>ERZ1106931.25-NODE-25-length-147101-cov-9.177591_pt1 | contig 147101 bp, 116 predicted proteins | sample MGYA00403664_ERZ1106931 | MGnify/ENA primary metagenome ERZ1106931 (study PRJEB35170, sample SAMEA104062435) | human gut metagenome | biome: human gut; feature: human-associated habitat; material: faeces | place: Denmark | collected 2012-06-29 ... | reverse complement strand
GCTAGTCAACTAGAGGCTTTTTCAAGCCTCGGCCTTTAGGCCGAGGTAGTTGACAGAAAAAGCTCCATAAAGGCGCAGCCTTTCCCCTGCGGGGACAAGCCCCGCTAGGGTTTCAGAAAAAACTAGAAAAGTTCTTCGTCTTCAGAAGAAGTCTGAGGCCGTGTCTGGGCAGGAACCGGAGCTTTACGCTGGGGTTGACTGCGAGACTGTGGCTGTTGAGTTTCTTTTGAGGAAGACGAAAGAATCTGGAATTGATCAGCAACTATGTTGCAGAACATTCCTTTTTCCGTCTTTCGGTAATCGAGACTGCCGACAACCATAACCAAGCAACCTTTTTCGAGTTTTTCAATTATTTTTTCAGCATTTCCAAAAACCGTAACGTTGTGCCAAACGGCTTTGTGAGTCCAGGCACCGTTTTCTTTGACGGATGATTCAGTTACAACGGAACAAGTTAAAAACTTGCTTCCGGAAGCGGAAGAACGCATATCCAAACTACCGATACGACCGACCAAAGTAACTGCATTTAAGCTTTTGTAGTTAAGCATAATTAACGCCTCCATAAGCGTAGAAAAATCCTTTGAAGGCGCAAAACCTTCCCTTGCGGGGAGTTCTGCCCCGTCAGAGGAGGTTAAAAAGGGCGGATGCCCATCGAAAAAAATCAATGAAAAACTTCCGAAGGAAGAATCTCAAAGATCAAGGTCAAATACGGGTACGCGCACAGCTTGTTAAGCCGGATGCCCGTGTAGAAGAAAACAACAGGAAAGCGCACAGCCGATGAAAGCCGGATTCCCGTTAACTGAAAAAGACGGAAAAGCGCACAGTCTGTGAAGACCGGATTTCCGTGAGTATCAAAACAAAAGATTGTTTCGACAAAAGTCCAACAACGCACGCGATGACCTGCCAAGGTCAAGGGGTTTGTCGGGATAAAAAGGAGGAATAAACCTCCCGTTACCGCATCTCGGGCTGGGAGACTCGGGCCGAAATCACGCGATCGGCGCGCCAAGTGGCAAATGCCACAAGTGGAAGGTACAAAAAATCAACCCGAAGGTTGATTCAATATGAAATCGGCAGACGCAACTTCCCCGTAATGAAAGATCACCAAATGGCCGCCTATGCGACTCATTCCTCTTTCCGGCGAGTTACGGTTTCAGCTTCCTTACCGCGTAACGCAGATTGTCTTTCAAATCCGCAACCATAGCCTGAAGCAGGGCCGATAACATGGTCTGCACGACCAAGAAATTCAGGAACACCAGTTCCGTGCTCGTTAATCTAGCACAAAACAAAAACTGAGCCAATTACATTTGCGGGAATTTTTTTCTGACACGAAACTCAATGGTTTCGTCTAATTTCGCAGCAGGAGAAGAAATTCAAAAGCTTATCTTAGAGACATAACCTCAATTTAATATGGAGAAGTTGTGACTAACGTAAGCATCTTAAAGAGAGTTGCATTTATATGTTTTTCTGCACTTTTCGCAGGAAACGTATTTGCAGCAGCCTCAGTCAATGATCGTCCTGACACCTCCTCTTCTTTTTATGAAAATTCGGAAGACGGTTGGTTCTGGTACAAGGACGAAAAGGAAGAGCCGAAAAAGCCTGAACAACTTAAAAAACAGACGCCCAGTCCTCAGGAACAACTGAAGAATGCAGAAAATCCCGAAAAGGCTTTCTCAGTTGCTTGGTTGCGAAAGAACATTCCGCGATATCTGGACTTAGCAATTGACAATCCGACTCCTGAGAACGTCCGGGCCTTTCTTCTAATCCAGAGAATAATGTTGGATAAGGCAGAAAACTTCTCTCAAGCGGTACAGGCGCAAGTCGTCGGAGATGTTTTGATTGACGAAAGCGCCAGACGTGGTTTTTCCACAGTCGCGGCAAACACGCTCAATGCAAAAGGAACGGAAGAAGCCAGAAAACTTATTGCATCCTTGAGCGATAAGGTCGGGATCTTTTTCTTCTTCTCATCAACTTGTTCATACTGCAAAGCCCAAATTCCAATCTTGGGATACTTTGCCAAACGCTATGACATTGCCATCATGGGAGTCTCCGTAGATGGAATCGGCTTCCAAACCCAAGACGGCAAAGATCCTTTTCCTTGGAAACCGGATGCGGGACTTGCGCAAAAGCTGGGCCTAAGCCAGGTTCCTGCCCTCGTTCTTGTAACGCCAAAAGGTGATGCAGAGCCGATATCTCAAGGAATTCTTTCTCTCAACGAAATCGAGCAAAGAATACTTTTGGTCTCCAAACGCAAGGGTTGGATAAAGGAAGAAGAGTTCGAAAAAACCCGTCCTATGGTTGAAGGCATGAGGAATGATCTTTCCAAAGCGCTTCAGACCTCCTCTCCCTTATCCGAACAGAAATTAAGAAGCTATCAGGAGGCTGACGGTTTCATTCCTCCCGACAGATTGGTTCCGCTGGTCACAATGCGAGCCAAGGTTACCAATAGCGACATGAGCACGGTAAAGAGCCTCAAAAATGCAGAAAAAGCGGTCAATGAAATGAAGTCTGTCGCAGAAACTTCCAGGAAAAAATAGGTTGTTCTTATGAGAATCAAATCTTTAGTGTTAGCCACAGCCCTGGCGTGTTCCTGTGTGATCCAGCCAGCAAATGCCGGAATTCAAGGGACAATGGAATCAATTTTCAACAGCATGACCAACACCAGCAAACCGGGCGTTTACGAAGGCATTCGTAGAGGCGTCGTAACGGGTGGCGGATTAAGCATTCACAATCGTATAGTCAGTTCCAACCTCCTATCAATTGCTCCTCCCGATTGGAGAGGCGGATGCGGTGGCATCGACTTTTTCGGCGGGAGCTTTTCTTTTATCAATGCGGATCAATTTGTCCAGCTCATGCGCGCTATTGCGGCCAATGCTGCCGGCTACGCTTTTTCGATTGCCATTGATACCATCAGTGCGCAAATCGGTCTGAATATCAAAAACCTTGTACATGAAATTCAACAGTGGGTTCGCCTTCTGAACAATTCTTGTGAAGCAGCTATGGTCATTGTTGACGGCGTGGCCGGCCAAGGACCGCATTGGCAGAATTTCAAAACAAGAGTCGAGAGAATTGCCACATCCAAAGGCACCTCAAGTGACGACTATGCAGCAAAAACCATTGACGATTCGATAGGAGACACACTCACTATCGAAGAAACCAAGAGAAAGCTGGGCAATATTGTTTATCGGTCTATGGTTGAGCAAAATGCCACAACATGGTTCCCCGGCGGGGACAAGGATTCCATTGAAGAGATGATGTCCTTGTTCGGAACAATTATTGTCAAAGAGGGCAATAAAGTTGACGGTAAGACTAATGTGGAAGTCGAGTACAAACCGGGGATTTTGAAATTCAAATCTCTTGTGGAAGGCGGAAACAATCTTACGGTTTATAAATGCGCCTCCTATGAAAGCGGAATTGGCGACCTAGAGAAAGGTTGTGTAGAAATGATCCCGCAAGACGGACGCACCATCATTTCTCTTAAAGAAAGATTTGAAGACATCCTCTTAGGCAACACTTACCGCACAACAGGAGTACCGGGCGGCATCGTTGTGAAATTTAACGACCCTAAGAACGGAGAATTAACAGCTCAGGAACAAAACCTCTTAGCCCATATCGGCCCCTCTTTTGGGGTGCCGATTCAAAAACTTTCCATCTTAGATCCAAGCATCGCGGCCTTATATATTCAAGAGGTTCTTCCGATCATCACCGTAGAAGTTTTATACGACATGACTAAACAGCTTGGAAATTCGGTTCGAGAAGCAGTACAGCAAACAGATTCTTCCTACTCATCTGAAGCACTCAAACAAATTGAGGAGAATGAACGAAGCATAAGGGCCGAAGTCGAGGACTTAAGAAAACAATACGGAACGATTTCCGAAGCTCTTAAACGTTATGAAACTTTCAAGAATAATCTTCCCGATCCGCAGGGAGACTCCGCCAAGACAGACGCTCCTATCGGCTCATTCCCGATCAGAATGAATTAACCCGCAAGGAGGCATCTATGTTGGAATTTTCAATGTACAGCATCGGAAGCGGACGATTCTTACGGGAAGTCTTTAATGCCGTTGCAATGCTCACGGGAACCGGAGATTTCATCAAGGCTGTTGCAATCGCAATGTTGTTTTCAGTTATCGTCGTCTGTCTTCAGGCAGTTTTACGGGGCGGACGAAGTATTGCATGGGAGCACGTCCTTTTAGGATTCATTCTTTTTGGAATTTGTTTCGGATCTCCGTCAAGAGTCATTGTAGAGGACGTATATACCAACGATGTGTACACCGTCGATAACGTGCCTTTGGGAGTTGCAGCTTCAGGCTCCATGATTTCAAAAGTTGGCTATGGCCTGACAGTGTTGTTTGAAACCGGGTTTGGCACAGCAAACCGAGTTACTGATCTTCCGTACCTTAGTTCTCTTAAGTATTTAGTTATTGCGGATCAGGACGCCAGTTCCGGATTTATGCTTGATGGGCTAAGTACGGAGACGGGAGTTGATGTGCGAGCCAGTCTGGGGGCTTACATTAAATACTGCACAGTCCCTGCTCTGAGAATAGCGAAAAAAGATAGAGCTTCCGCCTCCCAAATGAATGTGCAGGATCTGCTTAAATACGGAAGCGAGGACAACGTTAAAGGTTCCGTGATTTACTATTGGGGAAACGGAGGAAACAACAAAAAAGAAGTAACCTGTAAAGAAGCATACACAGAGCTTAATACTGACGTTTTCTCGAAAATTACAAACGATAATGTCAGCAGCATCCTGAATAATTCCCTCCAAAGCATGAATTCAGGTTCAACACCAAACTATCAACTAACTATCAATGATGCCTTTACGTATTTGGATGTTTCCACCCAAGAACAACAGAACTTTGCTCTTGCTTCGATAATTACTCCTATCTTCCAATACGCCTATCAACATTTTTATACGCGATCCGCGGCACTGGCGGACACTATGGTCGCGCAGGCTCTCCAACAAAGAAATTATCAATGGGTTTCTGAACAAAGTCTTTGGGCCACTGTCGTCATGCCGTTGATGACATTTTTCGAAGGTTTCGTTTATGCCATAACGCCCTTCTGTGCAATGCTTTTCTTTTATGGAATGTTTGGGTTGGGTTTGATCGGTAAGTATCTGCAAACCTTATTTTGGATCAATTTGTGGATGCCGATTATGGCAATCTGCAACCTCTACATATCCTTATCAGTCAATGGTCAGCTTCAAGGCTTAAATCTGGGAAGTATGGACGGTGTGTCCACTGCTATTTCCACTCTGCAAAACCAAATCGCCACAGGCGGGATGCTTATGACCGCAACGCCGTTGCTTGCACTGATGGTTGTGACCGGAAGTACCTACGCCTTTACAACGCTCGCGAGCAGACTTAACGGTGGAGACCATATTGACGAAAAGGTTATGGCTCCCAGCTCAGTAAAAGTTGGAGATGTGTTCGACCAACAGGCTTTCCAGCAAGCCAATCGTGGTGCAGGACATCTTTCAACAGGCAAGCAAGGAATTTATGAAACCATATCTTTTGGTCAGAACGTGGGTTCTATGATTTCCAGCAGCGATCAAACCCTCAATTCAAAGATGTCCAGCTTCATGAAATCTTTATCGAATAACAAATCATTGGTTGAGGCGATAGGGAAAACTCAATCATTTGTTGACAGTGCAACAGATGGTTTTATGGATGCCTTCAACCACTTGAATGCAAGTGATCAGGCAAGAGTCGTCCAAGACATTAATGCCGGAAAGCTCACCACGTCATTCGGTCTGGAAGGAGGAATAACGACGACCTTGGATCCTACCAGAATTGCAGAGCTAGGCAAGATGGGTGCCGCTAAGCTGGGACTTGGAGGTAAAGCAGGTACAAACATTGGATTTAGTGATCAGCTAAGTTCTGCAAACTCTTCAAGCTATAGAAAAGCACTTCAGAAGGGAATACAAATGAACTTTGCAAAATCCCTTGCTTCTGCCGATGCCAGTCAATTCGCTAAGCAAAATAGCAAGGGAGATATTTCTTCAATCCAAAAAGCAGCGGGAGAGGTAGATCAAGCCGTTCAAAATTTTACTTCAGCGCAATCTTTAGCAAACAGCTTGAACGGTTCTTATTCTGCTCCGTCGAACGTATTTGCAAAACAAATCATCGACACGATAGACGGAGGTGGAACCGAAGGACGAAATATGTTCGAGGCTCTTACACAAGGCGAAGCTTTATTAGATTCAAACGCCGTAAGACAACGCATGACAACTATGATGTCGGCTTCAGGTGGTTATTTAGATGCCAGACAAGCAAGAGTTGCAGCAACCCTTGAGCTTCTTTCAGGCGGTACCGACATTAACCAGCAACAGGCACTCTGCACCATAGGAGCAGCAGTTGGAAAGAACCAAGTCACGCTTGGGGAGTATGCACGTTATGCCGGAACGCTAAGGGATCCCGTCTCGCCCAACTCCATTGGAACAGTCGAGTATGGTCAGGGTGAATTTGCCGAACATAAGAAAGCGGCTCAAACCACTGTACTTTCAACCGTCCCTAATGTAAACGTCAAAGAGAAAAGTGATAAAGCATCCTCAGATGTCGAGGGAGAGGCCAGCATTCTCACTCGGGGCGCCCACAACATTGCAGATGGTTTAAGGAAACTTACGAATTTTTAAAAAAAAAGCAAAACCGAAGCACTACGTCCCAAATGGACTAGTGCAAAGGTTTTAGCTCTTTCGCGAGTTATTCTAAGAAAAAAGGAGAAAAAGATGATTGTAGGTTTTGTATTGTTCATTGGCCTAATGGCAACAATGTTTATTATCTACTTCCCTCCTTCAGACAAAGAGATTGCTTCGTATCAAGCAAGATTAAAAAAAGAATTAGAGGAAAAAGAACATGGGATTCTTAAAGATTGACCAGCTCGATGAGTTGTATCTCATAGGAATATTTTTGGCGGTTTTTTATTGTTTCCTCAATTACAAGTTGCTCTCCCTAAGAGACGACTTACATTATTTTTCTTGGAGAAGAAAAGCTCTGAATTACTATTACAGAGGAAAACTGCTCAACGAAGCGACTCAAAACATAGAGTTGTTGAAGCAAAAGAGGAACCGGCAATATCAAACAATTAGAACTCTTAAGATTCAAATTTCGAAACTAGAATCGGGAGGCCAATAATGCAGATGGATCTTAGTTCTTTATTCGCCCTTGGCCTTTTCATCGCAATAGAGGGATTAGTTCTGTTTTACCTAAAAAAGGATATTGAGATCCTTAAAAGCAATAAAAAAACCTTCGCCAATTCGTCTCCCGAAGAAAGAATTGAGTTGTTTCTCTATTCAAAAAAAGACGAAGAAACCCTAGAACTTGAAAAAAAACTTCAGAAGCAAATTGCCTCCAACGATAGATACATTAAACGGTTAAAAAATCGTTTACAGAAGTCCCAGAAAACCTCCAAAAATGGGAAGCGTTGTGCAAGTCAGATTTGAACCTGTAGCTAACTTGGGAATTTGGCGGGTCACTTGGAGAAACAATGATCAAGAAAGAAGGAATATCGGCTGCCTAGAATAGACGGGCCAAATGGTTTTGTTTTTAAACCTTCTTATTCTTTTATTCTCGATAGTGATCCGTTATTTTATTTTTCGTTTTCCCGTTTTGCCAAAAATGCTTTGAAGATATCGAAAACGCATTAAATTAATTCGTTGCTAATTTCCCAGCAAGTGATCCTATTGAAAATAGTAAATAAAAATATTAGGAACCTGGAAAAAATTTTCGGTAGCCCGTTAATCTACATCGACTACCGAAACAGAAATTTCACCATCTAACTACGAACTGTATTTAGATATCTCCTCCACCTTGATGTTTTAATTCTCCCGCCATTTTGTAGATTACTTCTTAGACCTCCTCATGCGTCTAGTTGATAGCTTTCTCCATATATTTCTGCCCAATGTAACTAACTCTTTTGGAAATCCTTTTTTTTCAATCAAGATTTTTTGATCGGTGTAATCTAAAATTTTCTCTATGGGTTCTCCCGCCCGGAACATGACATCAATATCATCAAACAGGTCAGAGTTATTACCATAAGGCAAATAAATAGACTCAACCTCTTTAGGCATAAGCTCTAAAACACCGCCACCAAAATTTCTTCCCACTATTTCAGCATGTGCGAATGAAAATGAGTTGTAGAAACTTGCAATGAATGATTTCGGATCGGTTCCCAGCTTAAAAAACACCCTATGCATGGTGTCTGTCGTATAAGCTGAAGCACAATTCAATACCAACCGGGGGAATGAGTGGTTACGGCGAAGAAATAACGCATCAGAAAGTTTTAGCGACGGAATCACAAACCAATCATCACGAATACTAGTCTTGTATCCTTGATCGATTTCTAAACTTTCCCCAAAAGCGATATAATCCCTTGCACCCTTGTGTTTTGCAACCGCCTTCCCTGAATTAAAATTTAGTAAGAACGCTCGGCTCCCTTTGTCAACGTTTTTCAGCCAATCCTCTTGGGTAAAAAGGAGGCTAGGAACTTGTACACTCCTGCCAACCATGGGATTTGCAAAGCGGGTTAAGTCGTACCGTTCAACGATCTCTTTTGGTACGCAAAAGTACTGATTAGCGCCCGTTGTGATACCCACTTCCACCGATGCGAATCTGCCAATGTTTTCATTTTCGTTGGAAGATAGGCCTTCTAGAAAAGAGATTTCTTCATTAGATAAAAAATAGTAGGACCATTTATCAGAATTTTTATTAATGGTCTTAGCCTTAAATTGCATACCCTTATCGAGAAGTAAGTGCAAACTTTCAGCGTTTTTTACATCTATATGATCAATGCTCCTGCGATTTGTTCCATCCCTTTCGCAAAGCAAGAGGACAACTTCTTGCTGGATTCCATCGAAAACCAGCTCCTCAAATGAAACGATATTAACTTGATTAAAGGTCTCAATAAGAAAATCTCTTAATTGCTTAGCATATGTCACTTGTAAGAGGTCCGCAGGAACAACAAATGCAATTCTCCCCTTTTCTTTCAGTAACAACGAACTTCCGACGATGAAGGTAACCCAAGCGTTAGTCAATTTAGAATACTTCATGCCAGCCTTTTTGAAGATCTCAGCAGCTAACACCTGCATAGATTCTGTGTAGTATTGATAACGGATAAAGGGGGGATTACCAACAACTAGATCGAATTTTTTTCTAGTGGTAAGACAAAATTCATGAAAGTCACAGTTTTTAACCTTTTTATCTCTAAGGATTATTCTGGCAGCTTTCTCTGCTTCCTCTGAATCATACTCAATGCCAAGAAAAGATGAAAAGTCTAACTCGAGGAGTTTGAGTTGTTCAATAAATACACCGTCACCACAACTGGGTTCCAATATTTCTGGGTGTGGTATGCCATGTGCTCCCCATTGGAGTAAAAACGATGCTATCGTCGGGGGAGTGTAGTAACCGCCTCTTAACTTTTGATGTGATGTATTTTCAATTAACTGCATAAATTTTTGAAATTTGCGGTATAAGCTCAAATTCTTCCTCGGATAAATCAAAAAGGCAGCGAATCAATTTCTCCATTTCCTTCTTCTTGATTTCAAAACTTCTTTTCCAAGGAGTTGTTACTCTAACATTGTTACCTGCACCTAAAATTTTATCTCCCAATGAAATTAGATCCCTCTGGAGTTTAGTAATTTGGTCATGAAGTTTTTTTTCGGTAGGATTATTAAAATCTATTACAGGGAATGGGAGCTGTTTAAGAACTTTTGTCCCTCGTGCTATAAATCCACCCCGAAAAATCTCACCATAAAGAGAGGATAGCCATTCCAGAGGTCTGGAAGAAAGAACTGCTTGAATATAATAAATAGAATAGGGAGAGTTTTCCGCAAGACTTACCACGCAATAACCAGCGGTGCCACCGGAGGAAACCAATGTACCGTACGAATCTACTGCATATTTTTCCCCTTGAGACAAGACCCCCACAATTAACTTAGTAGGTAACTCGCATGCTTCAAGGCTTTGGTGTCGGCCGTACCGATGCCACTCGTTACCATTATTAGGTTTCGGCTTAATGTCTCTAGATGCTTTGTTTAATTCGTTCTTATACGCGGTGATATAAGAATAACCAAGAGGAAAATCCCGTTTTAATCTAGTTAGAGGAATAACTTGCAACTTTCCGTTTGAATCCTTGTAATAAGGAAAAATTACTCTTGCATTGGGTTTAAAAGAATGGTAAGAGCTCAGCTTCACATCCTTCAAAGTTTTGTAGTATGGCTTAGTTAAATCTTTTTCGATTTGCCATTCAACATCTTCTCGTTTGAAAAAATACGTTTTGCTAGTTTCTTTGATAGGCTGGAAAATGTAAGTTTTATTGGCACTCGTTTGAATTCCATTGAATATATTATCCTCTCCTACAATGTCAGATAATGTACAAGTACTATGATGTAACTTATTAAAAATAACATCATATTTGGCTGGGAAAAGAACCCATGTGTCTGCCCCCACAATACTTGAGCAACGCTTGGTTAGATTTCCAGTGGGCTCTTTTCTTCTAAATGCTGCTATGTCATTAACTTCTTCATAGAAGAAACAAGAATTTTCCTTTTTATTCAAAAAAAGTAAACACGTATAGTTTGATTTATCACTAAAGACTTGACTAGCTCCAAATGAGACGACCTCGGAGAGGTAGTGATTATTTGCAATTAATTTTCGCAAATTGAGAGCTGCCCCAACTTTCATAAACTTGCTAGGAACTATAAAACCTAATGTTCCTCCTCCCTTTAGCAGATCTAACCCCCTTTCTATAAATAAAAAATACTTGTCATATTGTTTGTAGGCAGAGCTGTACTTCTTAGGGTATAACCGATATTCGGAAGGAGTGAAGTTTTTCATATCTTCGGAAGACATATAAGGAGGATTGCCTACAACTACGTCAAACTGTAGCCCTCCAAAATCAAATGGGTTAACAAGTTCTTGTGTCCGTACTCCTACTACATCCTTAGAGCCCAACAAGCTGTTCCCAAAGAGTATGTTCGCAGACAAGTCTGGTAGGATAGGTTTAATACCAAACAAAGACGAGCTATCTTCCCCCTCTAGAAGTTTGAGAAGCAAACCGAACTTGGTTGCCTCAGTGGCGTTATAATCTTTGTCAACGCCAAAAATGCACTCCGAAAGTATCTTTACCTTCATGCTGTAGGGAAGCCGGAAACCCCCAACCCCTTTTTTCAAAAGCTTCTGCGGAGAATTATGGACGTAATAGTCTAGTATTTCATCACACAATAATTGATATAGTTCTAGTAAAAAAGCACCTGAGCCACAAGCTATATCAGCAAATTTAAGCTGACATAATTCTGGGAGATCCAAACCTTTAACTTTCGGCTTAACAGCTTTATTTAAGATCTCTCGAATTATATAGGTAGGCGTTGTAACTACATCCCTGTCTACATTCTCAGGCTTGTCAACAATCGTTAGGGCACCGTCCTTATAAGCAAGACGCTTAGACAGAAATACTTCGTATATCCGACCTAAAACATCAGAAGATAAGACGGCAAATGAATATGGAGTTTCAGGATAATACAGTTGTTTTACAATTTGCCAAAAAGAGGACGAGATATCGCTTATTAATTGAGGCGCAAGGAACTCTTTGAACAACCCTGAGTTGTACTTTTTGTCAGCCTTACGGAACAAATTCAGCAATTCAGTAGAATTTCCATCCTTAGCCGCAGATAATAGTTTTTGGTAAGTTTCTATATTTCGATCTTCACAAACACGCAAGAAAAGTATTTTATTGATATAGCTTTGTACGATGTCTGATAATTCTTGAAGAGGAATCTGGGGACTTTTTTTATGAATGTCCTCGGCTAAGAGTAATCTCCAACGATTAATTTCTTGAAGAAAAATCTTATCTATTGGAGTGTATTCAACTTTATTTTCTATATGAGCCCAGGCTTTATCAAATGTTCCCGTATAAACGGACTGCCTACCAAATAATGATTGAATTTCTTCAAATTTCTCAACAAATTCCGAAAAATGATAACTCTTTACTAACCCTTTTTTTCTTTTGTCATTTTTCTCTACCGGAACAGTTGTATCGTAAATAAACAAATATTCAAAGTTGGACAGCAAAGAAATGGATAAACCTGCTGTGTATCCATATCTTCGAATCTGGCGTGCAGGTTCATCTTCAACTTCAATTTTTATAGCCGGCTTCTTAGCCTCTAAAAAAAACTTTCTTTCGGAAAAAAGTCTAAAGGTATAGTCGGGCTTTTTCGAGTGAGAGTTTGCTTTCGCCTTCAAAGATTCTTCAAGTAATACCTCCCGTTCGTTTGTGCTTTGCCCTTGATTATTTTTTATATCCCACCCCAGGGCTTCAAATAGAGGATCCAAGAAATCGCTCCGAAGAAGAGTTTCATTGTATTTATCGGATTTATAGTAGGCATAGTCTTGTTGAAATCTAGCAACCAACTTTGCTACTTTTTCTTTCATATCCATATATGAGCCCATTAACAAGAACAATAAAATATAGGTGAAAAAATTAGAACATGTACTTTTCTAAAAGTAAAGACTCTTCACATCTATGAAGGCAAAAATTACAGTGTTTAATAAGAAAGCCAACCATCATAGATCGCTTCAATAAAAAAGAAGGATTAGAACAACCTGCATTCTAATGGCTTCTTCTCCCAGTAAAGAATTTTTGTGGGCGGTCGGTAAGTTCTCTTTTGGCTGCCTTTCTTGTATCTTCCTCAAAATTTTTAGCGGACAATATTGAAAGAAGATAAGAGATCTTTCAATCTTCTTTAAACCATTGAGAAATAGAAGCGATGCGCGAAGAGAAAATGTTGGAAAAAGCGGTAGTTTTCGATATTGACGGAACCCTCTGTGACGACACATCCAGAAGAAAAGAATATTTGACTAATGGGGATTGGGAAAACTACTTACTGGATTGCCAAAACAGCCGGCCGGTCGAATGCACTCGAGTACTCTTGGATTACTATCTCCACAAAGGCTTTAAAGCTATTTTCGTCACAGGCAGACCGGAAGCCCTAAGAACCAGAACAAATCATTTTTTAACTTCTTTAGGGTTACGCATTAACCAATATGAATTGCTCATGCGAGAAGACGGCAACACAGACAGTGAAGCCGTCCTTAAAAGAAAATTCATGTCTATGTTGGTAGGCGCCTACGATATAGAGACAGCTCTTGACTGCCGTCCCGAAGTTCGAGAAGTTTATAAAAGTCTCCAAATTTCTTCCGGGTCACTTTTTGACATTGATTATCCGCCTTACTCTTTGAAAGAAGAACTTGCTAATGACGACCGGCCCTTTTCCCCTAGATACAATTTTCGGCAGCGTGTTGAGGATTACTGTGCTCAACGTTTCGGGTTATGGCGCTGGGAAGAAATCAGAGACGAGCTTCTAACCCACATCAACAGCAAAGGCAAAGAATTTACCTACAGAATTGTTGAAGACGGCGGTAAGTATTTATTCTTCAGCAGAGAACTACTTATGAAACGGGAAACCAAACTTTCGGAATTTAAACGCCATTGGATTCCCGGAAGAACTTCCTACAAGTCCTTAGCCATCCACATTGATGAACTCCCTGTAAAGGTTAATGACCGAAATCTTTATTACGCAGATGCCTGGATTCCACCTGATGGAATCCGTGATGTCATTCTTACTGACGGGAAGAAAGCTGAAGCTACCTTTACAGATGCGAATGGCTGGGACTCTCCTGTCGCTCGCTTTTTCGCCACTGACGGAGAAACAGTTAAGCGCGCCGACATTGAAGAATATAACTATGTGCCAGATGCCGATGACGATTTAAAACATGAAGCTTTTGAAAAGCTCTCTCCTCGAATTAAGCAAGTCTTGGAAAGAATTCGTTTAATTACCAAAGCCGGAAAGTTCACTTTCGAAGATTTCGCTGCGGAGGTGATTGATCCCCAAACAGGCAAGGTTTACCCTAAATACCAAACAAATACGGGGGAAAATCAACTCCGCGATATTGAAAATGAAAACTTAATTCGTTTGGCTTCATGCCGTAAATGGAAGGATTACTACATCAAGGTCACACCGCGATTTGAACACTATTTCCAAACCTATTCAAGAAATTAGCTAACCCTTCGAAGAAACCTCGCCCTAAAGGGCGAGGAAATACAACAGATTATTCTCTTCTACCTTTTCTTTTATTAACCATATTGTCGTGTTCGATAGCCGCGTCGAGGCGTCCTGCAATCACTGAAGAATTTGCACGATAGTACCTTTGGAGCATTGCCAAATCTCGATGGCCGGTCTGTTTCGCAAGTGCGAGAACATCGAGTCTGGGTTTGTTTGTTACCGGATCAATAGAAGCTGCCCAAGTAGCAAATGTTGCTCGGCTATCGTGGAAATTTAAACCTTCTTCCAGTAATAAGCCGTTTTTATCGCGTTTTGGCCCCAAATCTGCCATATCCCTAATTTTTCTCCAAAGAGCGTCCCTTTGCTGAGAATCGAGGGCAGAAAAATAACTTCTTGAATAACCTCCGAAATTTTCTGCAAGGGCAAGAAGTCTTTTTGCTTCTGATGACAAGGCCACATCTCTTTTGAACCCTGTTTTAGTGATTTCTTTTGGCAAATGAATGGTGTTTCCGTTGATCCAATCTGCCTGTATTTGAAGGATTTCTCCGATCCTCATACCGGTTGCACAAGCAAATTCAAAAGCAAGGACAACTAATTGTGGCAGCGTGCATGGCTCCGAAAGACCGTCCCAATCTGCACAAAATCTGAGTTTTTCAATGTCCTCAGGAGAGGCAATTCTTTCCCGATGATCGCCGCTCTTCGGTTTACACGACACTTTTGAATAAGGATTAACGGAAAGAAGCTTATTTCTAATGCAATAGTTAAAAATCGAATTCATCAGAGTTGTTTCCTTTAGAACGGTCGCCTCGGAAATGGGTCTCTTGCTCGTCGGACTCACATCATTCATTCTGTGGTTTATGTACCGTTCAATATCCCCGGGAGTGACATCGACGAGTCGTTTCTCTGCAAAATCCAAATTTTTAAATCTGGCTAGACGAAAGGTCTCAGATCTAAAAGATTTCTTTGTTGGGGTTATCTCTCTGCCATACAAATCAACAGCTTCTGCAAAAGTTAAATAAGCACTTAATTGCGGTTGACCTTCAATATCTTTCAGGAGCATCTTGGCTTCGGCTCGGGTTCGGAAAGTCTTACTTTTTACTTTGGACCCTTCTTTCCATCTAACTTGATATGTTCCCGCCTTTAGTTTGAATAAGTAAGCCATAAACCTGTCCTTTACATTTAGGTAAAACGTTGAGCCTTCAGCAAGACGTTCACCTTAGAAACCAGTTGCCAACTTGTGAATTTATTTTCACAGCCAAGAAGACGTCAACTTACCAGTCAGGCTCGGTTGTGTCAGAAGAAAGAAGCAAAGTAATTAGAGGCGGAATATAAGACCGGACGAATGTTTTAAGGTTCGAAATCGAGGCTACTTTTTCAGGGAAAATTATTGAAAGTTGCCTAAAATCATCACCCCTAAAATTCACTTCTTCATTCACTAAAAATTCACTTATTTTCAGCAACTATATCAGTAAATGACAGTAATAGACAACGAAAATGCCCGTAAACTCAAGCTTACGGGCATATGCTAAATTCGTTTGGTGCCTTCGATGAGACTCGAACTCATACGACTTTCGTCACCACCCCCTCAAGATGGCGTGTCTACCAATTTCACCACGAAGGCACTTTTTTCAACTTTTTCTTTCGTTTCCGTTTTCATCAGAACCGAAAGACGATATTCTACCTCGGAATTTGATTTTGTGCAGGCTTATCAGTGAAATCACTAGTATTAGTCGCAGGAACAGGGGGTGTGGGCTGAGCTGGAGCCTTCTGTTCAGTCGTAACAGTAGACAGAACACCGCCTGCAGCAGGAGCCTTGCGAACTTGACCGCCGAATGTCAGCGCTAATGTAGCGCAGAAAAAAATGGTGGATGCAACAGCAGTAGAACGGGAAAGGAAGTTGGCGCTTCCTGTGGCTCCGAAAAGAGAGCCGGAGGCACCGCCGCCGAAGGCTGCGCCCATGTCGGCGCCTTTACCGTGCTGAAGCAGCACTAAAACAATGATTGCAACTGCAGAAATCACCTGCAGAACAACCGCAACCGTAATCAGTAAATGCATAATAAATTGTATCCGTTTATTAAATCAGCCCTATTCCGCTGGCGGCCTGGGCAATGGCATAAAAATCCGCAGCTTTCAAAGAAGCTCCGCCGACCAATCCTCCGTCAATGTCATTGCAGGCAAAAAGCTCTGCCGCATTGGACGGCTTGACGGATCCGCCGTAAATAATTCTGAGCGCGGAAGCAGCTTGAGAATCCCGAGATTCTACACTATCCCTCAGTTCGGCGTGAACTAATTGAGCTTGCTGAGGCGTGGCGGTTTTGCCGGTTCCGATGGCCCAAACAGGCTCGTAAGCTACCGCGCCGGTAACCAAAGTTTCTGGTCCGATCGCATCGAGAACGGCATTGAGCTGTCCGATCACAACATCGCTTGTTCGTCCGCTTTCACGCTCTTCCAGCGTCTCGCCGACACAGACAATCGGACGAAGTCCGTGTTCGATGGCAATCTTGGCTTTTGCCGCAACGATTTCATTGGTCTCCCCGTGATACTGCCTTCTCTCGGAATGTCCGACAATGACCCAGGGGCATTTGACATCGGCCAGCATCCCTGCGCTCATTTCACCCGTAAAAGCGCCGGATTCATGAACGGAACAGTCCTGTGCGCCGACATTAATATCGAGTGCGCTTGTCAGAAATTTCTGCTGGAGATAGCGAATGTAGACAAAAGGCGGACACACGGCTAATTCGGTGTTCACGGGAGAAAAAGTTGTGAAGACGTTCGTCCATTGGTCAATGAAATCGACCGAGCCGTTCATCTTCCAATTGGCAATCACCAAACTTCTGCGCATCAGATAACTCAAATACTCTGTTGTAGAAACTAAATACCGAATTTTACTCGTAGTTTTACGAGTCAGTTGATTTAATCCACACCACGGACTGCTCGCCGGCGCTCTTTTTGCCGTCGTAGCCTTCCTGAGAGTTGCCGGTGCGGTTCAGCCACTTTCTCGACGATCCGGAAAGATTCCAGCCGACTTCTCTGCCCTTCGATTGAATGCGTTCTTCAAGCTTCAGACCGAAGGTTTCCGGATCATCTTTGAGTCCCGGTTTCTTGTCATACAGCTGATAGCCTTCTCGGTACTGCAGCGGAGTCAGATTCGGCATCACGACATTGGCGCCGTAAGAAATCGCAGTTTCTCGGCCCTGAGGATCCAAAACCTGCATCGCTGTCGCGGCGGCAATATTGATATTGCCCATCACCAAACGCGTGATCGCAATCATGTTCAAAGAAAGCTGGAAAAGCTTTTTGTTTTCCGTTTGGCCCAAAGACTTCAGATCCCCGCCCTCGCTCATGAGGTAGGGGCCCATGCCGATCATGTCTGCTTCAAGCTTCTGGAACAAACGAATGTCCGAACACAAATCTTCCAGGGTCTGCCCCGGGATTCCGATCATCACGCCGGTACCGACCTGATATCCGCACTCTTTAAGCCACTGCAAGCACTGGAGACGATGCTCCAGATGTTTGGACTTCTTGTGAGGAACGTTATGAAGAAAATCAAAAAGTTCGTGATTAGAGCTTTCAAAGCGTGCGAGATAACGAAGATTCTTGCGGTTGCCGCTGGCCTCCGCCCATTCTTCATAGACCTCCTTTGTCTGGTCTCCGAGACTTAATGTGATCCCGAGGCCGTTCGGAAGACTTTCTGAAACTGTCTTTCGATGAATCTCACGCAAACAATCTGAAATAAATGAGACAAACTTAGGATCATTACGCTCTCCGGCCTGAAGGCAAATGCTTCCGTAACCGTTTTCAGCAGCAAACATCGCCGCCTCCAAGATTTCCTCTTTCGAGAGCGTATAACGATGAACGCCATGATTATCTTTACGGATGCCGCAGTAGCGGCAGTCAACCGTGCAAACGTTAGAGACTTCAATAAGGCCGCGGTAATAAACCTTATTCCCCATAAGCTCGGTTGTCTTCTTATAAGCAACTTCCTGAAGCTTCTTGCAGTCTTCAGGTTCCGTCAGGCCGAGCAGGAACACGATATCCTCATCGGATAAAGCTTCCTTCTTCAGTACTTCATCGAGGGAGTTTCCATTCAATTTCATTACTATTTTTTATTGTCACAGTGCATCAGTGAATCGCTGCATTATGGCAAAGACATCTGAAGCAGTCATTACAGGTTTTCGAAACAAATTGAAAGACAAAACCGACGGTTTTTGCCGCCGGTCCTGTCAATTTGCTAAATCAGAATCAAAGGAAATTAGCCTTTGATGATGTCAGGATTGCCTTCCTGCTGACCAGTTTCTTCCTTCTTTTCCTTGTGTTCGGGCTTTTCAATTAAAGCTTTCATGGAAAGACGAATACGATCCTTGTCATCAATCTCAAGAACCTTCACGCGAACGGTCTGACCTTCCTTGAGATAGTCGCTGACCTGATTGACGCGTTCGTGAGCGATCTGGCTGATATGCAGCAGACCGTCGCGGCCCGGCAGAACCTGAACAATGGCGCCGAAATCGAGCAGTCTCTGAACTTTACCTTCGTATACCTTGCCGACTTCAACGGTGGCGGCAAGCTCTTCAACACGGCGACGGGCTTCTGCACCGGCAGCTTCGTCAACGGAAGCAATCGTGACGGTACCGTCGTCTTCGATGTTGATCTGTGTTCCGGTTTCTTCAGTTAAGGCACGAATCACAGCGCCGCCCTTACCGATCACGTCACGGATCTTATCCGGATTAATCTTAAAGGAAACCAGACGCGGAGCGTACGGAGAAAGTTCTGTCTTCGGACCTTCAACGGCTTCGTGCATCTTGCCGAGGATGTGCATACGGCCTTCCTTAGCCTGAGCCAGAGCGACCTGCATGATTTCCTTGCTGATGCCTTCAATCTTGATGTCCATCTGCAGAGCAGTCACGCCGTGATCGGTACCGGCAACCTTGAAGTCCATATCGCCGAGGTGGTCTTCGTCGCCGAGAATATCGGTCAGAACGGCAAACTTATTGCCTTCCTTGATCAGGCCCATGGCAACACCGGCCACGAAGTCTTTCAGAGGCACGCCGGCATCCAGCAGGGACAAGCAGCCGCCGCAGACGCTCGCCATAGAGGAAGAACCGTTGGATTCGCAGATTTCGGAAACCACACGCATGGTGTACTGGAAATCTTCTTCGTTCGGCAGAACGGCAGTTAGAGCGCGTTTAGCCAGACGGCCATGACCGATTTCGCGTCTCTTCGGAGAGCCGACGCGGCCGGTTTCACCGGTAGCAAACGGAGGCATGTTGTAGTGAAGCATGAAGCGTTCACGCTGTTCACCGGTCAGACCGTCAACGATCTGTTCGTCCTGTTTGGTGCCAAGAGTTGTGACAACAAGAGCCTGTGTTTCACCGCGGGTGAAGAGCGCAGAGCCGTGAGCGCGCGGAAGAACACCGGTACGGATTTCGATCGGACGAACAGTGCGAGTGTCGCGGCCGTCGATACGCGGTTCGCCGGAAAGGATCTTGCCGCGGACGTGGGCAGCTTCCATTTCAAAGAGAATGTTGGCGACTTCGTTTTCACCGATTTCAGCGAGTTCGCCGACTTCAACAGCAGCGTTAACTTTTTCATTGACGTCGTCATAGATCGCGCGCAGGCATTCGTTGCGGTCCTGTTTGCTGCGATGCTCGTAAGCTTCATGAATACGGTTGCCGACGATCTGATTGATGAGCGCAACAAGCTGCTGATTGCGTTCTGCAGGAGCCCAATCCCACAGCGGTTTACCGGCTTCTTCAACGAGTTCGTCGATGGCTTCGATAACAACCTGCATTTTTTCGTAGCCGAACATCACGGCGCCGAGCATGACTTCTTCAGAGAGCTGATCGGCTTCGGATTCAACCATCAGAACGGCACGTTCCGTACCGGCAACAACGAGGTCGAGCTTGGAATCTTTCATCTGAGAAAGGTTCGGGCACAGAACATATTCGTTGTTAATGTAGCCGACGCGGGCAGCAGCGATCGGGCCGTTAAATGGCACGCCGGAAACAGCCAGAGCTGCAGATGCTGCGATCATGGAAGGAATGTCCGGATCAACTTCGGGGTTCACGGAAAGGACGTGAATAATGATCTGAACTTCATTGAAGAAACCTTCCGGGAACAGCGGACGAATCGGACGGTCGATCAGGCGGGAAGTGAGCGTTTCTTTTTCGCTCGGACGGCCTTCACGCTTGAAGAAGCCTCCCGGAATACGGCCGGCAGCGTAAGTCTTTTCAATGTAATCAACGGTCAGAGGGAAGAAATCCTGACCCGGTTTAATTTCTTTCTTTGCAACAACAGTGGCTAATACGACAGTGTCGTCCATGTCGCAGATCACGGCGCCGGAGGCCTGGCGAGCGATTTCGCCGGTTTCAAGACGGACGTTGTGATCGCCGTACTTAAAGGACTTGACTACTTTATTGAACATCGTCATGTCGTTCTTTTCCTTATGTTTGGAACTGCACATTGCGGTATCTACGACTCGGCGGTCCTCACCGCCTTACGTACATACAGCAACGCGCGTACGTTCCGGTTTAAAAAATTCTTATCTGTAAAAACAAACACAGCGGTCAACGGTAACAAAACCGCGGACCGCTGCTCATCGGTATGCCGGTAAGATTACTTACGCAGGTTGAGGGCTTCGATCAAAGCCTTGTAAGCTGCGAGGTCACGACCCTTGAGGTAGTCAAGGAGCTTACGACGGCGGGAAACCATCTTCAAAAGACCGCGACGGCTGTGGTGGTCTTTCGGGTTAACTTTGAAGTGCTCTGTGAGTTCGTTGATACGAGCTGTCAGAAGAGCAACCTGAACCTGAGGAGATCCGGTATCACCCTTGGACTGAGCGAACTTCTCGATGATTTCAGCTTTTTGAGCAGTAGTCTGTGCCATTTTATTTTCCTTTGCCTTTCGGCGTTACGAGCGACTCCGACGGAAAATACGCCGGAGCGTGATTGAAACGAGTCGAGATTATATCTAAAAAATCCATTCTCCTCCTCGTTTTCCATCAGATCCTTAACTTTTAGTCACTGTTTTCTCTCATATCGTCGCCCATTACGGCAGGATCATTCAATGGCGACCCCTCTCCGTCCCGGTACTTTCTTGTTTTCTGAGGCTCTTTCAACGCTCTCGGCTTCTTCGGTTTGGGTGTCGGAAGCATCTTTGCCGCAATACCGAAATACCGTTCGACAGCTTCTCGATCATCCGGGTTGTCAATCAGCCACATCGGATTGACCGCTCCGTCAAAAAGCAGCTTTTGAGGCATTTCAGGATGCAGTGCTCTCATCTCTGCATTGGTTTTGACGAGAACTTCGTTGTCACACAGAAAGCCGACCGGCTTCTCGTTCACATAGAAACAGTATTCTCCGAACATTCTCTTTATTCGAACCTCTCCTAGCGGGTTGAGCATGTCCGCAATATAGGAAGCCATTTCTGCATCTGAAGCCATCTATATCTCCTTACAGCGACGGGCGCCGAAGCGCCCGTCTGTCAATCTACTCGTAAGTCAGCTCTTATGGAGTCGGCTCATGATCGAACTGAGGATTCTTGCGCTCTTCAACTTTAGCCAGCTTATTCAAAGCGTCTAAGTAAGCCTTAGCGGAAGCCGCCAGCACATCGGGGTCCGATCCGTTGCCGTTAACGACTCGGCCGCCAACAGACAAACGAACGGTCACTTCGCCCTGGGCTTCGGCACCCTTAGTCAGAGCGTTAATCGAGAAGAGCAGAAGTTCTGCTCCGCTCTTGGCGCAGCTTTCAATAGCCTGGAACGTCGCATCGACAGGACCGTTGCCTTCGGCACGCCCTACCCTTTGCTCTCCGTGGTCCATATAGGTCACTTCAGCTACCGGTGTCTTACCCGTCTGGCTTTCCTGCTTCAGAGAAACAAAAGAAATTTCCTGGGGCTGGATATTCTTAGCATCAAAGAGCGACTGAATATCTTCGTCAAAAATCTGAACTTTTCTATCGGCCAAATCTTTGAATCGGGCAAATGCGTCATCGATCTCGGCTTCGCTCTTTGTCGGAATGCCCAGCTCGCGCACACGCTGACGGAAAGCACTTCTGCCGGAGAGCTTGCCGAGCACCATACGATTGCTTGTCCAGCCCACATCTTCTGCGGTCATGATTTCGTAGGTTTCGCGATGCTTGATCACGCCGTCCTGATGAATGCCGGAAGCATGCGAGAAGGCATTTGAACCGACAACCGCTTTGTTCGGCTGGATGGGGAAACCGGTGACAGAAGATACGAGTTTTGAAGTCGGAACGAGCTGACGAGTGTTGATGTCAACGCCGAGCTTAAAGAAGTCATTACGGGTCTTAACCGCCATGACGACTTCTTCTAAAGCGCAGTTACCCGCTCTTTCGCCAAGACCGTTGATGGAGCACTCGATCTGACGAGCACCGCCGTGGACTACACCGGACAAGGAGTTGGCCACGGCAAGTCCGAGATCATTATGGCAGTGAACGGACCAAACGGCCTGATCGGAGTTATAGACGTGTTCACGCAAATCACGAACAAAAGCGCCGAACTCGGACGGAACTGCGTATCCGACGGTATCAGGAATATTGATCGTCGTTGCGCCTTCGCGAATCGCCGCTTCAATGATGCGGTAAAGGAATTCAGGCTGCGAGCGAGAAGCGTCTTCGCAAGAAAACTCGATATCGTCGGTGTATTCCTTTGCGATGCGAATGGCTTCAACAGCACGAAAGATTACCTGCTCCGGCGTCATGTTGAGCTTCTTCTCCATGTGAAGCGGAGAAGTTGCAATGAACGTATGTATGCGGCGTCTCGGAGCGGCGGCAATAGCCTCGCCGGCTTTTCTCACATCGGAAGGATTTGCTCGGGCAAGCGAACAAACCGTGGAGTTGCGAATCACCTTGGAAATTGCGCAGATGGATTCAAAGTCTCCGGGAGAGGCGGCAGCAAAACCGGCCTCGATCACATCAACGCCGAGAAATTCGAGCTGCTTGGCGATACGGAGTTTATCCTGCGGGCTCATGCTTGCGCCCGGGCTTTGTTCTCCGTCACGAAGGGTTGTATCGAAAATAAAAAGCTTGTCTCTTGCAGTTGTCATTGTTTTAGCCACAAAAATTGTTGAGATCTGAGCCTCACTGAAAAGCAGCGTAAACGTCTCTGCCTTACCTTTGAACAGCGACGCTTTCGAGCAAATACACTCTCCTTGTCGGAGCCTCCTGCTGCATCCCCGAAAGTGTCTGACGAATTACACCTTTTTTCGAGTGAAATCTATCTTCAATTTTAGATGGGATGAAGGCGATAAGGCTTAATTCACTTCAAATAATTAGTGGCGCTGGAATACGCAGAAGTTCTAAAAAAATTCCCGTCCGGATGTCTGCCATCTGCCAACGGGAATTCAATTCCAACTTATTGTTGATGTTTGTCAGGCGATTGAATAGATCAATTTTTTTCCGGTAGCTTCGATTGCTTTTTCTAATGTATCAATCTTAGTTTTCTGTCTGGGATTTAAAATCCGAGTAACTTCCTGTTTGGCTATTCCTAAGCGTCTGGCGATTTGGATCGGTTTTGTCTTGGTTTCAACCATGGAATTAAGAAACAAAACCTTGACGGTTTCACTTGGAGTTAGCTCGACAGATACTTCATTCTTTTTTGCAGGTTTTGTGACAGTCGGAAAAATTTTCCCCTCATCAATATAGTCGGAAACGCAATCAAGTAAAAGAGAATGCATCTCTTTCACAGCCTCTTCCAAACTGTCTCCGAAAGCAAAGGCTGAAGGATTTTTACATTCCAGGATAACCTGACCAGTCTCAGAATCTCTCGATACTTCACACGGGTAAGAAAATCTCACATGAACCTCCAATATCGTGAAAGGCGGGAATCCTCCCGCCTGCTACTTAAGTTCAAAGGCCGAGCTGCTTCAAAATTTTGCTAGAAGCATCAGAGGATACCCTTCCGCCGGATGCCTTTTGCAACCTGTTTGCTTGCCGCCGTAAGAAAGCTTCAGATGTCTTGTGCGATCCTCAACCTTCACGCCCTTGTCCTTAAGAGCTTTGATGAACTGACCATATTTCATCCAAAACTCCTCAGTAACAACTAAATAGTAAACATTTTTTATTACTAAGTCAACTTTTATGTTTACTTAAGTTACTTGGTCAAGAAAGAGAAGACAATCAAAAAAGCCCGAGGAAAATCCCCGGGCCGTGCACGAATATCTTAATGATTTCCTATTTAACCTGATCTGCAGGCTCGTCTAATTCCACTTCAGAACGATGCGGAATAACCGGATTCGGCTGACCTGTGTACCAGAGGTAGAACTGGTAAGCAAAACCGGAAAGTGCATACAAGCAGAAAAGGATGAAGACCATCAGAGCCGGATCCGTCGAAAGTACAAACAACAGAATCACAGCTGCAATCAGCACCCAGAAAGGAACGCTCTTGCCGTAATGGAAGCTCTTGCCGGAGTAGAACGGTGCGTTACAGACCATGGTAAGACCGGCATAAACCGTAATAACCATAGCAAGCCAGGGCAGCCAATCGCTGTTAACGGGCATTCTCTGGTCAACCGCAAGCCAAACAAAACCTGCTACTAAAGCAGCGGCCGCAGGAGAAGGAAGACCCTGGAAGAAGCCTTTGTCAACAACATCTACGTTGGCATTAAAGCGTGCCAGGCGAAGTGCCGCACCGGCGCAGTATACGAAGGCGGCGGCCCAGCCCAAACGACCTAAGTCGTGAAGAGCCCACTGATAAACCACCATCGCCGGCGCCATGCCGAAAGCACACATATCGGCTAAAGAGTCGAACTGGACACCGAAAGAGCTCTGAGTGTGAGTCAGACGGGCCACACGGCCGTCACATCCGTCCAGGATCATGGACACGAAAATCGCAATAGCGGCTTTTTCAAAGTCGCCTGCCATCGCAATGATGACGGCATAGAAGCCTGAGAACAAACTCGAAAGCGTAAACAGGTTCGGAAGCAGATAGATCCCCTTCTTGCGAACGGTGTCAATGCGTTCGCGAACGATGGCCTTCGGTGTCACGCGAGGATGCGGACGAAAATTCCGACGGGCATGAAACGGTTTGGCTTTATCTCGCTGTAAAGGCATTTAAGCGTTCTCCTTCTGATTAAGCCTGCTGCTGAGTCTTCTCTTCTGTCGTTTTTGTTTCGGCAGCAGGAGCAGCGTCAGCAGTTGCAGCAACTTCGGTCACTTCTACGGCTTCAACAGCGGGAGCTTCGACCGGAGTTTCCGGTTTTTCTTCTTCCTGAGGATTCAGGAGAGCAAGGACGGTGTCCGCTGCGCGAACCTTCTGGCCCACGAAAACGAGAACTTCAGAGTTGAGAGGAACGTAGACGTCGACACGGGAACCGAAACGGATAAAACCGAAGCGTTCGCCGCGAGTAACTTCCTGACCGATATGGAGATGGCAGATAATGCGGCGGGCAATCAAGCCGGCGATCTGAACGCAGGTAATCACAGGGCCTTCATCAGACTTGATGATGATGGCGTTGCGTTCGTTTTCCATGCTGGCCTTATCGAGGTCGGCATTCAAGAATTTGCCGGGTTTGTAATAAATAGCCTCAACAGTACCCCCGATCGGGCTGCGGTTGGAGTGAATGTTGAACACATTCATGAAGGTCGAAATAAGAATTTCTTCCTTGCCGGTGTAGGGATTCTCGACTTTTTGAACTTTGCAGATTCTTCCGTCAGCTCCTGAAAGAACGCTATGCGGAGTCTGACTGATCGCTCTAGGAGGATCACGGAAAAACTGTATGACAAAGACCAAAAGGACAAAGAAAATGAAGGAAATGAATCCTCCGATCAGCCACCATACTAACAGCGTAATAAAGATCGCGGCGCCGATGATTCCCCAACCTTCTTTAGCTAGGATGGGATATGAAGAATTTGATTTCAAACCTTTTCTCCTTAATAGGTTTATTTTTCGGAAAGGAGAAGGAGGACGGCCCTCCCCTTTTAACGGCCTATTTTAGACAAATTTCTTTGGATTAATACGTTTCAAGCCGTGAATGGTCGGTGAATGCAGACAACTACTCGGCGCCTTCCGTCTTCAAGACAGCTGACACCGACATCGAGAGGTTGGATGTTCCAGCTTCAAAAACAGGTGTCTCCACAGTCTTAAACGCAGCGTTTGCACCCATAGCTCTGGCCGCAAATACTGCCCCCTCCGGTGCGAAATCAAACGAATTGAAATTCAGCTTTTCAATACGAAGAGCATCAGGCGCAACTTTCATTGCTACTGCGATGGATTCAGCCTTCTTATTTAAGGCATCGATCACATCTTTTGAGAGCTGATCCTGTGCTGCAGCTTTCGCTTCCTCACTTAGAGAATATGAAACGTTTTCAAGTGCTAGTTTTGCCTGCTGCCCGACCTGGACCAATGAGGCAACGCCGTTGACGTCTTCTGTCTCAACGATGATGTTTTGACGGGCTCGCCATCCTGTAATCACCGGAGCCTCCCCTTTCTTGGGATTAGTATAAATCGGCTGCGTGTAATATCCCCCGTTGCGGATCTTTGCAATTGATGAAAAATCTTTCACAGACTGCTGGGCCTCTGCCATGGTCTTATTGACTTCACTCTGCGCTGTAGCCAAGTCCTTGGCTTCAGACATTGTTGAGAAAACGATGCGGGCCTTGTCGTTTGGGAAACTCTTCTGAACGGTAACGAGCAGATTCATTTCCATCCCTTTAGGCGCAGGTTTGAGATAAAAATCTTCGGCATTTACGCCCATCGCAGCCGCGGCTAAAACAGTAGCAGTCATAATCTTTCTAAGCATTGTTGATTTCCGAAAGAAATAATTTAGACACCGCCACCCTATCACAGCATTGCCTGCCTTGTGACCCTTCGTGCTCATTAACGGAACTTTCTTTTCCATTAAGGTGAAAAGTTTTAGCTCGCAAAAATAGTGTAACCTTGGGTATTTTTCTTCGACTTTCTCGTCAGAGATTGATAGTTTTTTGAACTGTCATTCAGAAATATTTTGATGATTTGTATGATTTGAGGAAAGTCCCGAGATGTTCGATGAAACGAACAAATACCGTGTTATTTCCCATCAGTTAGGGTCAAGCCTAACTGACAAATACCAATTGCGATTGTGGGAAGCCCACTTAAAATCACAAATAAGGAGAAAAAAGTGAGCAATCGTTCAGCAGTCTTTGGCGGTGCCGGCTTCATAGGCACCAACCTGGTTTATCAGCTCATTGAAGACGGACAACAAGTCTTCAATTTTGACAATCTTTCCGGTCTCGGAAACTTGCTCAATATTGCCGAGCTCATGCAGCAAAGCCGTCACAGCTTTGCTCGCTGCGATATTTCCAATCCTGAGGAAATTCGTCAGGCGTTGCTCATGGCCGCTGCCGATACGATCTATTTCTGCATAACGCCTAAAAACCCGGAAGAAGAATCCAGTTTGGAAAATTTTCGTACATTCTTTGAAACGGTCAAAGAATGGCGAAACGGCATGGCCGACACTAAGCTGCACAAGATTGTCGTAGTTGTCTCCGAGCATTACAAGCTTTTAGGAACTTACGGCAAGATGTACGCCGGCTTACTTAAATTATTGGACAGTTATGCATCAGACGGCCTTCCGATCAGCAGTTTGCTCGTACCGCCCGCATTCGGACCTTTCCAGCAGCCTGATAGTCCGATCTCCATGATCATTTATCGCGCGATTGAAGGTGAAACGATACCCGTTGTCAATCCGGAGGAAAAGGTTTCTGACCTCGTCTATGTCAAAGACGTGGTCGACGCCATTGTCTTGGTTGAAAAGAACGGAAAAATCGGCGGACACTATCATTTGACCGGCACCACCTCCTCCATGTCAAATATTGAAGTAGCTGACGTGATCTGCGATAGTTTGAACGAGGCCCTTCCGCCGCCGGTCGGTCGTTACCAGGCACTGATCGAAGAAGTTACAACTTCACTGATCGCATCTGATATCTCTAAAGATGAGTCAGCCCTTACAATTCTCGGATTGCAAAACAAGACCTCTCTTGGAGAGGCCCTCAAAAAGACGGTCAGCTGGTATCTCAATAATCCCCGCTGGTACAACCAGTCCAGAACTCGTTTCTTCTATTTATGGCAGAATCCGGAAACAGTTCTCAAAATTGCTTAACCAGTGTGACCTGAAAAAGCGATTTCACCCCTTCAACTATTAAGAACAAGCCCCAGAAGGCACCAAACTTCCGAGGCTTCAATCTAACTTCTAATTTTTTAGTATTTAATCCTATGTAGCAGGGCCGAAAACTCCGGCCCTCTTGATTTCTTGGACGCTACTTACCGACTTCCCGACCGCCAATCGTACCGAAAATCAATGCATCGGGAACCGCATTACATCCGACACGGTTCGTCCCGTGGATACCGCCGGTAATTTCTCCTGCTGCGTAAAGACCGCGAATAGGACTGCCGTTTTTATCGAGTACACGGGTGTCTTCGTCGATCGTCACGCCGCCCATTGTATGGTGTACAGACGGAGTCATGACAGAGGCATAGTACGGGCCGCCGGGAAGCTTGTTTCCTTCCTCACAACTCATACGGCCGAACTCATCACCTTTCTGTGTCTTGCAGAATTCGTTCCACTTCGCGATCGTACGCTTCAGATTATCCGGATTCATGCCAAGTTTTTTCGCCAGCTCGTCCAGCGTATCGGCCTTGAATGCTTTCTTCTGTTTAAGTAGGTCGGAAATCAAGATACCGTATGGCCCTCGTCCTTCTTTATCCTTTAACAACGTTTGTTCCGTACCAATAACATAGAAGACATGGTCAGGCTGGGCAAGGGCAGCCTTTGCAAGCACGTCTCTTCTGCCTTGTTCGTTTACGAAACGGTTGCCTTGCTTATTCACATAGATATTGGTCGACTCCACAATCTTATGGTTAGTTGCACCGGTTGCAGGATCAGTGGTCGGAAGAAGCTGGATATAGCCCATGTCCTTGAGTCCTGCCCCTGCCTTCACGGCCATATTAATACCGTCGCCGGTAATCGCAGGCATATTGGTCGTCTTGACTTGATTGTCCAGCTTTTTATCCCAAATTTCATCGTACTGATTGCGCATCTTCACATTTGCGCTAAAACCGCCAGTTGCCAAAATCACACCTTTAGAGGCATAAAGTGTGTAGTCTTTCCCGTCCGGTCCCGAAGCCTTAACTCCGACCACTGCTCCGTCTTTGGTAATTAAGGAACTTGCCGGCGTGCTCATCATGAAAGAGATCGGGAGTTTTTCTCCTTTGATGAGGTCAAGATACGTATCGATGTAGCCTACACCGGATTTGTAATTGCTTGCGCGGTGAGAACGCGGCCATAAAGCTCCGACAAATTGTGTCGGTTGTTTTTGCCAGACAAGGCCCATTCCGGCTAAAGTTTTTTGAATTGCCGGAGCCTCCTTTGTGAGCTTGTAAACGAGAGCTAAATTTGCCTTGTAATCTCCTGCTTTCCAGCTTTGAAGCGCATGGAGTTCGGGACTATCAAACAAGCTCTTTGAACCTGACTGTTTATAGGTATCCCATTGCTGTTTAACTTGACCTATCAATTTTTCCTGAAGTTTATTTTTGGGGTTTTCACCCAGAAGTTTCTCGATAGATTCTTTTTGACCTTCCGTCATAGAGATAGGTTTCTGACCTTCAGGATCGGCTGCATTGAAGCAGCCGCCGGAAACGGAGGTATTGCCTCCGGCAAAATGAGCTTTTTCAATGACTATTACGTTGAGGCCGCGCTGAGCTGCAGCTACTGCGGCGGAAAGACCAGCACCGCCGGCACCGACAACAATGACATCAGTTTTCTCTTCAACTTTCCCGCCGACCTTCTTCGGCTGAGGGACCGCCTTCGCATAATCTTTGGGATTCAAACCAGCTTGTTTGAGGCAGTCCTGCACCGCTGCTTTGATAGCGAATGTCGTTAAGGTTGCTCCGGCAACGTTGTTAACGTTGGTCGACTGATACTTAACAATGTCCTGAGGAACTTTGAGCTTCGGCAGATCGGCGACAGGGTGTGTTTCACTCCAATTGAGAACTTTTACATCCTCGATCTTGTTGTTAAGAATCTTAACTTGTACTGTAACATCACCGTTTCGTCCAAGAGTCGTTGCGGTATATGTACCGTCTTTAGCAAAAACAGCTGTTTGACTGCAGACCGCAAGCGTGACAGCTGAAACAATAAGGCTCAATCTTAGCTTCATAATTTCTCCTTGAATGGTTGTTTCACTTAGTAAGCTTAATGGCTATACTCAAAAGCAAGAAGATTTAACACCGGAATTACTTCTTAAAAAATGAGAATTAAATACTTAATGTGATGAAGCCAAGAGAAAATCTTTTATCGTGGCAAGTTTTTTTGACAACGGCCGTGACAAAAAACATATCCAAGACATCTATCGAACTGGATATGGATCTGAAAACTGTCTCAAGAATAGTAAAAGAGCTTGAATCTGATCTTGGCTTTATTCTTTTTGACCGCTCCTGTCGGCCTTTCAAACTAACGGAAGGCGCTGAAAAAATCTTGCCGTTAGCAAAAGAATTGCTCCGGACCAAAAACAAGATCGAATACAAAGTCCAGGATTTTCTCCTAAAGCCGACTGAGATTCGCTTGTCTTTACCGGTGAATATGACAAGAGACGATCTCTTCGAGTTGATGGATAAATACGCAAGCGCGCACCCAAATCTGAAGATACGGCTCCTCAATGATTGCGACCATAAGCACCTTTTAGATAATGAGACAGATGTTGCCATGCTTCCGTACCTGCCCCAAAACGATGAGGATGAAATGGTCCTCTTTGACGCCGGCTTCAGCTACAACATGCTACTTGCAAGTCCTGAATACATTCGACGAAACGGAGCTCCTCAATCATTGACTGAACTGAAAGTTCATCCCTTAATTCTTAGAGAAAGCAGGATTTACCCGATTACAAAAACATTAGAACATGGTGACGCAAGAATTAACCTGGATCCGGAATTTAAACTTCGTTATCTCGGGGATGCTTTTTCTTGTAAAAGAGCCGCCCTCATGGGAGAGGGCATTGCGGTTGACCTTTCTCTCGCTTACTGCAAAGAAGAAATTGAGGAAGGCCGCTTAGTACCTCTTCTTCCGGGATGGCACAGACCAAAGTGGACAATGATTGTCGCAATTCGAAAAGCAGATGCAAAAGATAAGGCCGTCTGTGAATTTGCGCGATGGTTTGCGGATAGACAAAAAGAAGCATACCCGTTGCGTTGGAAGCCACTGTTTAACAAGTATCAAGTGACTCCCTGACCTGTCTGAGACGGCGCCCTTTCAGCCCCCAATTTGGGGATCCAGCATTCTCATTTTTAGTTTTCAGGCTTCTTCGGTGCTTTATCGACCCAGCGCTCGTCCTCCTCTTCTCCCAGGAACAGGGACTGGAAGCTTTGTGCCTTCATCGAAGGTGTGAAATCGAGCCCAGGCTGAACTAGAGCTTCAAATTTCGGATCGCTGATTGCTTTAAGAACAGACCACTTCACCGCCTTATTTAAGGTCTCGGCAACCCGGCGGCAACCGTCCTGCATGTTCTTCAGTCCGTCGGTGGGCGCGTTGTAAACCACATCCAGTTTCATTGAGTGCCCGTTGGAGGAGAACAATTCCATGTTGATGCGCCAAGCTAAAAATGTCGGTTCTGCCTGAATCTTGACGCTGTCAATTAAGTTGTAGATTTTGACCTTAGGATTTTTTTGATTCAGGATTCCGGCCTGATTCAAGTCAGACATCAAGGCACTGCGCCAATAATTAGAAAATGCTCCGTTGATTGTTTTAAATCCTTCCTGGCCGGGAATAGGAATATTGTTTCCGGCACATTCAAGATCCATCGCCTTAACCACGCGTACCTGTTCGACTGCAACATCTTTAACATCCAGCCGCTTCAAAACACGGGCATTCTGAGCCGTGACTTCATAAGGATAAGAAACGTAAGGCTCTGCAGTTTGACACCCTGCCATGACGAGTGCAGAACCTGCTAAGGCTACGGAAAAGAAAAGCTTTGGGATAGTTCTCATAAATCGGACCCTAATGTTTTCTGAAATTTTATTGGTTTCCGAGATTTTCGTCAGGGAACGAAGCAGGATTTTTGACTGCACGTTTTGGAACCACGATAGGCAAATGCTACTGAACCCAAATACAATGAACCTAGAATAAAGGAGTAAAAAATGTTTTTCCAGTGGTATCGCTACTGCTTCAGTAAATATTTTACGTTTCAGGGGCGTGCTTCCCGTACTGAGTATTGGTCTTACACCATCATCAACCTTTTGATTTTATGGGTATTTTGGTTCATATCCAAGCTTGTTGACATCCCGGAAGAAGCAATGTCCGAGGGGATACCTGTTTTTCCAAAAGATCCTGTTCTCGCTTTGATTTTCGGAAGCCTTTATTTGATTTTCTGCATAGCGATTTTCTTCCCGTCCCTCGCGGTTACGGTACGACGTCTGCATGACAGGAACCACAGCGGGTTTTGGGTCATTGCTCAGTTAATTCCGCTTCTTAATCTTGTAGTTTTGCTGATGCTGCTCTTGCCATCTTCTCCGTACCCGAATTATTATGGGCTTCGCGCGCCGAGATTTCCGGGAGAAAAGGTCCCCGAGCCCGGAGCAGATATTTACGGTCCGTACGGAACTGTCGCCTACAGACCACAATCCAATGGAGACGAAACAGTGACACAGCAAAATCAGAATACGCCGGCAAAAGGTTCCGTCATGGACGAAATCATGCACGAAAATCTTGCTAACGCCGACGCTCAGGCCGGCCTCGAAGACAGACCGGCCGCGGCCTCACCGTCCAAGAGCGAAACTCATCGTCCGATGAGAGGGGAAGAATCTTCCTTAGTCGCTCGTTTAAATAAGCTCTCAGGCAAATAACCGAGTTCTATGTACTTTTGGGCCGTCCTCCGTCAGGGCGGCCTTTTTCTTGCAAGTCCACAAGGCGGCAGAAACTGCAAGTCTTCAAGATAATTAGTTTGCGTCCCGGCAAGGATTCCGATAAATTACCAGGCTAAAAATAACCCCTCCCATGTAGTAATCAGAACCTTACTGAGCGTTAAGAATCGGTAAACGAATTCTGCAAACTAAACCGCCGTTCTTCCCTCTTTCCAGCACCAAGCTGCCATTGTGATTTTGCACGATTGAGCGGACTATTGATAAGCCGATACCAAGACCGGAAGCTTTTCCGGACTTAAAAACCGAACCCATGCGTTCAAAATCGGAATCGGAAATGACAGCTCCATTATCTGAGATATCGACAAAGCAATGAGTTTCACCACTCGAAATCTTTATGAACACTTTTGGTTCATCGGCTTTCTGAGCCTTTAAAGCTTCTTTGGCGTTTTTAAGAAGATTAAAAACTGCAAGCTCAAACTCTAACGGTGCCAAGCTGCAAATCGGAGAACGAGGATCCTCTTCAAATTCAATTTGAAGAGGATAGTCCTGCAGAGTTGAGGTGAAATCTTTAACTGCTTCAGTCACAACCTCATTGACACTCAGAGGCGATTTTTTTAGTTTTTGCTCTTTGGCATAAGAACGAACAGAGGTCACTATTTCTTCGGCCTTGCGCGTTTGAAAAACGATCTTTATAAGCATCTCTGTAAGAAGCTCATCATCAACAGGGCCCGTTTTCTGAAGACGAAGCAGTCCTTCCGAATACGCCAAAATTGCTCCCAGCGGCTGCGGCAATTCATGGGCTATCATCGAACTCATATGATCGATCGTTGTAATTTTTTGAAGAGAGAGAAGCCGCGCCTCAGTTTCTCTCATCGCTCGGTCGGCATGAAATTTTTCTTTTAGGGTCTTGATGAGCTGTGCCGACCGTATTCTCAACTGAAAGTATAAAAAACCTGTGAATGTAAGCAGTCCTAACAAAAAGATAGTAAATACGAATACGGAAAAAGAATATTTCTGAAGAAAATCTCGGATAGTCCAGGGCTTGGCGCCTGAGAACTGAGCGATATTAAGCTGCTTAAAAACAGCATCCACCCTTGAAAGATCAGTTTGAACCGACCACGAGGCGCCGTCGGGAAGATGCGGCATAGCTAAGAGCGCGGCTACAAGGCGCTTAGTGAATGCAGGATCTGCCCCTCTTGTAGAGGAAAGCACCCAGTTGGGATAGGTACGAGTTGAACGATAACAAGGCTGTTCACTTACGATCGCTGCCGGTTTAACAGCGTTTGCGAGCTCAGGGTTGTCCATTAGCCGACTCTCCCAAAAGCAGCTAGGCAATGCCGCAACATCGGCACTTCCGTCCTTCAACGCCTTAAACAAATCGAGCGGCCGTTTGTATTGAAAATGAATGGAACTAAAAAATGCTGAGGGATCATAACCTGCGTAAGAAATTTCTCCGAGGGGAGCTACGTAACTATAAAAAGCATTCGGATCATTTGCGATAAACCTTTTGCCCTTCATCCCTGCGAGGGTATTGATTTTTGAGTCTTTAGCGACAAAAAATGTCGATCCGAGTTCATTACGATCCTGCTCGTTTGGTCCCGGTCGATAGATGACCAATTCTCTCACACCTTCTTCGCCTAATAATCTGGCAAATCCGGCCGAAGAAATAAAGTAATCAATCTGTTTGGTACGGATTAATTCCTTTAATTCTCCCAAAGCAATCGGACCTTTGAGTTCTATCGTCCTTGCGCCAAACTCTTTTTCCAAGTATTTAGCGGTCTCCTCAAAAAACAACTTCTGACTTGCCGCCATAGCTCCTGTTCCTATCCCGATAACGTATTCAGCAGAGGCCGTACACCCCGAGAGATAAAGCAACAGGAACATCGAAATAATCAATCGTTTCATAAACAGCCGTCCATGTTTTTTCGTGCTCATCATCTCACGGACAAACCGTTTTAGTCCTCAGGATTTTCACGGTTTTCACTACTTAAGTACCGGGCACTTAAGTGAGTTGTTCATTAATCTTTTCTGCAGATGGTTTTTTGCATTTTCTCACCTAGTTGATTTTCAAGGAAAAATTCAGCATGAGTATCAAAATAATCAAAAGTGCCGCTGCAATCACTTGTTTAACGGCAATGTCGGCAGCCGCAGCCAGTTCAGTTTCCGTTTATGGCGTCATTGATACCGGATTCGGCGTCTCCAAAGGCAAAGGACAAGCCGCCAAAGTGCAGGCTATTTCCGGGGGCAACGCTGCCAGCCGGTGGGGTTTAAAAGGACAAGAGGACCTCGGGGGAGGCAATTACGTTAAATTCGTTCTGGAACAAGGCCTCAAGATTAACAACGGCGAGAGACAAACTTCCGGAGTTCTTTTCGACAGGGACTCTCTTCTCATTATCGGAGGCCGTTGGGGCGAACTCGGTTTGGGACGTTCCGGGTCTCTTATGGGAACGACCGGATATTTTGGACAATTCCCAAAGATGAGTGCAAACCCGATGGCCTGCAACTATCTTGACGCAGCGTTAATCGGTTCGTTAGTTAACTCGGGAATGCTCAACAATTCAGTCACATACCAAGTTAAGCCGACAAACACCCTTACGCTCACGGCGCAGTATTCAAACGGCATTTCAACTGACGAAGCCAAGTGGGCCAAAAACAACCACTACTATGGCTTGTCTGCTCAGTATAAAAATAAGGGATTTAATTTAGGAACCATTTTTACGGTCATTGATTATCGTCAAAGCGGAGCCAATAACGGAGCAGACTCTGATCCGACCTACAATCTCTTCTTTGCTGTAAATCAAACTTTTGATCAAACCCGTGTCCATTTTGATTATCAACACGTTTGGAATTCCAGAAGTCTTGGGGGAGGCCCGAATGCGTTCTATGCGAAAGATTTAGGTTTCGGTTCTACCGCTGCGGTCAAAGGCAGCAAAAAAGGCTTCCGCTCAGACACATTTGTCATCGGTGCTAGTACACCGTTGGCCGGCGGCAGGATTTTTGGTGCCTTCAAATGGAATGTGGGAAAATGGCAGGGAACCAGTGCGAAGAAAGATGCTGACCGTGACGGCAACCGTTGGGTTGCTTCTCTGAAGTATCAATATCCGCTTTCAAAGCGAACATTGGTTTATGCATTAGGCACTTATGCTCGGGGAACGGGAATGTTCAACAAAGCACAAGCCAAAGCAACTCGTCTTCTGACGGCTTTTGGAGTCCAGCATAATTTCTGACACTGCAGGAACGTGAGTCCGGGGAAATGAAATGAACAGCCAGTACAAGGAAAAAGCAGTGATTCGAATCGTAGACGATGACGAGGGCTTCGGCGATGCGATTCGATTTATGCTCAAAACCGACGGATGGCTGGTTTCTTATTACTCCGAAACCGGGACTTTCCTTAAAAAGGATGATCCCGACGTTCCCGGGTGCATTATCCTGGATTATCAGATGCCGCTCGTCAATGGCTTGGAATTTCAAGACATTCTGGCCCATAAAGGTTACAGACAGCCAATCATTTTTTTAACAGCTCATGCTGACGTAGATATGGCTATCTCGGCTTTCCGCAGCGGAGCCGCAGATATCTTGAAAAAGCCTGTTTCATCAGAAATTTTATTAGAAGCCGTTGAGCGAGCAGTCGAAAGCGATTTTGCATTCCGTCAGAAAGATTTCCGCATTGTGCGCTATCAGGAGTTTTACGATGCTCTCACACAGAGAGAAAAGCAAATCCTCAACAGCGTCAATGCCGGGTTGATGAACTACCAAATTGCACAGCGGCTCGGTTTAAGCGAACGAACGGTAGAGACTCATCGTGCCAACGCCTATAAAAAAGTAGGTGTCAAGGACCTCCAGCAGCTCAAAGAGTTTCTCTCACACGTCGATATTTAACCGGAGCGGTTTGCCGAATCGGCTGACCTACCTCCTCATTCCTTGATTTAACCGCCCGTGACCTTGTCACTGGTTAGGAGAGATTTTGTCCTTTACAACGCTACCTCTCATTTTTTCAAAGCAATAGTTTTCGAATTCAGTCTTTCAATTATCAAATTTCACTTAAAAGAGGCAACACTATGACACTTAGCAGAAGAAGTCTTTTTAAATATGTCGGCGCCGGTACAGCTGCCCTCACCTCTGTTCCTGTTCTTGCTCAGGAAAAGTCTCCGAGGAATCCATACCTTCCCGAAGTTTGGGATGAAAATTATGACGTCGTTGTCGTAGGCGGAGGCGGAGCCGGGATGGCTGCAGCTCTTCTCGCTTCTCAAAACGGAGCCAAGCCGGTCATTATCGAAAGATTGCCTTTTGCCGGCGGTAATACCATGGCCGCTCAAGGTCAGATTAATGCTGCGGACCCGGTTCGCCAGCCGAAACAAAATATTGAAGATTCTCCGGCTAAGCACGCCGCCCAAACATTGGCCGCCGGAGATTTCAGAGGTGATCCCGCACGCGTTAAGGTGCTCTGTGACAACGCCTATAGCGTAATCACTTGGCTGGAGGGCCTCGGAATGGAGTTTAAACCGACTGTCCACCAAATGTTCGGAGGACTTTATCCTCGCGCTCACTCTCCTGCTGTACCAAAAGGTATCGGCTATACAGGCGTATTAAGCAAAGCTCTCAAGGAAAGAAACGTTCCGTTTAAATTGGGATACTCCGTCGTTGAGATCTACCGTGAACAGCCTTGGTCAGGCGATGTGATCGGGGTCAAACTGCAAAACAGCAAGGGCCACACCCTTAACATCAAAGCGAATAAAGCAGTGGTCTTAGCTGCCGGCGGTTTCTCGGGCAATCAATACCTCAGAGAGCTGCATGATCCGAGAACCGCGGGTCTCGGTACGGATAACCTTCCCGGCCACACCGGGGACGTAATGCTGGCTGCCAACCGCATTGGAGGCTACTTGGTCGGGATGGATTTCATCCAATCTACTCCGGGCGCCCCCGCAGGCAAAAAACTAAAAATCATTTTGAACACCAACGTTGACGGTTCCATCTACGTAGACAAGCGAGGAAATCGTATTGTCGATGAAGGCGCACGCCGTGACGTGATTCGAGATGCAGTTCTCGGTACTCCTGAACGATATGCTTATACAGTCGTAGACAACAACCAGTACAACTCTTATAACAGCGCAGTTCACGATGCAGTGGAACGCGGAATTGCGATTGACGAAGCTTGGACCGCACCGACAATTAAAGAACTTGCCAAGAAGATGGGAGTTGACCCGGAAGGCCTTCAGAAGACCATCGATCGCTATAACAATGTCCTTATTAAGAACAAAGAAGACCCGGACTTCCATAAGGCTCCTCGGAATCTGACCAGAAAAATTGCTCAGGGCCCCTTCTGGGCTTGTTATACCGGAATGACGGTCCACCACACGATGGGCGGCCTCAATACCAACACCAAAGCGCAGGTTCTGGATGCAACAGGAACTCCAATTCCGCGTCTGTATGCTGCCGGTGAAATCACAGGAGGTATTCACGGTACCAACCGCGTGGGCGGTAATGCGCTTCTGGACGTATTCGTTTTCGGAAGAATTGCCGGAGAGAACGCAGCCAAAGAAAGCTCGCGCTAGCCGATCGGTTATATCCGATAACAACGAAATAACTTGAACTTTAATTAGGATCCGGCCTCTTTTTCCAGAGGCCGGCCTTCGGAAGATTCTTGAGAATTTAAGAAAGAGTTGTTTTGTTGAAAGCCACTGCCCCAAATAACCGCTAGAAGGCAAAGCCATCATGACCCCTCAAACCATTAAGAGAAGATCCGTCTTAAAAGGAATCCTAGGTACCCTCTCCCTTCCTTCAACCGCCTTTGTTAAGTCAGCTGCAGCCGAGGAAACTTCATTAGACGAGTGGACCGGTTATTCAATATGCGATAACTGCAATCAGGTTCCGTCCTGTGGAATAAAATTTAAAGCTTGCGGAAACATCATTCAGTCCATCGGCAATTGGAGTGAAAATCCTCGGCATGTTCTCTGCTCCAAAGGCCTTTCCACACTACAGAGGCTCTACAACCCGAACCGTCTTCTCTACCCGATGAAACGGACCAATCCTAAAGGCAGCGACGATCCGGGATTTGTGCGCTGCAGCTGGGATGAAGCTTATCGTATGATTGCCGAAAATCTCACCAGAATTAAAGCTAAAGACGGTGCTGATTCTGTGATGTTTTATATCGGCGATCCTAAGGAGCCGCGTCCGCCGATTATGCGTCTTGCTCGCTACTTTGGCTCAGTTCACCTCGGTACTGAGTCATCAGTCGCTTGTCGGGCGGCTTGTATGCAGGCTGAAATCCTCACGTGGGGACGTCCGTCTCAGGGATCGATGCCAAATGCAAAAACTAAATCTTTTATGGTTCTTGCCTCCAACGTCTGGTCGCGCCCGCTTGGATGGTGGCAATCTCTGACCGCAGCCAAAAAACGCGGCTGCAAGATTATCGTGATTGATACCCGAAACACGAAAACCGCGCAGTTTGCCGATATTCATCTAGCACCAAAAGTGGGAACAGATGCTGCACTCGCTATGGGCATCATCCGTGTTCTTGTCAAAGAAAATCTTTATGACAAAGCCTTTGTTGATAAATGGTGCCACGGCTTTGAAGAACTTAAAAACTATTGTGAGTCTTTTACCCCAGAGCGTACGGAGGAAATTACCGGAGTACCGGCTCAAAAGATCATTGATGCAGCCCGCATGTACGCCGACGGTCCCGGCTCATTTTCTCTGACATCTCAAAGCCTGACCCATAACACCAACGGCGTCAACAATGCTCGAGCCTTACTTCTCATTCCGTGTATTCTCGGTTATATCGATGTTCCCGGCGGTGTTAGTTTTCCGCTTTCACCGAAAGGGCTTCAGGCCTGCGGGATGGGGCTGCAGCCTAAATTCTATGAGGCCAAGTGGTGGAACGCCAAAGCTCAGAAGGACAGACGTCTTGACAAAGACTTTGTTCCGCTTTGGCATGACATGATGATCATGTACAACCCGAATCATCTCCCGGAATACATTGATGCAGGCAAAATCAAAGCCTTCTGCGGCTGGGGTTTCAATTCATTCATTTGGCCGCAGCCTCAGCAGTATCAAGAAGCTTTAAAGAAACTCGATTTCGCTTTCTGCACCGACTACTTCTATCGAAAAGAAAGCCACAGAGATATGGATCTCATCCTTCCGGCGGCGATGAATTTTGAACGCTATGCTCCCTTCGGAGTCTACGGATCAAAATTTGCTCCGCGAACTCCGGTTAAACCGCTGGGTGAGGCCAAAGAAGACTGGAGAATAGCACTTGAACTCGGCTGTATCCTGGACGATCCGAAGCACTTTTTCAACGGAGACCCGGTTAAAGCGTGCAACGCCATTCTCAAAGAGTGGGGCGCAGAGTACGAAGCCGCAGTGGCTGCTTTGCCTCAGGTTTCCTCGCTGGAATGCAGAAAGAACGAACCGAAAAAATATGAAAAAGGGCTGCTTAGACCAGATGGACAAGCCGGCTTTAATACTCCTACGGGCAAGATCGAGCTCTTCTCAACACGATGTGCAAAATTTGGTTTCGACGGTCTGCCTGTCTATAAACCGATGATGGAGCCAGACGGCCGTTTCAATCTAAGAATGATCAACGGAGCACGCAAGCCATACATCACGCACTCTAAAACCCGTTCGGATGCTCCTTATTTATTAGAACTCGAAGCGTGCAGCACGATTACTATGCATCCGAAGGATGCTTCTGCGAGGGGTTTGGCAGACGGAGATCGTGTCGAAATTTTCAGTCCCTTCGGAGGGCCGGTGAAGGCAAATTTAGAAGTATCCATTTTGGTTCCCCCTGGAACAATAGACGCTCAGTACGGTTGGAAAGGTGAAGAAGACACGCAAAGACTCGTTCCGAGACAATGGGATCCCCTCTCCGGATATGCGCCGTATTTTGAAGTCAATGTAGAAGTTAGAAAAGTCGGGAGCCAAAAATGAGTCGAATGGGAATTATTGTCAATGTCGATGAATGCATCGGCTGCCACGCCTGTTTCATTGCCTGTAAGCAGGAGAACCAAGTCTCCCCGAATATTCAATGGAATCGGATCCGTAAGGTTGAAAATAGAGAAAAAAACATCATTAATTATTTTCGTGCCTCGTGCCAGCACTGCGAGGATCCGGCCTGTCTAAAAGTTTGTCCGATGAAGGCGGTTTACAAAGGACCTCACGGAGAGATTCTGATTGATCAGGATAAATGCATTGCCTGCAAGGCATGCTTAGCCGCTTGCCCCTATGGAATGCCGATGTTCAATGATCAGAAACTGACAAGTTATTTCGGTGAAAAACAGCCTTTATTCTCACCGTCTAATCCTCCGACCAAAAACGCCCAACCTGGAAAAGCAGAACACTGTACGCTATGTTCTCATCGTCTGGCTAAAGGCAAAGAACCGGCTTGTGTGGAAATCTGTCCGGCAAAAGCGCTGACTTTAGTCGATTTTGACGCGCCTACTGAAAAACAGAAGGCGCTGCTGGCTAAAGCAGTTTCATTAAAGGCCGGAGTAAACACTAAGCCTAAAGTTCGCTACATCTGCAGCAATATGGATTTCAGAGAAGTTGCCCTGAAGTAGCTTTCAAATACTGGGAAATTATTGAGACTTTAATTTAGGCTGCTGCAAAACCGGGGGCCAGGCTTTGCATCAGCCCATTATTTACTCGTCAGGATATACCTGATCGTCGTGGTTAACACGATTCGATCCGAATACCACCTTCACCGCATCTCTAAGATTATCCACTCCGATAATTTCAACGCCGGGAATATCTGCCGCTTTGTTCTTAAGCGGAACAATGATTCTTGTGAAGCCAAGCTTGGAAGCTTCTTTGATACGTTCCTGTCCTCTGGAGACCGGCCTAATCTCACCGCCCAAGCCCACTTCTCCGAAAATCGCGGTCTTACTGCTCACCGCCTGATTCGTCATCGAAGAAACAATTGCGATAAGCACAGCTAAGTCGCTGGCCGTTTCACTGATTTTGATACCGCCGACTGCGTTTAGAAAAACATCCTGATCATAAGTGGAAAGCGTCACATGACGATGCAAAATTGCAAGAAGCATCGTGAGACGCTGGGCATCGGTACCAACGGTCAGGCGTTTGGGATTGGGGAGCATGGATTTGTCCACCAAAGCTTGAATCTCGATAAGGATCGGGCGCGTACCCTCTAAATTAATAAAGGTCACGCTTCCCGCCACTCCTTCTCTTCTTTCTGCCAGAAAAAGAGCCGAAGGATTTCTTACGCCGCGCAACCCCTTGTCTGTCATCCCGAAAACACCGATTTCGTTGACAGAACCGAAACGATTTTTACACGCGCGAAGAATACGGTAATTCGACTCCGGATCCCCTTCAAAATAAAGAACAGTATCAACCATGTGTTCCAAGACGCGAGGGCCAGCCATAGCGCCCTCTTTTGTGACGTGTCCGACGAAGATAACGCCGATGCCCTTTCGTTTGGCAATTCTCGTCAGCCGCGCTGCACATTCTTTAACCTGAGAAACAGACCCCGGCGCCGCACTTAAATCTTCGGAGAAAAGTGTTTGGATCGAGTCAATCACAACCCACTGGGGACTAGTTTCTTCAATGATCGCTTCAATTTTTTCAAGCTGAATTTCGCTGATAAATTTGAGACCTTTAGTATTAACGCCGAGACGCTGAGCGCGAAGCGCAACCTGAGTCGGACTTTCTTCACCGCTCGCATAAAGGCAAACCTGACCCAAAGCAACCATTTTGCACATTGCTTGGAGCAGCAAGGTCGATTTTCCGATCCCGGGGTCACCGCCAATTAGCACGACGGAGCCTGGAACAAAGCCTCCACCCAGCGCCCTTTCGAGTTCGCTGAAGCCGATTAAGATTCTCGGGCTCTCCTTTGCTTCAATTTCTGATAAATCGAGAATATCGCTGGTCCCGGCAAGGGCTGTCCTGCCTCTTGCCGAGGAAGTTGCAGCGGCCTGTTCTGCCCGCGCATAACGATTAGAAGACTCCGCTTCGATTCGGAATTCTTTCATCGTGTTGTAGGCTTTACAGGATGGACACTGTCCGAACCATTTCGGAGCATCGTATCCGCACTCTGAACACACCCATGCGGTTTTCGTTTTGGATTTGCTTGCCATATCTATTCTCGAACAATTCGGCTCTATTCTAAAGACTCTAATCTAACCAACAGTGCGACGGTTTACGCCGCAACATCAATTCTTGTCGATAAAATAATCACCTAATCAAAAATACATCGTGAAAAAACGATCCTTTACGGTCACACCAAGGTGCGGGCCAGATCTTTCATTCTTCAAAAATAAGGTTCGGAGTAAAATTCAGGTTCAAGATATTTCGAGTAAGCAATAAATGGCAAACCCCTCTATCTCTTTTACCGACAGGTACAGTTCGACGCTCCAGCCGCTGCTCCTGTTGGCTACGGACTACTTGGCTATTATTATTGCCGAGTGGTGTGCCGTCGGAGGCAGGGACATTGTTTTAGAGTTACTCGGAAGAAAGAACGATTGGTTCGAGCTGAACAATTTTTATTTCTACTTGTTTGTACCTCTCATTTTCATGGTTTTCCTCCATTGGGGCAGAACCTATATTCGTTTGCTTTCTATCGGGGAGATGATTCGGAGAACTTTCTACTCCGTAATCTATGCCATTGTCGTCTCTATTGTCGTTTTATTTATCGCCGGCAAAGCTCCTGTCGTTTCGCGCCTTTTCATTGCATTCTTAGGCTGTTTTGTTTTCGTTTTTGTTTGCGGCTCTCGCCTTCTTGTTCGTTACCTCTGTAACCGTGCCAATATCCTTTTAGAACCGACGATCATCATCGGATCCGACGACACTGCAAAACGCGTCTTGAACTATTCCGCGACAAACTCCTTTTTTGGAATCAAAGTCGTAGGAATTATCGATGATAAAACTTCTGGGACCGCCCTCGAAGGGAAATACCCCCGGCTCGGCTCTACGGACAAAGCTGCAAGAATTATTCTTCGGACAGGAGTACAAAACATCCTGATCCTGGCCCCGAGAATGGACAAACGGCGGCTTTACACGCTTATTGATGAAATTTTTCCTCTGGTTAAGAATATTTCCTTCGTACCGGAAACGGAGGAGCTGCCTGTATCCAATATGGAAATGCACAGACTGTATTCTGAAAATCTTGTCGTCATTTCCGTTAAAAATAATCTCTCACGGTGGTACAATCAATTCTTTAAGAGAGCATTCGATCTATCGGTCGCAACCGTCGGGACGATTGCGATTTCACCGATTCTTTTAGGGATCGCCATTGCCATCAAAGCCTCAAGTCCGGGACCGGCCTTTTACGCTCATCGGCGTATCGGTAAAGACGGTATTTATTTCAACTGTTATAAATTCCGCTCAATGGTGGTCGACTCCGACAGGCGCTTACAAGAATATTTACGTGCCAACCCTGAAGCGGCAAAAGAGTGGGAAGAGACGCATAAACTCAAGCATGATCCTAGAGTGACTAAGATCGGAGCATTCCTTCGTAAAACTTCGCTTGATGAATTGCCTCAGCTTTTTAATGTCATTCGCGGTCAAATGAGTCTTGTCGGCCCAAGGCCTATCGTGGATGAGGAAGTCATTAAATATGACGTCTTCTTTTCCGATTACACAATGGTTAGACCCGGGATGACAGGCTTATGGCAGACAAGCGGTCGAAGTGATACCTCCTACAGTCGCCGAGTCCGATTGGATGCATGGTATGTGCGCAATTGGAACATCTGGCTGGACATCAGTCTACTGGTTAAGACTGTGAGAGTTGTCCTATCCTCCCACTCCGGAGCTTATTGATCTCGACTGGAAGATTAGATAAACAATGAAATTTTTAGTCACCGGCGGCGCGGGTTTTATCGGCTCCTGCTTTATCCTTCAAAGGATTGCAAACGGAGATTCCGTTCTTAATCTCGATAAGCTAACTTACGCAGGCAATCCTGAAAACTTGTCCTCAATAGCCGATCATCCAAATTATTATTTTGTCCAAGGAGATATTGCCGACAAGTCTTCGACCGCAAAAATATTCCGCGACTTCAAACCGGAGTTTGTCGTTAACTTTGCAGCAGAAAGCCACGTAGATCGCTCTATCTTGGAGCCAGAAGCCTTCCTTCAAACCAATGTCATTGGCACTACCCGTCTACTCTCTTCGGCCTTGGACTACTGGAATCATTTGTGCAAAGCCGGAAAGGACAGTTTTAGATTTCTTCATGTTTCCACCGATGAAGTGTTTGGTTCACTTGGTAAGAAAGATCCCTCATTCACGGAATCGAGTCCTTACAGACCTAACAGCCCCTACTCTGCTTCCAAAGCGTCCGCAGATCATTTCGTCCGTGCTTTTAATCGGACCTATGGCCTACCGACGTTAATAACGCATTGCTCTAATAATTACGGCCCTCGGCAGTACCCTGAAAAACTAATTCCACTTATGGTATTAAATGCTGTCGCAGGTAAAGAACTTCCTGTTTACGGTGACGGGGCGAATATTCGGGACTGGATCCATGTTGAAGATCATTGTTCTGCTATTGATCTTGTTGTCAGGAACTCAGCTCCCGGAGCTGTGTATAACATCGGAGGAAATTCAGAGTTTTCAAACTTAGAGATTGTTCGGGCAATTACTGAAATCCTTGATGGGGTAAATCCAAGAAAAGACGGCTGTTCGTACTTCGATCAGATTCATTTCGTTAAGGATAGGCCCGGTCATGATTTTCGTTATGCCATAAACAGCAACAAAATATTTAAAGAACTTGGCTGGAAACCTTCTTACTCCTTCCAAGCCGGACTCAGAGAGACTGTGCTCTGGTACCTGAATAATCCGGAGTGGATTAAGAACGTCAAAAATAAGCACTACAGTGACTGGATGAAATTAAATTATGAAGACCAGCGTTCAAGGAGCGACTAATCTTCTCGGCCTCTCCGCCGGTCTTTAGGATTTCTTGCTTACTAATTATGAGAATCAAACATTTCGAGATTGAAGGTTTAATTGAATTTTTTCCCGACATCCATAAGGATGACCGCGGGTGTTTTGTCGAAACATGGCAGGAAACTCGTTATCAAAAACTTGGTATTTCCAGTCATTTCGTTCAAGACAACTTTTCTTTTTCATCCTATGGAACGTTAAGAGGACTGCATTTTCAGAAAAAATATCCGCAAGGGAAGCTCATCACCGCTATAGAGGGCGAAGTCTTTGACGTCGCTGTAGATTTAAGAAGAAGTTCTCCGACCTTTGGAAGATGGCAAAGCGTTGTTTTAAACGGGATAGACAAAAACCAACTTTGGATTCCTCCTGGGTTTGCCCATGGTTTTTTCGTTTTAAGTCCTAAAGCCTTAGTCACCTATAAATGCACTGACTTTTATCATCCCAGCGATGAGGGATGCATTAAATGGAATGATTCGGATGTCGGAATTGATTGGCCAATAAATATAAATCCAACACTAAGCCCCAAGGACGCTTGCGCCCCGTCCTTTCGAACCTTCACCTCAGGTTTAGTCTCATGAAGATATTGATTACGGGGTCAACCGGTTTGCTTGGGAGAGAGCTTGTCAAAAAATTCAGCCAACACTCGCTTCTCCTCCCGTCTTCAAACGAACTTAACGTCACAAATGCAGCCCAGGTCTATCGTTTTTGTCGGGAGAACAAACCCGACGTCATTATCCATAGTGCTGCTTATACAAATGTAGATGCCTGTGAGATGAAGCCTGAACTTGCTTTCGCTATAAATGCAGATGGCAGTAAAAACATAGCTCGAGCCGCTTGCGAGTCAGGTGCCAGGCTCGTTGGAATTTCAAGTGATTATGTTTTTGACGGAAAGCTTAAAAGGCCTTACAGCGAATACGATGTCCCCTTTGACCCCTTGTCCGTTTACGGCCAAAGTAAACTGTTAGGTGAGCAAAACATTCAAAACAGCTGCGATAACTGGGTGATAGTGAGGGTTAGTTGGCTTTATGGTGAGGGCGGTAAAAACTTTGTCTCGACAATGCTTAAAGCCGCTAGAAGCGGCTTGCCTGAAATAAAGGTCGTAAATGATCAAATCGGGAATCCAACGAGCACGGTTTCTGCAGCTGCTGCGATTGAAAGACTTCTTAAAACTGATTTCCGGGGGATCGTCCATGCAACCTGTGAAGGTGAGGCCAGCTGGTTTGACTTCGCTCAAGAAATATTTAGGACTGCAGGTATCAATCAAAAAGTAGTTCCGTGCACTACAGAAGAATATCCTCGCCCAGCGCCCAGACCACGAAATTCGAGACTAGAGAACCGAGTTCTTCGAGAGCTGCAGCTTCCTCCGATGTTGGATTGGCGAAAAGAACTTAGCTTGCGAATAGGGTCGCTCATTTAACATACCTTGAATTTTCCTTTAAGACCTCGGATAAATACGGCGGGATTGTTCGGTCTTTGGTCGGCCGATATGTTTTGTCTAAAAACTCCAACGCTCCCGCTGCATTAATTAAGACAATGCGGTGAGGCTCGACGAAAGCGTCCCGACTCCAGCCTGTGGAATACACCCAGTCTCTTCTTCCTGCTTCTTTCCAAATAGAGGTTCCGACCGAGTAATCCTGAATGGGGTTAGAACATCCAAGCACCTCCGGCAGAAGCGTAGGAACTAAATCCAAGTGTGAAGTCACATACTCAACATTGGCCGATTTTTTACCAGGCCAATGGATCACCAAGGGAACTTTTATCTGAGCGTCTGTAAAGTTTCCGCCGTGCCCCCAAAAATTCAGTTTGTTGTCATTAAATTCATCACCGTGGTCTGAACTGATCACTACTATCGTGTTGTCTAACAAGTTCTTGCTATTTAAGTAATCCAAAACCTCTTGAATCAAATCGTCCGTATAACGAACGGCGTTTTTGTATCGAGCAAGATAGGGAGCAGGATCGAATGAGTTATTCAGCTCCATATGATTGACCGATTTCCAGTAAGGTTTGAAGACTTCGTATTTTTCGCCCGGAGGAAACTGGTATCCGTGTACAGAATCTAAGAATATGAAGCTGAAAAAACGAGATCCCGGTTTTAGTCCGGATTGCCATTTTTTGAAATCTTCCACAGCAAAAGCATCGGACTCTACCGACGAATCCCCTCGGGGGTATACGTTTAGATCACGAACTGTAGAAAAAATTGACTTATGGAACTCGGGCATATTTAAGGGAGCTCCGGTAAAAATGCCGATTTCATAATTTCGCTTCTGCAGCGCTGAAATTAAAATTCCCGGTGTTCCGGTTGTCAGAGAACTTGTCCAATATTTTCCCGGCAGCCCCGTGAACAAAGAAAAAATGCCATGCCTAGTGTTATTCCCGTTCGAGTAATGGTTATTGAATCTGACGTTTTCTTGTGCAAACTTCCACGTATTCGGCATGACTTCTTCTGTGAGCATGTCGTACCTTAAGGTATCAACAAACAGAAACAAGATGTTGTAGTCTTTGTCAGGGCTGCAATTGAGAGAATTCAAGGGATAGTTCATCAAACCACCCTCACTGAGGTTAACTCTCCTTGTATCTATCGCCTCCCTGTCCACTAATCCGTACTTTTGGAGAATCGTATTCATTCTCAACGGCCTTGCTAACGGTACTTTATCGAAAACAGAAACTAGACGATTATTAAAGTTTGCAAAACTCCATGAATAAGTCAGATTGGAAGCTAAGAAAGCCATTAGGACAAACGCAAATAAGGTAAATATGGATTTTTTATATCTTGTTAGAACAAAAGAGAATCTTGTAAAAAAATAAGAGACGATAAGAACTGCCAGAACCATCAAGGCAATCTCACTCAACATCACGGAGGAAAAAGCAACTACTCTCCCGCCCCCAAGCAATGTCATTTGAATCATCGCTAAATTTAAGTGAGTCCTGTACAGCGGGTAAACAAAGGAATCAGCCAGTAAAAATAACAAAAAACTGAAATCAAGGAAAATACAAGCAATTAAAAGAAGCCTTTTGAAATTACAAAGTATGGGCACCGCAAATAAAAGCAAACCGCCTACAAACGCGAAGATTAGGAAAAGGCCGCAGCTATAGCTAAAAAAAACAAACAGTTGCTCGGAATTCCAACTTTGCAAGAGCCCCGAATAGAAAATATTTTTTAATCCAAATAGCCCAGAACTAAAGGAAATAAAAAGAGAGTTGATAACCACAAAAATGAAACCAAATTTTATTCGGTCTGCAGGTGATGGAATATTGCAACTACTCGATTTCATAAAGAACTAACACTTCTGTCTTCCAAGGAACGGCTCAAATTTCAGACGCTGCATCACTGTAACTTATCATCCTGACGAACCTTTCCTCTTCTTAGGGCTTCTATTATTCTTTCACAATATCTGTCAGAAGAAAATTTCTCGATGGAGTTTTTTATTGAGATTTGAGACGGCAAATTTCCCCCTTTGCTGTCGATCAGGTATTGGAGTTTATGCGTTAATTCATCAACGTTTCCAACCTCAAAAAGCTGTCCGTTGTTTTTATTAACAATATCGGCTGGACCAGTTTCGCAATTTGAGGCAACACAATAAATCCCTCTAGACATAGCCTCCAATAAAACCATCGGAAACCCCTCATTTTTAGAAGTTAATATCAAAGCTGATACTGGCGTTAGCGATTGAATAAAGGTCCAAGCGTCTGATTTCCAACCATGAAAAATTACGTTTTCCTCTATATGAAATGAGCGGACTAAGGCTTCAAGCTTACTTTTGAGGTGTCCCTCTCCAACGATATGTAACTTCCAATCCCCCTTTAATCTAGATACTGCTCTTATCAAGAGTGTAGGATCTTTTTGTTCCGTGAGTCTTCCTACAAATAAAAAAGAGGTTAAACCATCGTTCGGTCTTTCTATTAGACCATTATTCAACCCCTTTATTGAGTCAATGGGGTTATAGACAGTGAAAATCTTGTTTTTTTCTATGCCTAGATGAGTTACCAAATCATGGGTTATTCCAGAACTTATGGATAAATGATAATCAGCCTTTTTTAAAATACTTGGGTTATGCAAAATCTTTAAAGCGAAATGAACCCAAGAAAAAATATGAAACGGGAAGGTTTGATTCCTAGCCTTCCATAAGTGCGAAATTGCGCCATTATTCAAACCTATGAACGCATCTGGTTTTTCGTCTTTAATTAATTTGCTTAATTTTTTTACTTCAAAAAAATCTCTAATAAATCCTTTTAAAGGAAAATCAGGCAGTAAAAGTTCGTAATCTATTCCATGTAGCCAAGTAAGATCATGTTTCTTTGGTTTATATTTTCCTAACAGTACCAACTTTACATGTATTCCCCTTTGGTCTAACTCTGATATGAAAGTACGCACTACTGTCTCCATGCCGCCCTTTCCTCTTAGCAAAGTTGACACGAGAAGGACTTTCCTGATGTTGGACATTCTCTTTTCCCTCATTTCAAATCGAAGTCATTGCGTCCTTAGGCTTCAAACATCACTTAGAAAACTTGCTCGTTTCCTCAAGGACTTTGGGGATATAAACAGGTATGGACTTATCCTTTGAGGGGCGATAATTATTATCTAAAAAGTTTAATATTCCCAATTCGTTAATTAATATTATTCTTTCTTTTTCTATAAAAGCATTTTGAGAATAGTTGCTAGAGTAAACAAATTGCCTTTTTTTCAAATCCTGAGAAAACAAATTTAATCCAGCGGAGTACTCATTTATCGGATTAGTACAACCCAAAACCTCGGGCAATATTGTCGGAACGATATCCAGCATAGAGGTCCTTTCTTCTATCTCTAGATGTCCCTTTCCAGGCCATCTGATGACAAGAGGAGTCTTTGCTTGGAATTTCGTAAAATTTCCATTGTGGCCCCAAAAGTTCAGTTTATTATCATTAAACTCTTCCCCGTGATCTGACCCTATTACTATGATCGTGTTTTCCAGGTCGACATAGCGAGATACAGAGCTTAATATTTTGCCCAGCTGCAGGTCGGCGAAATGAGCTGAGTTTTTATAACGATTGAAGAATTCTGTACGATCAAAATTATTGTCTAGCTTTAAATGATTAATTTCCTTCCAATAGGGCTTAAAAATTTCATATTCCTTGCCAATTGGGAACTCAGAAGCATGTACGTTGTCAAGAAAAATAAAACTAAAAAACCTTTGTCCTTTTGGCAATGTAGTCAACCATTTTTCAAAGTCATAAATGGCATTTTCATCTCGTTCAAGGGGCGTGTTACCGCGGGAATCTAATCTAAGGTTTGGAACATCCGCAAAAATTGTCTGATTAAATTCAGGCATGGTTAGAGGCGCACCTGTAAAGATGCCAATAGCATAGTTATTCTGCTGAAGAGCGGATATTAAGGCTGAACCAGATTTAGATTGGAGCGAGGCTTCCCAATAACTCCCGGGTATCCCCGTGAACAATGTAAAGATCCCATGCCTTGTGTTGATTCCTCCAGAGTAATGGTCCTTAAATACTAAGGACTGTTTCGAAAACTTATATACATTCGGCATCACCTCAGGAGTGATCATGTCAAACCGTAATGCGTCAATAAATAAAAAAAGGATGTTATAACCCTTTCCTTCGCCGCAATTAAGCTTCGGAGGGTAGTTCATTCTGCCTGAACTAGTGACTGTTTTTACACTGTATATTTGTTCTGGTGTGACAAGACCAACTTTAATTAACAATTTGTTAAATCTAAGCGGCCTGACTAAAGGCAGTAATTGTTTAACCTGGGTCAACTGCGTTTCCTGTCGAGCAAAAGAAACGCCAAAAATTACCTGAACAGATAGGAAACCAGTAACGATAAAAAGCGTCGCTAGGAGCCCAATCCCCGATCGTTTTGTCAAATAACGTTTAATTAAGTAACAGCATAGTAAGGCAATACACCCACACACTAAAACATAAGATAGAATCTGTAAAATCATTGACGCGGAAAATGATACAACTTGCCCACCACCCATTAATGTCATTTGGAGCATTGCAAAGTTCAAGTGCATCCTAAACTGTTGATAAACAAAAGTATCAGCCACAAAATAAATAAAGAACAACGATTCACAGCAAATAAATAAAAATATCGCTGTTCTCCTTAAACCGACTATAGATAATAAAAAACAGGGGAGAGAAATCAAAAGCCCAATAAAGGAGTAATAAAAAAAAGAAAAAGAAAAGAAATATAAAAGTGAAGTAATGCTTTTTTCAACAAAAGGAGATGCAGATAAAAACCTAATGCTAAACATTAAGCAAAACAAACCAATCAACAAGGAGGAATAAGAATAAAAATTTATATTCTCTTTTAGTTCTTCTTTTTCAATCATCATCTATCTTCAAATTATCAGCAATCGTCTAACTAACGATTGAAAATCTATCCTTTTCATTTTCTTCTAATTTTTGCTTTCGTGAGTTATCCAACTCCACTTCTTGAGTTTTCATCAAATTTAATCTAGCCAAGTATCTAATCTTAATGATTAGTTTTTTAATGGATGTTTTTAAAGATTTTTTCTTTTTCCTATCCTTCTCCGGAGACGATATAGAAGACTCAAAACCCTTAATGCTACCGAAACCTAAACTGTAAAGTTGCCATACTAAGATTTGTTTAACCTGGTAATTAATCAGTTGATTCCATATAGGAGAGTATTTATTGAAAAGAAGTTCGTCAACCGGCAATACTGGACGGGCGATTTCAAGAAGTTTTTTTGCGCCTTCTTTTGATACTATCATTCCTCCCGTTCCGGCTGATGAAGAATATAGTCTTCCTAGATCAATTCCTCCAACTTGAACTAACTTTGAATCAGTAATAAAAGAAGTGCCTTTGTAAGTGTCTTCCAGCCGAATGATGTCGAAATTTATTGAAGCCTTTTTTACTTCATCCACAAATGACACCAGGTCTTCTGAAAAAACAGCGTCATCTTCCAAAACAACCGCAAACGGAGAGGAGCCTTTTGCTATTTTTTTCCATATTCCCCTGTGAGAGAAATAACACCCGAGCTGTTGTGGAGACAAATAGCAATTAAATATCTCAGAAAAAGCACTTTTGATAGGTATTGTGCTCGGAGAAAAGGCCTCCACTCGTGTTAACGTTACGCCGTTCTCCTTGGAAAGACGAACCATTCGGTTCCAACGTTCCTCTTTTTCCGCTAAATTAATAACATAGTATCGTATATCCATTTTCTAAACGTAGTTGATCTTATTCCAAGTTGTTTGAGCAACAGGTAAATTCCAGTATGAAACAATCATCCAAGCGCCGACGAAACAACAAAATGCCTTAAGGTCTAGAAAGCCTAAATCTATCAGTCCAAATGAGATCATAGAAAAAAATAAATAAAGCAAGATTGGTGAATACAAGGCTCTAAAGAAAAGAAGGATTTCGGTTATAACTAAAGAAGTCAAGAGGATAATTCCTCCAACAACGTAGCATTGAACATAATCGCTATGAAAATGAGGAAGATAATCCTTAGAGTAGGAAAACAACTTCTTAACATCTATAAAATACTTAGGTTTTCCTAAGCCAGTTCCTGTCCAATAATTTATCTTGCCATCCGTAGCCAGCGTCCATACAGCGACTCGGCCTCCCATGCTTGTGTTAAGGTCCTTTTTAATTTTTTCTTCCGCGGCGGTTAATTTTTTTTCATGCCTCGTTTTCTCTATAACCGTCAAAAGGTTCTCATTAAGAATAGTTGAGACAGTTTCCTGGTAACCTCTTTCCAACCGACTGCCTAGAGGAGTCTGTGTAAGAGTGAGCAGAGCCAAAAATGTTGTAATACCTACAGCCAAGAACAATTTTCTTTTATCTATTTTCCTTTGCAGGAGCATGACACAAAGAAGAGATATAAACGGAACAAACAATGTAGCCCTAACGACTAAAACACCAATCGAGGTCACAAAGCATAAAATTCCAATGAGGATAAAAGAAATTTTTAGCTTTATAGATAATGGTCTACAGCAAAAAGCTCCTATTATTGTTAGGCCGCCGATTATTGCCAGGCACCTTCCATAAATTGTTGCATAAGGTCTGACAAGAGGTCTCACTTCCCAAATAGAAACACCATGTTGGTAAGCCGTATACAACACGTCCGTAATGAAAAGGCATCCTGACAAAGCACACGCCGTGAAGAAGTACTGCTTTTTGATCTTTATCCTGTAGCAAGCCAGGAGAGAAAAAACAACCGCGTTAAAAATTACTGTAAGACAAATGACGTTAAAGTTAATTTCCGGATCGAATAAAGATTTAAAGTAATATAGCCTTATAAAAAGAAAACCAATTAGAAATGGTAAAAAAGGGTTGATCAGCCGAAAAAAATAATAAAGCCATTTTTTCAGGAAAACTAAATTATTAATATTATAAAAAAAAGCAATAAGCGCCAATGGAACGGCAACGTACGCTAAGTAACGATAGCCTGTACCCCAAGGAAGGTGCGCATATGGACTGACTGCAAACAGCAAAACCCAAAACGAAAGGAATTGAGTTATCCAATTTGGGATTCGAGTATCAAAAAAAAATCTATTCATTTCTAGTTATAAGTCTTTAAGTTCCTTCATGATTTTGCTTCAAACGTGTCTCGTTGGGCTCTCTTTTCCTTTTCATTTCGTATGCGAGAGCATATCTAAAAAGGGTTGCATGGGCAGATGAAGATGCCACAAGGAGGCCTCTCCATCCGTCTAAAAATCCTTTCTTAATAAAAAAATGCCGGCAAAAGGCCCAAATCCCGTGTACAACTCCCTTCCCTACACTCACATTTTTGCCTTGCTTCAGAAGCTCCTTAGCTCCTAGTTGTGAATAGCTTTTCTCCTTAGTTAACATATCAGATAAAGAGGGAAATGAGTAGTGGTAAAAAACGGCCTTTAATTTTTCAACTTTTCCGAGGCACTCAAAAGATTCATGAATATTTCGTTCGGTGTAGCGATACTCACCTTTTTTAAACAGAACAGCGTGCCTAAAATCTGGATTCCAGCCAGAATGCTTTACTGGTTTTCCCATTAAAAAAGTCAAGCGATTAGCTAGAAACGCGCTTGCTCTGTCCGTCCGAGCAGCTTGTTTTATTTCTGCAGCCAGCTCCGGAGTACACACTTCGTCAGCGTCAAAGCAAACAATCCAAGGAGATTCAATCTTATCTATGATACTGTTTCTAGTCGGCCCAAAACCCTTAAATGGGATTTTCATAATCAAACACCCCATGTTTCGGGCGATTTCCACTGTATTGTCGGTAGAACCGGTATCCGCCACAACTACTTCGTCGCACCATTTAAGCGATTCAATACATTGAGCAATCCTGCTTTCTTCATTTTTAGCCATTATGTAGGCAGTAACTTTAGCTTTCACTTGAACGGACATCTTTTTCAAGCCTGGGAAGTCGATGAGTGAATAATTGGGAGATATCGTAAAACAATTTTCCGACGACTTATAGAAAAAATCGTTTTTCTAAGTTAATTATTTTTCAACTATGACGCATTTTGAAAAAATTTATGCGTTTTGTTATGGTTATGTTCGACAAAAGTGGTTTGATTTAAAATATCACCATTAAGGGCCCGCTAAGTGAAATGCCAAAAAATTTAAATTTTGTAACTAGAATATTTTTAATCTCGCTCCTAATCTTTTCGACGATTCTCCTATCCAAATTTATCCTCGAGGGCCTGGGCGGTGCAAATTTATCAAATTTTAATTTACCCCCCCCCAGAATTCAAAGAGCTATAACAACCTTTTTATTTGCTATCTTTCTTTTCTTTCTGATCCCTTCAAAAATTACTTTTTGGACAATTGTATTTCCTCTAAGTTTGATCGCGACAGTGTATAGGCCCATAGCTTATATCTATGGTCCCCCCGACTATCAAGCTATGGTATCGGCCTTTTCAACAACTTTTTCTGAAGCTAAAGAATTCCTATGTCTCATACCTGCCTCTCTCTATCTTAAGTCTTTATTAATTCCAGTCACTGCATCTATTGCTTACTACCTCGCTAGGTTGACCGGAATCAAGCCTTGGAAAAATAAAACTCTCGTTCTTATTTCTTTTTCTTTATTAATCATTTCGCTAGAACCGACTTTATTTTTCCGAAAGACATTCAATGCTGGAGAAGAAACAAAAGAGCAACTCGCAATGTTGCAAAAGTACATTAAAAATCCTTTGTGGGGTAAAACCGAAACTACTTCTCTTCCTAAAGATTATGTCCTCATAATCGGAGAAAGCGCACGAAAAGATTACTTTCATATATATGGCTACCCAGTTCCAAATACGCCATTTCTAGACAAGATCAATTCGACTGTGGTAAATGGAATGAAGTCAGCTGGTACTTACACCATCGCATCCCTCACGAGAATGTTAACGCTTCCAAATAAACAAAAATGGGAAGCTGACTATGGACGCACTCTCATAGATCTGGCCAAAAGCGCTGGAATTGAAACTTATTGGATTTCCACCCAAGGAGTATTCGGGCAATTTGATACTCCGGTTACTGCTATCGCAAAGAAATCCGACCACTCTATCTTCTTGAACAGCAATTATGAAGAGAGGAATGTCAGTGATTTAAATATTCTGAAAGAGTTTCAAAAAATAGTGAAGATCAAATCACATAAACCCCGACTTATAGTTCTCCATACCATGGGATCCCATCCTTTAGTCTGCAGACGCATTCTTGATATTAAAGACCCCTATTTAGTCACGGATTCAAACTTAGATACAGTAGCTTGTTATGTAACTTCCATAAAAAAGACTGACTTATTTATTGAAAAAGTCTATGAAATATTGGAAAAACAAAAAGACGATGGAGGCAATCCTTTTTCAATTATTTATTTTTCCGATCATGGTCAAGTCCATACCCAGACATCCTCTCAAATTAAAATTCACAACAATGCTGTAAGTAAGCTTCATTATGATATTCCTTTAATCAAGATTGATTCTGGGCAGGGGGAGTCTGTCACTTTAGAATCCCAGAAATCGGGACTTAATTTTACGGAAGGACTAGCCCATTGGATGGGAATCAAAAATGACCAATTGTCGGAATATGACTTGTTTGATGGCAAAAACGATCCTGAAGACTACGGGTTGAAAGAAAAGATTAAATCCATCAAAACTCCCCTAGACAAGGCGATTGATATTAGTCCTTATCTCAAGGAAAACTAGAGACCCAGACATTCGAAAGGCCTGACATCCTCGCCAGGCCTTTTGTTGCTCGCTAGAAAATAAGGCTATTTCTTCGCTTTTGCACGGGCTTTGCGAGCAGGTCTCTTGGGAGCGTTAACCGCATCCTTAAAAGCTTTCCCTGCTGTAAATTTCGGTACCATGGCTGCAGGGATCTTGATTTCGGCCCCAGTGGAAGGATTGCGTCCAGTTCTAGCTTGGCGTTGGGAAGCATAGAATTTTCCAAATCCAATTACTGTGTAATCCCCGCCTGCTGCAACTGCCTTGATAATTTCGGCGGTATAAGCGTTGAGGACTTTTGCCACTTCTGTTTTAGCGAGACCAGTTTCAGAAGCAACCGCTTCAATCATTTCAGTCTTGTTCATTGGGATTCTCCTTACGAGATAAAAATTTCACGTGAACTGAAGTATCTTACCCTTGTTTACATTTTTTTTGAAGATTTTCTTATACTCTTTCCAAGAGTGTCTGAGACTGCTTTACTCATCAGAGCCAATTTTTCCAAGAACTTTGCATCTACACATTCTGCACAAATGAAGATATCAGTCATTGTTTCAACTTACAATCATCCTAGCTATCTGACCTTGGTTTTAGATTCTCTTAAAAATCAAGTGAATGCAGGAGAATACGAAATAGTGATAGCAGATGATGGAAGCGGTCCTGAAACAAAAAAGGTAGTGGAGGATTTCCAAAAAATATTTCCGGTACCACTCATTCACGCCTGGCAAGAAGATCTTGGTTTCCGCCTAGCGGCTTCAAGAAATAATGCCTGTAAGCTGTCTTCCGGCGACTATTTAATTTTCCTAGACGGGGACTGCATTCCAAAAAAGGATTTTGTGGAAAAGCATCGCAAATTAGCTGAAAAAGGTTTTTTTGTTACAGGCACGCGTGTGCTCCTCTCTCAGACATTTTCACTCGATTTAGAGAATCAAGTAACGAGATTGGACACAAACAATTTTTTTAAACTTTTTCGTCATTTCTTCGATAACCATTTTAATAAAATCATTTCCGTTTTTTATAATCCACTTTTCCCGAGAAAACTTGATAAAAATAATTGGAAAAAATTAAGAGGGTGTAATTTCGCCGTTTGGCGTGAAGACCTCTTTAAGGTAAATGGGTTTGATGAAGGGTTCACTGGCTGGGGTTTCGAAGATTCTGATTTCGCAGTCAGACTAATTAACGCTGGCGTTCGAAGGAAAGCTGGAAATTTCGCTGTAACAGTTTTCCATCTCTACCATAAAGAATTGAAGACTAAGCAGGAGGGGGCTAGTTGGGACCGCTTGCTTCAGACATTAAAGCAAAAGAAAGTAGCTTGTAAAAAAGGCTTGGTACAGACCAAGCCATGAAAATTCAGATAGCTTTCGTTTCAGCGCTTGCAGTGAGTTGAAACAAACGGGTTTTCGTTACCCTGGAGCGCCTGTATTTTCTTAGCCCTTTCACATTCCCACTTCTGAACTGGATAGGATTTATCCCAGACATCCATCAATCTCGCTTGACTTGGGCTCATTCGGAAATAATCGGGATACGCGTAGGCCATGTACTTATAAGTCCTTGCAATTACCCCTCTTGAAGCTTGAGGAGGTTCTGCTTTATTTCCTGAAATTTTCATTGCACAGGAACCGAATGTATTGGGAATGCTGCTGGGAAGTATCTCAAAGTTCTTATTTCCTCTTTCTGCATTGACAGCTCCGATCGACGGATAAAGGTTATACATGTCGCTTTGCATGAACCGAAACATAACATTTTCTTTCTCTGCGCATTTTCTTCCTTTAAACGCCCTCCCCCTGTTGTCGATACACCTAGGAGAGCCCTCACGCCATTCAGTAAAAAATCTTCCGAAGTTTTCCGCCGGCACTACATGTTCCCACTCAACACGTGAGGCCCGCTTTTGATGAACAGCCGTCTCAAAACCCGAAGGAAGGCGGATATTTTTATTTTCATCAAAGGGTGCTTGACAATAAAGCGTAACTCTATGACCAGGGACAACAAATTGTTCTAGTGCTTTCTTAGCTTTGTTAAAACTTTGGAACGTAAGGTTTCCTGCCGGTTCCTCGCGTCCGAATGCAACTGAAAGGTCGACCAAAAGCGTCAAAACTAAAAAAAATGAAATCAAAGGCTTCATCGAGCTTGTCCACAAGAATTTAGGAAGGTGCATTATAAAGATCTCGTTTTTCCCCGCCGGCGCTTCTCCCAAAGGAACAAATAAAACGTTCGTAAAAGATCTTGAATGGACGGAGTCTGGAACCTGCTCTTTTATCAAAAAAGCAAAAAGTTAAAAATCTTTATGATCACCAAGCTAAACGAATGGTGGCCTCGATTATTTCAACACTGCTTTAAGTTGAACCGGCTTGCTCCTGATCGACGTGTCAAGACTAATTGGCAAGCAATAATCTCCTGCAAATTTGTCTGGAGGGGAGACCGTGGAACTCAACTCTTGCATGGCGAATTCTCCTCTTTAAGTTTTATCTGACTCTTAACCAAAAGAGAAGATCGTGAATATTAATGAACACTGAATTTCTTGGAAGTTGAATGCGTTATAAGATGAAAGACTTCTGAACCTGCGGAAACTCAAGTCTTAAAATTTGGCCACAGCGGTAGTAATTCGCCTCTAGCGCCGGAAATATCTGCATCTCATTTGATAGTAGATCGATACTTTAAGCTGGCACCACCTCTACCCATAATGCTACTCCGGCTGGAAAAGGAGCTTCAGGAAGTCAGAAAAGTTAAATGGAGCGCTCATATCTCCCTATCCATAACACCAAAGAAGCCCCACCAAAAACAACCCAATAATCTCCACCAGAATCGAGGTGGCAAGAAAAAAAAGATAGAAATGAATCTATTTTTTTCGAAGTTTGGCAACTGAGCATCATAAGCAAGTCTTCAGCATTTACCTATTCTTAAACGCTCATCCTTTTTAAATATAATCCAACAGCCCGAAACCTAAACTTAGTTCCTTCTCTATTCGGGTAAATCCACTCTTTCTATTTTGAAAATCACAGGTCTCGTCCCATCCGAACAACACGCAATCATTGTGTTCTCTTCCTTCATCCAACCTTTCATAATCGAACCGCCCTGAAGACCCGTGTAGATGTACCTTGAGATTGCATCCCAAGCTTCAGAACAAAAGGGCTTATCCGGACCGCCTGTAATTTCTTTAGGATCACCTTCCGTTGATACTAAAGTATTCAAACCGCACTGCCAGAAGCTGTCTTTGCCGTCTTCACGGTAAAAGATAAAAACGTCGCCCTTGTTATAAACGGGACATTTGCCTGAGCAAGGATTTTGACAATATCGATGCTGAAGATCTTCATAAAGCAGCGTATCCAACACTGTTACTTTTACACGGTGTCTCATTTTTCCTCCAACAAATGGGTTAGGTAGGGATATCACACTATCCCTACCTGAGCCGCGTGACTTATTTCTGTTTTGCGATATCTTTCGCTGCAATTCGACCGAAAGTCATTGCTTTACCAAAAGCTGAGCCTGACATATAGCCCGCTCCGTGAACTCCACCGGTCATTTCCCCAGCTGCCCAAAGACCCGGAATAACTTCACCGAATACGTTTTGGACCTTCGCATCTTTGTTAATCTTCAAACCGCAATATGTTGCGATAACGGCCGCAGTAGCGGGCATAATGTAGAATGGTCCCTTATCTAACGGGATCGGTTTACCGCTGGTATCAACCAAAGTCTTGCGCCCGAAAGCATCGGAGTCACTCTTAATTCCTTCATTGTATTCTTTAACCGTTTTGGCCAGTTCTTTAGGGTCAAGCCCGGCTTTCTTTGCTGCTTCTTCGACCGTTTCACCAGCAAAAATCCATTCAGGAACCTTGTTTTCCTTGACGATAGATTCAATCAAAATTCTTCCCTGAGGATTATTCTTGTAATCGTTTTCGGCCATTTGGCGATCAAAGACGATGTAGCTCTTCCCCTCCGGCTGAGCTAAAGCGTAGTCCGCAAGAACTTTGTAGGACTGCGATTCGTCAGTAAATCGTTTGGCGCTTTTATTAACGATAATGCCGCCGGACCAATACAGCTGAGACTGCTCATCAATATGCTTGGGATTCAATCTGAATCCGTAAGTCGCTTTGATATAGGCCACATCAAGCATGTCTGCCCCCACCGAAAGACCCATCAAAATTCCGTCTCCCTGTGTCCCAGCACCGGCGATTGAAACTGCACTTTCAAGCGGAGGATTATATCTGCCGAGAAGCTCGGGGTTTCGAGAGAAACCTCCAGCAGACAAAAGGACGCCCTTTTTCGCCAAAACAAATTGTTTCTTGCCTTTCTTCTCAATTTCAACGCCCGCAATCCTGCTGTGATCTTTGTTCCAGACTAAACGAAGAACTTTGGCTCCCGTTTCAATCTTTACACCGCCCTTTTTAGCGTAGGCAGCCATGGCAGTTAAGATTTGTGAAGTTACGAAGTGATGCGATCTCGGCACACTCTGATACCCTTGGTGTGCCACCATGTCTGGATGAAGTTTAAGCTTACCCAGAATGAAGTCATATTGTTCATTTGCGGTTTGAACGAAGGCTTTGACAACGTCAGCATTGTTCTTGTTCTTTCCCGCTCTCATCATATCCTTATAAAACAGATCCTGAGAATCCTTTATGCCTTGTTTTTCTTGTTCTTTGGTTCCCGCAACCGTGAACATACCGCCGTTTAAGACAGAAGATCCTCCGAGAAAACTCTGTTTTTCAAATAAAACAGCTGATAGTTTTTCATCCGCTGCTACAGCTGCAGCAGATAAACCGGCCGCACCTCCGCCTACAATCACGATGTCATATTCAGCATCCCATTTTTGGGGAACTTCTAGTTGAGCAAATGCCGGTGCACTCATCATTAATGCACTGACGGTCATTCCCTTGAAAAGGTTTCTTCTTGAAACTTCCATCACTTTCTCCTATGTGATAATGCGGACCTGCGAGAATCTAGTGAAGCTCCGAATTAACCAATGTAAGAGCTTCTGCAAGTCACTATTGACAACAGCTAACTTCTTCCTGTTTAGATCAGTTAGCCTGAAAAGCTTTTTGACCGGCCACTCTTCCGAAACTGAGAGCCTTTGCATACCCTGAACCACTCATGTAGCCCGCTCCGTGGAGACCGCCCGTTACCTCTCCTGCCGCATAGAGTCCCGGAATAACATCTCCGAACACATCTATAACCTGTGCATACGCATTGATAAGCAAGCCGCAGTAGGTTCCGAAAATAACGCTTGATGTCGGGAATACGAAAAACGGTGCTTTCTCGATTTTTACGAGCTTCCCGACCTTTCCTTCTAAATACTGCCGACCGAACTTTGAATCTGTGCCTTTTGCTACGTCTTCGTTGTACTTCTTAATTGTTTTCTCGAGTTCGACGCCATCCATACCAGCCTTTTTCGCTGCTTCCTCTAATGTATTTCCTGAGTAAACGTAATCGGGTATCCTGCCCTCGGGAATCGCGAGCCACATCCTCGAAAGTGCCGGAGTATCTTTTACTGCTTCTCTAACAATATTGCTGTCAAAAACCGTATAGGCTTTGCCTTCCGGCTGTTTGACCGCCTGCTCGCTGATCTCCATATAGGTTTTTGATTCATCAACGAATCGCTTCCCTTCTTTATTGACGACAACGCCTCCGTTAAATTGGATGAAGGACAATTCACTTATGTCTGTCATGCCTTTCTTGGCGCCGAAGGTAGCAGCGATAAAGGAAGTATCTCTAACATCGGCACCATAGGCTTGCGCCATTAACATTCCTTCTCCTAAAGAACCTGTGCCTGAAAGTACCTGGACATCTTTAAGATACGGAGCAAAACGCTGAAGGACCTGCGGATTTCTTGCAAATCCGCCTGAAGTGACAATAACGCCTCGTTTGGCATGAAAACTCAGAATCTCTTTCTTAGCATTAACCGCTTTAACACCGCAGATTCTTTTTCCCTTTTCATCCCAATACAAACGATTGGCTGAAACTCCGGTCAAGATCTTCACACCGTGACTTCGAGCAAATTTCGTCATGGCTTCGATAACTTCCGGTGCCTTAAATTGATGTGACCGAGGAACTGATTGGCCGCCCTGATGCTCCAGCGTGAAGGGATGGACATTTAACACATTTTCCATCCACTCATACTGTTTTAACGCTGCTTGGGAAAGAGCTTCCGGAAGTCCTTTTTGATTGAAATGTTTACCGACTTCATACAAATCTTTCGCATAGAGTTCCGGAGAATCTTTAATATTTCTGGATTTTTGTAATTTCGTTCCTCCGACGGCAAACATTGCGTCGGTAATAAGAGAGGATCCGCCAAGAAAAGGTCTTTTCTCAAGAACAAGAACTGAAGCGCCTAGTTCTGATGCCGCGCAGGCTGCTGACAAACCGGCGCCGCCACCGCCCACAATAACAATATCAAAATCCCCGTCGTATTTTGTCGGAGGTTCAACGGGCATTGCCTCTGCTTGACTGAATAAAGAGAGGGCTGCCACAGATCCGCTGAAAGCAAAAAATTTCCGTCTGGTGAATGTCATTTTTACTCCTTAAATGGAAATTGCGTCTTAAACCAGAAGAACGGTAAAAATTAAGTTGCCTTTCTGTCGGAAATACTAAGTAAAATTAATTAAATAATTCGATTGGAAAGTAATAAGACTATTTCATTTTTTGGAATAATAGAAAATGGATCGGCTAACAAAGTTAGAAGTGTTTTCCAAGATCGCAGAAACCGGTTCCTTCTATGAGACGGCACGTTCTTTAAACCTCTCAAGACCTACGGTCACCCGATTAATGGCAGAGCTGGAAAAGGATTTAAATCAAAAGCTCTTGTTCCGGAATACACGAAGAGTTTCTTTGACTTCTGCAGGAGAAAGTTTTTTGCCGAGAGCTCGCGAACTGCTGAACATGGCTTCGGATATTTTCCATTCTCCACGACACACAAAAAAATACGACGGTCTTTACCGCATCAATATCGCGACAACGTATGCGAATTTCAAGCTTCCCGAGCTAATCGAAGAATTTCAGAAGTTACATCCGGGTCTAAGGATAGAGCTGCTGCTATCGGCCTCTCCTCTGCCGCTTGTTCAAAATAGAATTGACCTGAGGTTTCAGATAGGAGGCAAAGTCAATCCTCTCTATATCAAGAGAAGCCTCGGGAAATCTAATTCATGGATGTGTGCTTCACCCTCTTATTTAGACACTCACTCTAGACCGGAAACGATCAAAGACCTACTCAGACAAGACCTTCTGCACAACCTTGTGATTGACGAGGACTTAGGTGAAGAGCTGCTTCATGTCAAAGGACGCGGAGTCTACACATGGTGGTTCACGCATGGCGATAGACGAGAAAAACTTAAAGTCGCACCTAAGTTTGCTTGTAATTACAGTGAACCTCTCTTCCGGGCCTGTTTGCGGGGCCAGGGAATTGCTTATCTTCCGATTTCTGAGTCCCTTCTTGATGTTCTTGAAGGCCGCTTGGAAGTCGTTCTTCCTGAATATCGAGGCATCCTCGTTGATATTTGGGCCGTTTATGCATCTTCCGCGCATAAACCGCCTTTCACTGAAGAACTTCTTACCTACGTTAAGCGAGCTTTTGAAACGATCTTGGCTAATCCGGTTGAACAAAGAGCCGAGGAGAATTAAATCTTACTCGGCCCAATAAATTTACTTAATTAATGAGTTACTCAATATTGACGACTTGGTAACCCTCGTCCTCAATCGGAGCCTTCAGTTTTTCAGTATCAAAACCTTCCGGAACAGCCACTTTGGCCAATCCGTCTTCAAGAGAAACCGACAGCACCGTAACGCCGTCAATCCCGGAAAGTGCCTTTGTTACAGCTTTCACGCAGTGTTCACACATCATGCCGTCAATCTTGATTGCGACGGCTTCTTTCGGAGTGGAAACTGCTTCAAAAGACGTCACTTCATAATCTTCTGCCTTGATCGCATCCGTTACCTCTTCTTGAGACAAGGCACGATCTGCGCGGACAACGGCACTCTTCTGTTCCAACGAAACATCGGCAGAAACTACGCCCGGAATTTTTTCTAATGCGCCTTTAACTGCTTTGACACAGTGTTCGCACATCATGTCTTCGACGCCTACTTTATAAACGAAGCCCGTTGCGTCCTTTTGTTCAGCCTCAACAGCAACATCGGCCAGCTGCCGGAGTGAGGGAAGCAATACTTGATCAGAAGATTTATCACTGTTTCCTGAATCTCTCAGTACCGGTTTCCAGCCTCTCAAACGAAGCGCGTTCGTTACCACGCTCACGGAGCTCATGCTCATCGCTGCTGCCGCGATCATCGGATTCAGAATCCATCCGAAAGCCGTGTAGAAAACGCCTGCAGCAACCGGAATGCCGATGATGTTGTATATGAACGCCCAGAACAAGTTCTCACGAATATTGAGCATCGTCGAATGAGACAAGGCCGAAGCGTTGACCACGTCAGACAAACGACTCTTCATCAGCACAACGTCTGCCGCTTCAATTGCTACGTCGGTTCCGGCGCCGATAGCAGCACCGACATCTGCTCTAACCAGTGAGGGAGCATCGTTAATGCCGTCGCCCACCATAAGAACTTTCTTGCCCCGAGCCTGAAGTTCGCGAACAACGGCTTCTTTGTCGGCAGGCTTGACTTCGGCTCGAACGTTCTTGATACCGACACGAGCAGCCACGGCACGGGCGGTTTTTTCATTGTCGCCGGTCAGCATCCAAACTTCTTTGCCTTTAGCCTGCATGGCTTCAATCGCCTGCTTGCTGTCCGGACGAATCGGATCCGCGATCGCTAACAGTCCGACCATTTTGCCGTCAGCGATGACGTAAAGCGGCGTTTTTCCTTCGTCGGCAAGTCCGTCTGCAAGTTCTTTCGCTTTAGCATCTTCCGAAGAAATCACCGACTTATTGCCGATACGGACTGATTTGCCGTCGCAGGTTCCGGAAATGTTGCCAAGCTGCTGGACAAAGTCAGAAGCTTCCTTCAAAGAAAGATTGAGCGCTTTAGCACCTTCGACAATGGCAGTCGCCAGAGGATGTTCGGATTTCTGCTCAACAGAAGCGACAAGCGTGAGAAGTTCTTCAGGTTTTACGTTCCCGAAAGCTATGACGTCCGTCAGAGAAGGTTTGCCGGAAGTCACTGTTCCGGTCTTATCGAGAACCACGGCATCGACTTTTTCTAAGGATTCGATGGCTTCTGCGCTTCTGAAAAGAATACCGTTTCGTGCACCGCGACCGGTTCCCACCATAATGGCGGTCGGGGTCGCCAAACCTAATGCGCACGGGCAGGAAATCACAAGTACGGAAACAGCAATCTCAAGCGCAAACTCCCAGGAATATCCGCACAGCATCCAAACGATGGCAGCAATGATTGCGATGCTGATGACTGTCGGAACAAAGATTCCGCTGACTTTATCTGCTAAGCGGGCGACCGGCGCCTTAGTGGAAGTCGCCTCGTCCACCAATTTAATAATCTGGGCTAAGGCTGTGTCACCGCCGACCTTCGTGGCCCGCATTTCGATATAGCCTTGCGTCAGAAGCGTCGAAGCGGACAGTTCTTCTCCTTCCTTTTTATCTACAGGAATGCTTTCTCCGGTAAGAGAAGATTCATCCAAGGCGCCCGAGCCTTTAACGACAATTCCATCGACCGGCACTCGGCTGCCAGTCTTTAAGACAACGATGTCCCCGACTTGAACGGAACTGACCGGAACTTCCGTCTCTTTGCCATCCTTTAAAACGACAGCTTTATCAGGAACCAAGGACATCAACTGGGAAATGGCGTCCGTCGTCTTATGTTTAGCTCTGGATTCGAAGTACTTACCCAATGTGATCAGGGCAAGGATCATCGCGGCAGAATCGAAGTACAAGTTGTGCGCGTAATGATGAAGTGTTGCCTCGTCGCCTTGTCCTAATGCATAGAGCATCATGTAAAGCGCAAAGAGTCCGAACAACATGGAGGCCGAAGATCCGATCGCCACAAGAGAATCCATGTTCGGAGATCTTTGCCAGAGCGTCTTAAATCCGACCGTGAAATACTTGAAATTCACGAAGACAACCGGCAGAGCTAAAAGGAACTGTGTCAGAGCATTGATCGGTGCACCCTTTGTTCCGGACATGACTTCCGGAAGCGGCATCCCTACCATCGGACCCATTGCCAGCATCATGAGGATGGCCGCAAAAAAGAGCGAAACGTACAGACGAGTCTTCATCTGTGCGGCTTCCTTTTTGGCCGCCAGCGTGGGATCGACGGATTTAGCAGCAGGAGAACCTGCAGCCTGCTTTTCGCTCGCACCGTAGCCTGCGTCCGTCACCGCCTGAATGATCTGCTCCAGTCCGGTTTTAGTTTCGTCGTAATCGACGGTCATACTGTTTTTCAGCAGATTGACGTTCACGTCTTCAACGCCGGGTACGTGCGACACAGCCTTCTCTACTCGATTAGAGCAGGCTGAACATGTCATTCCGGTGACATCAAAATTCTTCTTCATATTTAATTCCGTTGTCGAACGAAATCATTCTAAGTATTATTACCTTTTACGCAAGAACTTCCGTTTTTGATAGATAGTTACTTTTTAGATACTATGGATAAAGTTAAATCCGAACCCTCTGAAGCTTTTCAGTCTGAAGAGTTCCATTGTCCCGTTGAAGCCACACTCTCTTTGATCGGCGGCAAATACAAAACGCTTATTCTTTGGAACCTCATCGGCAAGACACTGCGCTTTTCCGAACTGCGTCGGCTGATTCCGTCGGCAACGCCAAAAATGCTGACTCAGCAGCTTCGAGAGCTGGAAGATGCCAGACTGCTCATCAGAAAGGTTTATGCCGTCGTTCCTCCGAAAGTTGAATACTCCCTAACGCCGCTGGGAACCTCTCTTCGGCCGATTCTAGAGTCGATGTACGAATGGGGCAGTCAGTACCTGCTCAATCAAGGGACGAAACCTTGCTGTTCGATGAAGAAGCTCCCTAGTGCCTAAAATCAGAACAACTCCGTGTTGCAAAGCACATTTCAACTAAAATTTTCCTAAATCATTTTTTATTGAGAGCCATGCTATTGCCTTCCCTCAGGGACCGTGCCGATTATGTGGTGCGGTTTCTCTTCGGTTCATTCATCGCCATCGGCTGTTTTTTAGTCGTTTGGCCCTTTGCAACAGCGATGTCGGTTGCGGCTGTGATCGCGATCGTCTCTTGGCCTCTCTTTAAACGAGTCCGAAAGGAAGTCGGAGGCAGGAATCTTGTTGCGACACTGATCATGGTGTCCCTGCTGGCCATCCTTATTGTGCTTCCGATTGCCGGATTATCTTTAGTATCGGCCCAGGAAATCCCGACCTTAATTCGTTATGTGCGTGAATGGATTGCCTCTGGCTTTACTGTTCCAGAAGAACTCAAGGAAATTCCCTTTGTCGGTGAATGGGCCTACACACAAGCTGCGCATCTGCTGGGCAATAAAGAGGAGCTCGCCGCCATTGCACAAAAGCTCTTTGATCCTGTGAGCCGCGCGGCTCTTGCAGGTGCTGTGATGTTAGGCGACGGACTTCTCCAGTTATTCCTCATGCTGTTCGTGATTTTCTTCTTCTATCGCGACGGCGAAGTCCTTTCTCAAAAATCTTTGGCACTCTTAACGCGCATGAGCGGCAGCATCGGTGCCGAAGTTCGCGACATTATCGTCAACACAACCCGCAGCGTCGTCTTCGGCATTGTCGGAAGTGCTGCCGGCCAAGGCGTCGTTGCCTTAATCGGCTTCTGGATCGCAGGTGTTCCCGGCGCCATCACATTGGGTGTCGCAGTGTTCGTCTTATCTGCCGTTCCTATCGGGCCTCCCTTAGTTTGGGGTCCTGCTGCTTTCTGGCTCTATTACAAAGGCGAAGTCGGCATGGCGATCTTCCTCGTGCTTTGGGGTTCGCTTGCAGTCTCCAGTGTGGATAACTTCTTAAAGCCGATCCTGATTTCCAAGGGCGCTTCCCTGCCCTTGTCGCTCATCTATTTAGGCGTATTCGGTGGCGTGCTGGCGTTCGGATTCATGGGCATTATTCTGGGACCGGTTGTTATTGCCGTTGGTATTGCGATGAGCAAGACTTGGCTGTCCGTTTCTGCCACGGTCAACGATAAAGACCAGCCGACCGCCAAAACCGAGACCGTTCTTAAGAAGCTGTCTAAAAATTCGATCGAATCCGACATCGTTTCGGACGTCACCGGAGAACAGAGAAGCTCTAACCACCATCATTACAGCCAGCCTAAGAATGACGGACAAAAATAGAGAACGATGTTTTTCATGACCGAAGACTTCGGTTTTTTCGATGATTCTTGCTTTTGAGCCCGTAATATGCGGGCTCAATTCTTTTGTTTCTCCGATGAATGCCTGGCGCCGAAGCTATTAAGGAAAATTAGAGGTGTCAAAACGTTACAGCGGCTCTATACTTATCCGAATCTAACAACGGTGAGTAACTATGAACCATAAAGTCATCGGCATCAGCCAAAGTTTTAGTCCCGCCCCCTTCGTCAGAGCCTTGAAGGAAAGACTCCAGTCCACTTTCCTTCCTGACGGTTCACGTCCCCGCATTGAACTTGTAGATCTCGACTGGTCTTCTCCGGATGCAGACGCTCCGAAGTTAGTCCAAGAAGGCGACGTTAAGATTCGCGTTTTGGAAGAGTCGTATCAGCTCATTGAAAAAGGCGCTCAAGTCATCGCACTGTGCAACTTCAGAAACATCAGTTTCTTAAATGAAGTTCAAACAGAAATCACAACTCCTGTGACGGATATCCTTCAGGCCTGCATCGAAGAGCTCAAGAAGAATCCTGTTAAGAAACTCGGTTATCTCGGCCGTCCGGGTACAGATAAAGCCAAACTCATTACAGAAACCGTCAGCCGCGAAGTCCCTGTGGAATGGGTTTATCCGAGCGAAGCTATGCTCGAAGTGTTCGACGAACTCGAAAGCGGCTCTCGCTGTGCAGTGATTCCCGATCAGAAGAAAGCCTGTGAACTCTTCGGCAAAGTCTGCTCTAACCTTCTGAGCGAAGGCGCCGAATTGGTTTTCCCGACTTGCGTCATGCAGGCATTATTTGCGGCCACTCTGAAGTCCGAGGGTTACAACGTTTTGGATTCCATGAGCGCCTACGTTTCCTACCTTTGCTTCACCGATTGGGAAAAACTTCCTAAACCCTTCAAGATCGGTATTGTCGGCGGTCTCGGACCGGCTGCCACTGTCGACCTTTACGACAAAATTACTAAGGCAACTCCTGCTAAGAATGACCAGGAACACATCAAAGTTGCCGTCGAACAGAATCCCCAGATTCCTGACCGTACCAAATACCTGCTTCACGGCGGCGTGGATCCCACACTTTCTTTGTATGCCGCTTGCCGCAAGCTCGAGAAAGATGCGGTTGACGCAATCGTGATTGCCTGCAATACCGCGCACGCTTACTTTGAAACCATCGTTCCGCACTTAAGCGTTCCGCTCATCAATATGCAGCAGGTAACGCTCGAAGAGATCCGCGATAAATTCGGACCGGATGTCGTCATCGGCTTGATGGCTACTGACGGAACCATTGAGACAGGCATTTACGGCCGCAAAGCCAAATCCATGAAACTTGCCATGGTCGTTCCTGATAAAGAGCATCAGGCCATGGTCATGGAAGCTATTTACGGTGAAAAAGGCGTCAAAGCCGGCTTTACCGACGGCCACTGCAAAGAAGTTCTGCTTAAAGCTGCCGAGCATTTGGTCAGAGATAAAGGCGCTCAAGCTCTTATTCTCGGCTGCACGGAGCTGCCTTTAATTCTGGAAGAAACTGACAACATCAAGCTCGGAGACGGACATGCTGCCATTGTGGATCCGACCGCTTCGCTCGCTCGCCGTGTTGTTAAAGTTGCCGGAGAAATCACAAAAATCAGGGGTGTTCGCTAATGTATTTTCAAGCTAAAGACTATTCCCCGGTTCCGGCCGAAACCAAAGTAGCCTTTATCGGCCTAGGCACAATGGGTTTTCCGATGGCGGGTCACCTCCTGCATGCAGGCTGTCAGGTTACCGTTTATAACCGCACGGCCTCTAAAGCCCAAGCCTGGGTAGAAAAATTCGGCGGCAAAGCCGTCACAACACCTCGTGAAGCCGCACAAGATGCTGACGTCGTCTTTACCTGTGTCGGCAATGACAACGATCTGCGCAGTGTGCTGCTCGGAGAAGACGGCGCTTTTGCCGGCATGAAAAAAGACGCCGTCCTTTGGGACGCCACCACAGATTCTGCAGAAGTCGCTAAAGAAATGGCGGCTGAAGCTGAGTCCCGCGGTCTGCACTTTGTTGACGCACCGGTATCCGGCGGCCAGGACGGCGCAGTCAGCGGCAGTCTTACCGTCATGTGCGGCGGAGATGCAGAAATCATTGAACGCGTCAAACCGATTGCGGACGCTTTTGCGTGCTCGATTCGCAGAATCGGACCGGTCGGCTCCGGACAGCTTGCCAAGATGTGCAATCAGATCTGTATCGCCGGCGTTGTTCAGGGCTTAGCAGAAGCGATTGCTTTCGGGCAGACCGCGGGCATCAACATGCACACGGTTCTGGATGTGATCGGCAAAGGTGCCGCTTCTTCCTGGCAGATGCATCGCCGCGGCGACACAATGATTGAAGGCAAGTTTGATTTCGGATTTGCTGTGGACTGGATGCGCAAGGATTTAGGCATCTGCTTAGAGCAGGCCCGCAAGACCGGCGCAGACCTTCCTCTGACCGCACTTGTCGATCAGTTCTATGGTGAAGTTCAGAACATGGGCGGAGGCAGATTTGATACCTCCTCTCTGATTCTCCGGCTCAACAGAGAACCGAAGAAGTCTTAATCGCTTCTAAATAGCGCGAAAGCCTCGGGATTTCTGAGGCTTTCGTGTTTTTGGGAGCGAGAAAAAATCAGATCTTCATGATTTCTTGACGATAGAGACGAAGTTCTTCGACAGAGTCATAAATATCGGACAGAGCTTCGTGACGAGAAGTCTTCTGATATTTTTTCATCACTTCAGGAGCCCAGCGTTTGACGCATTCTTTGAAGGAAGAAACGTCGAGGTTGCGGTAATGGAAGAACTGCTCCAGGCGCGGTGTCCAGCGGGCCATGAAACGACGGTCTTGACCGATAGAGTTGCCACAGAGCGGGCTCTTGCCTGCCGGAACGTATTTGGAGAAGAAATCAATAAAAATTTGTGCTGCTTCGTCTTCCGTGACTTTGCTTTCCAGACAGCGATTTACGAGGCCGCTGCGAGTATGCGTGGCGGTATTCCAGGAGTCCATATTGGAGAGAATCGATGCATCCTGATGGATTGCGACCACCGGCCCTTCTGCAATAACATTGAGCTGCGGATCCGTAATGACAGCCGCCATTTCGAGAATGCGATTAATCTGCGGCTCTAAGCCGGTCATTTCCAAATCCATCCAAATCAGATTATTCTCGTTAAACAGCGGATCTCTGTCGACCGCAAAGCCGTTATTGCTCATGTTGCTCTCAACCCCATTTTGAATCTTTCTCGGCATTTTAGAACAAACAAAGAAAATCCGAACCGATGTTCCGGCCGGATCTCCAGATAAATGCCGAAATTCGACAAAAATTAATCCTTGTGGTGCTTTTTCTTATGGCCGTGTCCGTGACCGTCCCAATCGTGACCTGGCGGCCGATGTTTCCAACCATGATCTTTAAAGTGTCTTGGGCCGCCGTATTCTCTCGGCGGAGGGGGTGGGGCGGCATGGTGCGGGGGAGGAGGCATGAACCCAGGGCCCGGAGGAGGAGGGGGAGCTGCGTGTCCATAGTAGTTGTTGTACCAGCCGCGTCTGACGAAATACACCGGAACACCGCACGCTCCGTACTCGGCGCAGTAACGTTTCCAATGGCGACGATGCTTATCAGGAACCGTTAGGTAAATCGGAGCGCCTGCGAGCGCAGCTCCGATTGCGACGATCGGGTTGGCATTCCAGAGGGAGGGAGTAACGCCTTGGATCGGAAGCACCCCATAATATCCGGGGGAACCCACACCGATGTTGACATCAACATGCACGCCGGCCAGTGACGGCATTGAAACCACTCCGGCAAAACAGAAGATCGCCGTGTATCGCTTCAGATGTTGAAAGGTAAGCATTTTCTGCTCCTCATGGTCACTCAATTCCTTAAATTCAGTATATATGGGCGAGAATTGTTCAGACGCTGTATCCCTTATTTATGTGCATACTTTGGGCGGCGAAGTGACTTCTCTATAATTCCTGAATCTCTTCTTAACTGAAAGTTTCGAATGAATTCGGCTGCCGCTTTTGAAATCGTTTTTATCCTGTTTTTATTTGGGAATTTTGTCCTCAAATACTATCTTGACCGCCGTCAGGTCCAATCGATTCTGAGGAATCGCGGGGCGGTCCCTCTCGCCTTCGCCGGCAAAATCTCTTTGGAGGCCCATCAAAAAGCCGCTGATTACTCGGTTGAGCGAATTAAGTTCGGTCAGCTCACTCGCATCACCGACTTAGGCTTTGTTTTAATCGCTACCTTCGGCGGACTGATTCAATGGATCTACGGAGAAGTCTACGGTTGGTTCGGCGCAGATATTTTGGCCCAGATCGTTATTATTTTGGGCTACGCACTCCTTTCTTCTCTGATCGACCTTCCCTTCTCCTGGTATTCGACATTTAGGATTGAAGCAAAATACGGCTTTAACACTACGACTCCGGCACGCTTCGTCAAAGACCTTCTTCTTTCAGGGATATTAAGTTTGATTCTAGGTATTCCCATTCTCTCGGCTGTTCTTTGGATTTGGAATGCAGCAGGAGCTTTCTGGTGGTTCTGGGCTTGGCTCGCCTACATCTTCTTCATTCTGGCGGTCCAATGGATATATCCGACTTTTATCGCTCCGCTCTTTAATAAATTTACTCCTCTGCCCGAAGGCGAACTCAAAAGCCGATTGGAGGGACTGCTTAGCCGAATCGGGTTTGCCTCTAAGGGCCTGTCTGTTATGGATGCCTCTAAACGAAGCGCCAAGGGGAACGCCTACATGACCGGTTTTGGGAAAAATAAGCGCATTGTATTGTTCGACACACTGCTCAGCAAAATGACGCCGGAAGAAACCGAAGCGGTCTTGGCTCACGAACTGGGACATTACAAGCTGCACCATATCTATAAGATGATGGCTTTCAGCTTTATCTTCTCACTGCTTTTCTTTTGGATACTCTCCGTCCTTGCGGAATGCTCATGGTTCTATGAAGGCTTAGGGGTCAACCTTTCGCACGGAGCAAGCCACGGAGTCGCCCTGATCCTCTTCTCTGTTGCGGTTCCGGTTTTCTTGTTCCCGCTTGCTCCTCTGACGAGCCTGTTTTCACGCAAACATGAATTTGAAGCCGACGCGTTTGCCGTCCGGTACAGCAGCGGAAGTGCCCTCATTAGTGCATTAGTCAAGCTTTTCTCCGACAATGCCGCTACGCTGACACCTGATCCGCTGTACTCGGCCTTCTATTCTTCCCATCCGGATGCAGCGATCCGAATTGCAACGATCCAGAAAGAAATGAGTAAGTGAGAGGCTATGAAAGAGCAGGTTTGGTTTAAAGCACGTGTTATTTCTTCGCACGGCAAACACAGCTTTGTCGAAAAGGAAGACGGCACGGTTCTGGAAGCAACCCGAAAAGGTAAAAAAGTCGACCTGACTGTTGGCGATATCGTTGAATGTTTGCAAACGTCCCCTGAACAAGTTTCGATCCAAAAAATCGAACCAAGACGATCTTTGCTTTATCGCAGCGACGAACTAAGAACCAAACCGCTTGCCTCCAATATCAACCAGGTGGCAGTCGTCTTTGCCACGCGCCCTTCCTATAATCCTTATTTCATTTGGAAGGCCATGCTGGCGGCAGAAACTGCCGACATTCATATTCTGATGATTCGGAACAAAACGGACTTTATAGAAGACGAACCGACTGTCCGCCCCTTCATTAACCAGCTCAAAGAGCTAGGAGCCGAGGTTGTGGAGGTTTCCGCTACCATGGACCCTGAGGGTACGGTTAAGACACTCGAACCGCTTTTTAGAGGCAAAGTGACGCTTTTGATCGGGCAATCCGGAATGGGAAAATCGACTATTTTGAATCTCTTAGTCAAAGACGCAGGCCAAAGGACCCAGGAATACTCAGTCGCTTTGAACCTCGGAAAGCAAACTACCACGGCAGCTCGGTGGTTTAACTATGAGGGCGGTGCTATTGTTGACTCCCCTGGGTTCCAGGAGTTCGGTCTTTCTCACTTAACGCTTAATGACATTATGCGGGGTATGCCCGAGATCAGAGATCGGGTGGAATACTGCAGATTCACGAATTGCCGCCACTTAAATGAACCTGGCTGTGCGGTTAAGACCGCGGTAGATAAAGGCGAAATTGATCCTGAACGCTATGCTTTTTACAAAGAGCTAGCCGAAAAAGCCATCGCCGCAGAGAAGAACACTTTTTGAAAAAATCATCTCCATGACCTTTCGCCAGTGGAAGCCGGGTATTTTTTCGAGAACCTTTTTCGTACTCTCATCCGCATAATGATTGTCTACACATGTGGTTAGATCAACACTTTTCTTACACTGAGAAATTAAGAGAAATCATCGCGTTAACATGCGATTCTTGTACGAACAATTAGCCTTAAATACCGTATATTAGGTATGAAGAAAAGAAGTGCAGCAAGCAATAAGGGATACAAGATCGTATTAAGAAAAAGTAAGCACATTAAGTGTCAAGACTTTGACTACCAAAATAGTCGTTCACCGACAAAATCATCCAAATGCAGTTTTTGAGCAGACAAATATTTGTTATACAAATTAAAATCTCCTATAACCATTGAAAATGTTGGCTTACCAAATTGGTTTTAAAACTGACAAATGCTTTCTTTCCGTTAGCCCACAAAGGAAATTACATTTATTATTACAAATTATTACATTTTAATTCGAATTATTTTCCACATATATTAAGTTTTTATAAAAATTCGTAAGGCCAATAACGACGGGCTTTCTGGTAATAATCCCTATATATTTTTACTAGGACTTAATTGTTTTTTAAAACAATTATACCGTTTATATGGTATGCATTAATATGGGTTTCTACTTGCCCACCTCGGGAATTCCCGATATGATGAACACATCGAAAACGAAAACACAGTCAGTTTTCAACAGCAAGATTAGAACAGTTACATGGGAGATAGAAAATGTTAAGAACTCGCCGCACACCGAAAGACAGAGCAGCCTTCCCGACCGAATTGCCGTCCGGACTCAGAATTCCTGCCGGTGTCTCTCCTGAAACCTATGCATCTCACCGAGACGTTTTATCCGTCCTTCTTCTTCGCTTTATGACCAGCCGCCTTCGCGCGATGTATCAGGCTTATGACGGAGATCTGACGCTCTGCCTGGTTCTCGGTGAAATCGCTTCCCGCAATACCGAACGCTTCTATGACGAACGCCGCGGCTACCAGCCCGCTTCCTTCAATGGCCAAAGACAGTACCTGCCCTGCAACGCCCTTTCAATTTCGGACGTTACCGGTATCCCGCGTGAAACCGTTCGCCGTAAGCTCGCCAAGCTCGTTGACCTGGGCTGGATTGAAAAGACTCCTGACGACATGTACGTCATCACCGACCGCATCGGCACTGTCTTTGCCGCCTTTGACGACAGCCAGACTTACGATCTGATGAGAACCAGCGAACAGATCAAGAACGTTCTTCAAAGTTAGTTGACTTAGAAGTAGCTGATTTTTCCAAAGCTTGAATGAATTGACCTCCGAATTTCGGAGGTCTTTTTTATGCTTAGTTTCTGCAAACTACTGCCTGCTGCTGCATTCAGTCTTCAGTCAGGAACATTAGCAAACAGAGTTTCTTTCAGCCAAGTATTTCGTAAGGATCTCAAACGCTACCGGCATCGATTTTTCGTCCTGGATGGAAAAGTCTCCTTTGTGGTGACCGTGGTGGTTGCATCCGAACAAGAAATAGCCGGCTTTTCCTCCGTGTTCTCTTACGCGTCTGATCAGCCAAGTGCAGTCCTCTGAGGCCGGAACAAACCGGATAAAGTTCGTTTTTTCTACTGACTCAATTTGCTCTGTGATTTTGGCCAATCTTTCCAATACTTCGGGATCTGTCTCTAGATTAGCGGCTGAGCCGACTTTTTCTATTTTTGCCTTGACGTCAAAAGCTGCCTCGGTGCCTCGAACGATGCGTTTGACATGGTCAACCATGAATGCATCTAACTCACTCGTGGCGCCGCGGGTTTCAATTTCCATCCGAGCATGAGCAGGTATTACGTTTCGGCTTTCGCCTGCTTCCAGTTTTCCGACGCACACTCGGGTTAATCCGCCGCTGTGTCTCGGAATTCCTGCAATTAAAGTTGCCGCATTGCAGGCGGCCAATAATGCGCTCTTCCCGGCCTCCGGATTTGATCCGGCATGGGCCGGAGCACCTTCGAAACTAACGTTAAGCTTGGTTGTAGCCAGGTAGCCGCCTTCACAGATGCCGACTTCGCCTAACTTGCATTCGGAACCCACGTGGAAACATAAGATTTCATCCACATCGTCGAGAATTCCGCCGTTCGCCACCGCTAATCCGCCTCGAACACCTTCTTCAGCAGGCTGGAAAATGAATTTATATTTTCCTAAGAGGTGCTCTTTGTTTCGAACGACCCATTCTGCCGCCGCCAACAAAATGGACGTATGTGCGTCATGGCCGCAGGCATGCATCACGCCGGGAATCTCTGAAACATAATTGCCTTTGACCGCTTCATGTTCTTCAGCAGATGTTTCTTGAACAGGCACCGCATCTAAATCGGCTCTGATGGCAATCGTAGGGCCGGGTCTGTTCGTGTCTAAGATTCCGACAACGCCTGTATAGCCGCCTGTTTTCTCAATAAATTCTTGAGAAACGCCATGCTCTAAAGCTCGCCCAATCGCCTTCGTCACTGATTTTTCATCTCTTCCTTGAACAGATGGAATATCCAGGAAATCAATACCTAACTGATAGTTGATACCTAAACTTTTGAGGCGATTCGCAACAAAAGATGTCGTTTCGAATTCAGTCCAGCCAAGTTCCGGCCGGCGGTGAATGTGCCGACGATCGTTAAGCATTTGCTCAACCAAAGCAGAATTTTCTTTATCCATTTTTTACCTCAAACGAAATCTAATTCAACAGCCTTTCAAAAACTTAGCCTTGCATCCTGACACTCTCAACAGTTTGTCTATCTAGGTTCATCCTTTTTTACAGCTCTTGAAAGCTAATGTTTTGTGTATTACCTAGTCAAAAGCACCTTTTCCGAGAAAAACTGAAACGCTAACCGCTAGCGTCAATGCTAAGCCTTCGGATGCTTCCGAGTTTTCTTTAGGTATTAGTTTCAATTCAATCTTTTTGTACGTAAAGATAAAATAAACAAAAATAAATTGTATTTTTTGACATGCTGAAGCACAAAGATTTAGAAAGTTGGGAAATATTTTGCGCCGTTGCAGAGGCCGGAAGCATCAGCGGCGCCTGTGATCTTTGTGACTGTGATGCTGCTTATATCAGCCGACTGATTAAGAATCTTGAAAATTCTATCGGCGGAGTTGAACTGCTGGACAGAACTACCCGCCCTTTAACACTGACGGAGCCCGGCAAGATCGCTCTGCAGTACGCGCGCCAATTATCGGCGATTCATAAAAATATGTTGTCGGAACTTCGTCAAGATCCCGATGCTCTTTCAGGCGTTTTAAGAGTTGCTATTCCTCCTATGGTGCTCGACACTTTCGCCCTTCCCTTCATTTTGGATTTTCAGAAAGATTTTCCGGATATCGATCTGCAAATTTCAGAAAGCTCGAGCAGCCTTCCGATCAATTTTGACGGTCCTCACGGAAAACTCGATGTTGTTTGCGGTTATGGACCGGATGCCGTTCATCCGAATATTTATCAGCTGCATTACGGCCATGCTCCGATGATTCCCTGCGCTTCGCCGCTTTACATCAAAAAGTACGGCTTCCCGAATCATCCCGAAGAACTCAAAAACCACATCGGCGTGGTTCTGCGTTCAAATATGAGACCGGTTATCCGTTACGTTTTAAAAGGCGACGAAAAAATCTTTCTTCAGTGGAAAAAGAGCTGCTTTTATGATTCTGCTCATTCAGCAATGAAGGCCGCATTGTTCGGGGCCGGAATCCATGCTGGCATACCGGCTCTAAACTGTTATCAGGAACTAAGGCAGCACCAGCTCGTTCCTGTGCTTCCGGGATGGCAGCCGAAACAAACGGAACTGTACGTTTACGCAAGGCCGGAAGCAATGAAACTTAGAAAAACCAAAACGTTCATTCGCCGATATGTGGAATTCATGCAGGCGGTGCATACCGAATGTGAAAAGTCCCTCGAACCCATTATCGGGAAAATCTCTATTACGCTTTAACTTTGTAATTTTCTACAAAATCTTCTTTATATTTTTGTCGTTTTTAGAAATCTTTCTCTAAGCGAAACTTTCTCACATTCCTCAATCTCACGAAAAAGGTAATGTGATGACGCAAAACAAAGCCTTTGGGGCTGCTTCCCATCTCATCGGCAGTTCCTTTTCAATAAAAACAGCTGCCGCTGAATTCCCGGAAAATCGTTCGCCGCAAAGCTTCATTCCTGAAGCATGCTGTCTGGAAATCCTTACGCATTCCCTTTTTCGACCGACTGAGGTTCCGATCATCAGCAAATAAGCCAACAAAGCGAACTGAACCTCAGTTCGGAACCTTCTATTTCTTTTCGAAACGACAAACAAAATATAGGGGATCTAATCATGCAGGAATTACGGCTCATCCTTGCCTTAATCGTGGTGTTACTGACAGGCTGGGGAATCTACAAAAAATACAATGTCAACATCGTCCTTCTCTTCGCAGGGCTTTCCTTGAACCTCATCGCCATTTGTTTCGGCGTCCATGACATTCTTCCGAAAGGTGCAAAGTCAACCGGCTTTATCGGTTTTGACTTGTTCGAACAACTGCGTCTCATTGCCAGACATCAGCTGACGTCAACCGGACTCATTATGTTGGTCGCGGGCGGTTTTGCAACCTATATGGATGCGATGGGCGCCAGTGACAAATTGGTTACGGCGTGCTTAAAGCCGCTGCAAAAATTAAGCAAGCCGTACATTCTGGTCGGCTGCGTCTTCATTCTCGGAAACTTTTTAGGTTTAGTCGTCACTTCCGCAGCCGGGATGGCGATGCTCTTAATTGTTTCCGTTTATCCTATTCTCATCGGCTTAGGAGTATCCAATCTTTCTGCGGCGGCAGCCATCGCCACAGCCCTTGTTTTCAGTTATGCACCGTCAAGTGTCATTGCGGTTATCGCGGCTAACACGGCCGGCATTGATCCGATGACTTATTTATTCAAGTATCAGCTTCCCGTGGCTGTTCCCGCGGTGATCGCAACGGCGCTGGTGCACATTTTTGTTCAAAAATACTATGACTCCAAATTAACACCGGGCAAAGGTGCCGTTGAAATCGACAACGTCGAATTAGAAAAGAAAAAGGAAAGAGCCGCCCGCCTTCCTGCCATCTATGCTTTCCTGCCGCTCACACCGTTGGTTCTTCTGTTCATCTTCAACAAGATGGTATTCAAAACCGTTGTACTCGATGTGGCTACCGCCATGTTCATGGGCTGGGTAATCGCAATTGTCGTCGATTGGATTTATCGCAGAAACACGACTCAGGTATTCAAAGACGGTTTTGCTATGTTCCGCGGGATGGGAACGATGATGACAAACGTTGTCGGACTGATCTTCGTTGCAGGACTTTTCGCCGCCGGGCTGCAGACGACAGGTTTAATCGGAACACTTATTGACGGAGCAAAGAATGTCGGATTAGGTCTTTCCGGAACCGGTATTCTGATGTCCATCGTCATTGCGATCGTCACCATCTTGACCGGCTCAGGTGTCGCCTCCTTCACCGCTTTAGTTCCGTTGGCACCTTCTATTGCAGAAAGTTTCGGCGGCAATCCGGCAGACATGGCCTTAATGCTGCAGTTCGCGTCCGAATGTGCTCGCCCTCTGTCTCCGGTAGCAGGTGTCATCATTATCTGTGCCGGTTTTGCCAAGTCCAATCCGATCGCACTGGTAAAAAGAACTTTTTGGCCCTGCTTAACCGCAATGACGGTGTCTCTGAGTTTGGCTGTCTATTTCATGGAATAGTGTTGCGCCGCAGCGGGATGGCTGTCCCGCTCACGGTCAAAAACAAAAACCTCGCCAACCGAAGCTGACGAGGTTTTTGTAATTCGGAGGTCCGAATACCGATTAGGCCTTGCGAACCAGTTTTTCTTTGATTCGAGCAGCCTTACCGGACAGATTGCGCAGGTAGTAGAGTTTGGCGCGGCGGACGTCACCGTGGCGCTTAACTTCGATGCTGGCAATCAACGGAGAATAGAGCTGGAATGTACGTTCCACACCTTCACCGCTGGAAATCTTACGAACGGTGAAAGCAGAGTTCAAACCGCGGTTGCGAATGGCGATGATAACGCCTTCGAAAGCCTGAACACGCTTGCGGGAACCTTCAACGACGTTGACGTTAACGACAACGGTGTCGCCGGGGTTCATTTTCGGGAAGGTTTTGCCTTCAGAAAGACGGGCAATCTCTTCTTTTTCAAGTGTTTCGATCAAATTCATTTTTGTCTCCAATGACCATCTTCATGCAGCTCTGTTATCTCTTAAACTGCAGAGAGGATGGATTTTAAAAATCGGAACGTTTTACGATTCCGTACTCTCTTTAATGTCTCGCAGAACTCGTTCATCCTCGCGGGTCAGCAAATTCTTCGAGCGCGCTATTTTAACCAAATCCGGGCGCGTTTGGGCGGTTATTTGTAACGCCTGTTTGCGCGTCCATGCCTGGATGTTTTTATGGTGTCCACTCAAGAGCACATCCGGAACCGGCATATCACGCCAAACCTCCGGCCGTGTGTAATGCGGAGCATCCAAAAGACCTGTAGAAAAAGACTCGTCGGAAGCCGACAAATCCTTAATCGCGCCGGGAAGCTGACGGATTACTGCATCCATAAGCACCATTGCCGGAAGCTCGCCGCCGGAGAGAACATAGTCTCCGATGGATAAAGTCTCATCGACATAGGTGTCCAGGAATCTCTGGTCAATGCCTTCGTATCGGCCGCAAATCAGAATAAAATCCTGATTGTCTTCGGCCAATGAACGCACTTTCTCGTCATTGAGCGTTTTGCCGGAAGGCGCAAACGCAATAACTTTGCCGTGGTTGCCGTCCTTGCGGATAGCATCCACTGCGTCAGCCAACGGTTCTGCCAACAGAACCATGCCCGGGCCGCCCCCGAAGGGTCGATCGTCTACGGTCTTATGCGCATCAAAAACAAAATCACGCGGGTTCCAGCACTTAAGCTGCCAAAGTCCTAGCTTGGCAGCCCGAGCGGTTATACCGAACTTCTCTATAAGAAGCGGCATTTCCGGAAACAGCGTGACGATGTCAAAACGCATAATGTGGTTTAATCCCAGGACGGATCCCAGTCCACAACGATCTTCTTCGCCTCAACGTTCACTTCTGCCAAATAGTCTTCGACAAAAGGAATGAGAACTTCTTTACCGTCAGCGCGTTTGACATTCAAAATGTCGTGAACGCCGTTGTCGATCATGCCCTTAACTTGGCCGATGCTCTGCCCTTCTTTATTGACGACTTCGCATCCGATCAAATCGACCCAGTAGTATTCGTTCTCTTCGGCTTCTGGAAAATCCTTGCGGTAAAGGGCCACTGCACCACGAAGCGCCGCCGCATCCTCAGGCGTATCGATGCCTTGGAATTTTGCGACGATACCGGCGCCGTGCAGTTTTGCTTTTTCAAGTTCCACGGGTCTGACTTCACCGTCAGGAAGGACATGCTGCCAGTGTTTGGAACCTAAAAGAGCGGACGTACCCTGGAAAGGCTGGACGCGAACCCAGCCTTTTAGCCCGTAGGCACCATGCAAAGCGCCGAGCACAATAGGCTCGGCGTCGGAATTCTTCTCGTTAGTCACAAACGGTCAGAAATCAATTAAGCAGCAGGAGCAGCTGCCTTTTTGAATTCTTTGTAGAGACGAGCAACGGTGTCGCTCATCTGTGCGCCGTTAGCAACCCAAGCGTTCAAAGAAGCTTCATTGATGGAAAGACGGGGAGCAGCACCGGATGCCATCGGATTGTAGAAGCCGATACGTTCATTGAAACGACCGTCACGGCGGTTGCGGGAGTCGGTCGCGACGATGTTGTAGAAGGGGCGCTTCTTGGAGCCGCCGCGAGCCAGACGGATAACGACCATATTAAGTTACCTCAAAAAATTTATATTCTAAAAAGTTTAAAAATTAGGCTTCTAACGCCTGAAAACACGTGATTTTATCCTAATTTTTTCAATTAAACAAACGGGTTGCATCTGTTTTGTTACTCAGTGCAAACGAAAAAGCGGCTGTTGTCAACCGCCTTTTGCCTGAACTTTAGTATCGTAAAACTAGAGTTTTGCTTCCAGTTCCCGAATCACTGTCATTGCATCACCGACTAAGCCGTAATCGGCGACATCAAAGATAGGAGCTTCAGGATCTTTGTTCACAGCCACAATGACTTTGGCGTCTTTGATACCGGCAATATGCTGAATGGCGCCGGAAATACCAAAACCGATGTAAAGGTCAGGAGCAATGATCTTACCGGTCTGACCGATCTGCCAATCGTTCGGAGCAATACCGGCGTCGACCACAGCGCGGGTCGTACCGACGGCTGCGCCGAGTTTGTCGGCCAGTTTGCCCATTTCCGCAAATTCAGCTTCGTCAACCAAACCTCGGCCGCCGGCTAAAACGATCTTAGCGTTCTGCAGATCGGGACGATCGCTCTTGACCTGTTCGCTGCGGACGAAAGTGACTTTAATCACAGGAGAAGCGGGAACGACTCTTTCGAGTTCGGCGTTGCCTTCTCCGGTCGGAGCGGCATCAAATGCGGTAGCGCGGACTGTTAAAACAACTTTGGGGTCGAGCGCGCGCACGGTTTCAATGACAGAACCGGCATAAATCGGACGCTTAAATGTTTTTGCGTCAACGACTTCCGTGATTTCGGAAATCTGAGCAACATCTAATACGGCGGCAACTCGCGGAGCGGCTGCTTTACCGGCAGGGTTGGCGACGAAAAGGAAGTAATCATATTCCTTTGCCACTTCTAAGACGGAAGCGGCAAGATTTTCGGGCAGTTCTTCGGCAAAGTAAGGAGCCTCGGAAAGCAGCACGCGGCGAATACCGTTGATTTTGGCTGCTTCTTCTGCGAGCTTTCCGCCTTCCTGAGCGGCGATCATGATGTCGATGCCGCCGCCGATCTTTTGAGCAGCGGTGACCAAAGAATAAACCGCAGGGTTCAGAGCGGCATGATTATGTTCTGCAATAACTAAAACGGCCATGTTTCGCTCCTTAAAGTACCTTCGCTTCGTTCTTCAGTTTGTCGATGAGTTCGTCGACGTTGGCAACTTTGCGGCCGACTTTGCGAGCTGCAGGCGCTTCATAGCCGACAACTTCAACGTGCGCACGAAGATCGGGGCACAGAGCAGAAGCCTGGACGACTTCCTGCGGCTTGCGCTTGGCTTTCATCATCATCGGCAGCGTGACATAGCGCGGAGCGTTCAATCTCAGATCAGCAGTCACTACAGCCGGAAGCGTGAGATCGAGAACTTCATAGCCGCCGTCGATCTCGCGTGTGACTTCGAGTTTGCCTTCCTTCATCACGGCAGCAGAAGCGTGGGTTGCCTGCGGATATTCGCACATCGCGGCAATCATCTGACCGACTTGGTTAGAGTCGTTGTCCACGGCCTGTTTGCCGCAGATGATCAGATCAGGATTGACCTGTTTGACATAAGCGCTGATGAGCTTGGCAACGCTCAGAGGTTCTGCTTCGAACGGTTTGTCCGTTTGAATGAGAACGCCCTTATCGGCACCCATAGCAAGGGCCGTGCGCAATGTTTCCTGAGACTTTGTATCGCCGACGGACACTGCGATCACTTCGTTGGCAATGCCCTTTTCTTTCATTTGAACAGCCTGTTCGAGTGCAATTTCGTCGAACGGGTTCATCGAGTGTTTGAGGTTAGCGACGTCGAGTTTGCCGTCAGGTCCGACTTTGACCTTAATATTGGCGTCGACCACCCTTTTGACAGGGACAAGAATTTTCATTTATTTCTCTAATGTTAGATTACATTCGGTGGATTATAGCGATTGAAGCCTCGCTGAATTTTTCCAGGCAAAACGTTTTGAGCGAATTGCATGCACAGAGGAGCTTAGCTTTTGAGGATGAAACCGAGCTTATCTTGCGAAAGAAGCGCTCGAAACTTTGGCGCCTCTTTCCTGAATATCAATTTGTTTAGGCCAATCGATAGTCGTTGAAGATTTGTTCGGCCGTCGGAAGAACCCACTTCCCGTCTTGACCTCTAACCGTTGTCGTCTTGAGCCTGCTGACGCTCGTACCGCACGTCCACACTTTGTAATTGCGCATATTCGTGCACAAGCAGCATTTGGTCTTCTCGGACGAGTTTTCCAGCCACTCTTTAAGGTATGGACAGCTTCCGTGCGAAAGCATATAGCCATAAGACTCACAGTTCGGCCGATTATTGGCGGTTAACGCCGGAGAGTTTTTAAGCATTCTCATGAGATATCCGGTCGGGGAAGCATGGTTGACTTCAACGTCTTCGTCCTTTGCGTCGATATAGACTTGTTTGACCGGATCGGGAAGACCGCTTTCCTGAGCAATCGTGAATCTGGTCGCTGCTTGAATGCCGGACGCGCCGGTCTTTTTCATTAAGTCAACGGCTTCCTTCCCGGAAAATATTCCGCCGGCACCGAGCACCGGAACGTTTAGTCCGGTATCTTTCACGAGCTTGACGACATCTTTAACGATATCTTCCAGCTTGAAGTTTCTCCAATCCTCGCCGAAACCTAAATGTCCTCCGGCCAGCGGACCTTCAACAACCACATAATCCAGTTTGCGTCCGATGAATGCCGTGCGTTTCAGGAAGAGGTTCAGCGCTCTAGCCGAAGAGACAACCAATCCGAAAAGCGCGTCATTGAACCGAGGATTGTCCTGCATCAGTTTCAAGCTTGAAAGATGCAGACCGGCAGACATCGTAATACCGTCGACACCGGCATCCAATGCTGCATTCAATCGAGCCTTCAGCGTGGCGATCGGGTCGTTCATAGTGAGCTTTTCCATGCAATTCACAAGAACCAGACCTTTACCGGTTGCCTTTTCCATCACATCGGAAAAATATTGTTTTGAGACTCTGGACAGAGCCTCCAAGTTGAACTTTTCTTCCGTCTTGTCTGCTTCTTCAATCATTGACTTGAATCGGATTGTCTTCTCTTTTGTGAAATGTGTTCCGATTTCGCGATCTGCAACATCCGGCAGCATAGCGTCAGAAAGATGGGCCATTCCTCCAAGCTTCTCAATCGCCAATACGAGATTTGCTGTCGAAATATTGGTGCCCATTCCGCCGACCATCAGCGGTAAAAAGTCACGTCCCTTAAAAGAAAGACGAAAGTCGTCCAAACACTGCATACCAAAATCTCCTATTACAAAAGTACGCAGATTCAATATAGGCGGGTGTTAGTTTCTAAAAATCTTCATTTTTTAAGGAGATATCCTAAAAATTTGATTCGTTTTACCAAGACAGTTAGGTGTATAAGGACTCGAGGCTGCAGGTGTTTTTCTCAAAGAATTAACGATCTTCTTTTAGAGAGCTTAAGAAAACATATGCAGCGAAACCGCAGCCAAAACTAAGTAGCGGGCAAACTTACCGAGGAGAATCAGCAAAAAAGAGCGCCAAAAGTTAATTCTCAGCCAGCCCGCGCCGAGGCAGAAGCCGTCGCCAACGATAGGAAGCCAAGAAAAAAGCAGTGTTATCGGTCCGTATTTTTTTAGCAGTTCCAGACTTCTAGCTTCCTGCTTCTTATTCGGGATGAGTCTCCCCATCCCATAGGTTATTAATGCGCCTAATGTATTTCCTGCCGTCGCGACAAAGACAACGATCCATAAATGCGTCTGAAATTCGTGCATTCCGAAGACGACCAGGGCCTCGCTTCCGCCGGGTAAAACGGTAGAAGAGATTAATGCACTCGTAAATAGCGTCCAAAGGTAGGCAGTAAAAGACAAAACGTTCCTTAGATCGTGTAGATTATGTAAATCTTTCTAACAAACCGACAGTACAACATGGCTCAGTCCGCAAATCTTAAAGCCAAAATTGAGGGACTTAATAAAGTTTTTCAGTTTTATTACAAAGAAAATTTCAAAACACTGAGAAAAGCGACGGATTTCTACATTCCTTGGTTTATCGGAAGAAAAAAACGCCTGGAAGAATTTCAAAAACAGTACATTCCCTTCTCGGTTGCTCTCTTTTTAGAAGGCGTTCGCAACAGCACGCTGAAGATGGAAGGCGAGCCGAATGAGGAACTCATCGAGGCCCTCCGCACTAAGCTGCTGCATAAGAGCTTCAAACCGGACTTCGATGAATATTGGAATGTCATTGAGTCGACACTCGAAAGAAACCCCGAGAACCCTAAAGAAGTCTCGGACGCCGTTTCTGCTCTGCTGATGTTCAAACTTTACGGTCCTAAAGCTTCCGAGCCTATGCCGGAAAAACTGGACTCTCAGCGCCATACAATCGCCTCGGAATTCCAAGTCGGCAAGATCCACTACCAGTATTCACGCGGTGTCCGTATCGCTTTAGAACGCCTGCTCAATCCGAAGTTTGATCCGGAATTCGTACCTCGTGCCGCTCATGATCCTAAGGTTTTGAACGCGGAAGCCGCCAAATCCGAAGCACCGAGTGAGGAAAAGAAAAAAGCTGAATAATACTTACAAAGTTTTTCCGCCAACCGAAGACCTAAAAATCTTCGGTTTTTCTTTTCCGCAAACGAATTGATTAAGCAGAGGAAATAATTATCGCTTCTCAAAAGCGGTCGAACTCGTTTTAGTTAGGTTGTTCAGCCTAAGGAAAAATACGGATTTTCCTCTTCTTGTTTTTAGGACGTAAGAGGATGTCTACCATTAGAATGGAGCCTTGTTCGCAGACACCCAAAAATGCGTTCAAACAGGTTAGATACTTTATCCAAGTTTCCGACTCACACCTTTCTATCAAGGACAGACATGCTGACTGACATTGAAATTGCACAGCAAACCAAGCTCATTCCTATCGATCAACTCGCCCATGAATACGGTCTTTCCGACGACCAGTTCATTCCTTACGGCAGAGACAAAGCCAAAGTTGCTTTGGACACCTCTAACGCCAAGGGCAAACTTATTCTCGTCACGGCGACTTCCGGTATGCCTGCCGGGTCCGGAAAGACAACGACTTCCATTGCCGTTGCTCAGGCCTTTAAGAAACTCGGCGAAAAAGCATGTCTGGCTCTGAGAGAACCTTCTCTCGGACCTTCCTTCGGTATGAAGGGCGGTGCTGCCGGCGGCGGTTACTCTCAGGTCGTTCCGATGGAATCCATCAACCTGCACTTTACAGGCGACTTCCATGCCATTACTGCAGCCAACAACCTTCTGGCCGCTTTAATTGACAACGCCCGCCATCAGGGTCAGGTCGACCTCAAAGAAATTACATGGCGCCGCGTTCTTGACGTGAACGATCGTATGCTTCGCAACATCGTCACCGGTCTCGGCGGTTCTGCCAACGGCATTCCTACAGAAACCGGCTTTGACATCACCGCTGCTTCCGAGCTCATGGCCATTGTCTGTTTAGCTGCCGGCGAAGAAGACCTTCGCGTCCGTTTAGATCGCCTGGTTGTCGGTCTGAAACGCGACGGCTCTGCTTATACCTGCAAAGAATTAGGCGCTACCGGCGCCCTCATGGCGCTTCTGAAAGACGCCATGCTTCCGAACTTGGTTCAGTCCATCGAAGGCGTTCCTGCTTTCGTTCATGGCGGCCCGTTCGCCAACATCGCTCACGGCTGCAACTCAGTTGCCGCTACCCGCGCTGCTATGACGATTGCCGACTGGGCAATCACGGAAGCCGGCTTCGGCAGCGACTTAGGCGCTGAAAAGTTCTATGACATCAAGTGCCGTATGAACAATCTTCAGCCTGCCGCGACGATCCTCGTCACTTCTTTAAGAGCTCTGAAGTGGCACGGCGGTGTTCCTTTGCCTGAAATCGGCAAGGAAAACATGGATGCTCTGATCAACGGCCTTCCCAACCTCAAGGCTCACATTATCAGCCTGAAGCGTTTCGGCCAGCAGGTCGTCGTTTCTTTGAACCATTTCGCCAACGACAACGAAGAAGAAATCGATGTTGTCCGCAAAGAATGCTTGGCTGCCGGTGTTCGCTTCGCGATTTCCGACGGCTTTGCCAAAGGCGGCGAAGGTGCGTTAGACGTTGCCAGAGAAGTGATGGCTGCCGTCAAAGAAGGTTCTAAGCCTTTGAACTACGCCTACAGCCTTGACGAATCCATTGAAGAAAAGATTCAGGACGTCAACACCAAGGTTTACGGCGGACAAGATGTTTCTTACTCTTCTGCCGCTCTGAAAGACCTGGCCAAGATCAAAGCCTTGAACATGGGATTTGAAAAGCTTCCTATCTGCATCGCTAAGACTCCTTTCTCTATGTCCCACGATCCGGACCTGAAAGGAGCTCCTCACGGCTTTACGCTTCCTGTCCAGCGCGTCATCCTGAACGCAGGCGCAGGCTTCCTGGTTGTTACGACCGGCGCCATCATGCGTATGCCCGGCTTGCCGAAGAAACCGGCTGCATATACCATCGACGTCGTTGACGGCAAGATCACAGGATTAAGCTAAGTCCTAGGTTTTAGTTTTGCAAGACGCTCCTTTTTAGGAGCGTTTTGCTTTTCTGGGACATTATTTAAGCCAGATGCCGTCAGCCGCAAAAGCGGTATCAGCAAACAGTCTTAGACGGCAAATGCACACGACGAAGGATTAAAAGTCCGATAACAAAGAAAAGTGTCGTCACGAGGATTGCGGTTCTTTGATCTCCGGACGTCAGCCAAGTGACTGTTCCGTATGTGATCGGGCCCAAAACATTGGCACCCCAAACGGCGACGTTCCAGGCAGAGTAGAACTGGGCAAGTTCTCCTGCCGGAGCAAAAACGGCAACAACTGCCCTGCCCGCTGATTGGCTCGATCCCATCGCGATGCCGGCAATATTGGCAGCGATCCAAAAACTCACTGGACCATGTGAGAACGCTGCCATCACGCCCATGATGATCCACAAAAGTATGGTGAGCGCCAAAGTTTTCTTGTGCCCCAACCGATCTTGAACGTACCCGAAAACAAAGGCTCCGATGGCCGCAGTGATATTGACGACCAAAATCAAAGTAATCGTTTGAGCAGTCGTAAATTTCATAACGAGCTGGGCATAGACTGCTGAAAGCGTAATCACAACGGCAATACCGGCTTGGTAGAAAAGTCCACAGACGCAAAACTTCAAGAATTCTCGATAACGTTTAAGAAGTTTGAAACTGTCGACCGATTCCTGTCTGATTCTTTTGAAAGTCTTTTCAAAGGAGATATTCTTAGGTTTAGAACGCTCTTTGACATACAAGAGCATCGGCAAAGCCATGACAAAGAAAATAGTCGCCGTCGACATTGCTGTATACGGTACATAAACATCAGCGGGAAGACCTGCTTTCTGTCCCTCAAAGACGATCAGCAAACAAGCCGCCAGACTGACGATTCCGCCTAAATATCCGAAAGACCATCCCCAGCCCGAGACCTTTCCGAAAGCTTCCGGTTTTGCCAACTCTGAGAGAAACGCCGAATTCAGAGAAACGCCAGCATTAAAGGCTGTGTTGGAAATAACAATGAGAAAAACAGCAGAAGCTAAGGTTCCGTGTCCTGTGTAAGCTAGGGTCGCCGTACTCATACAGCAGATTCCTGTCATCACAGCGAGCCAAAATCGCTTATTTGCCTGGGCATCGGCTAAAGCACTGATCACCGGAATGACCGCAATAGAAAGCAAATTGGAAAGTGTGATCGTAAGCGTCCAAGCAAAAGTTGCCCAAACTGCATTTTCAGCAACCACGGAGACAAAGAATGCGTTGTAGACAGCGGTCAAAATGACGGTGGTGTAGCCGGAATTGGCAAAGTCATAAGATGCCCAAGCGAGAACCTCCCGCTTTGAAACACCGGGCATCAGATAGTTCTTTCCCGAATCCATCGACTAATCCGAACAGGCCAGTTGATGGATAAAGGCCGCACAGCTTCTGGCTAAAGAAGATGTGTTGTATCCGCCTTCAAGTACTGCCACGACACCCCGGCATTCCGGAATCTCCGATTGGCAGGACGCTAAACGACGCCCCAAAAAGGCATAGTCCCGCTCGACCATCAATAGCTGAGCTTGATCTTCTTCTCTATGCGCATCAAAACCCGCGGAAACCATAATCAGCTCGGGTTTGTATTCTTTAAGCCTGGGCATCCAAACTTCATCCATCGTGCGACGAAGTGCAATGCCCTCGGTTCCCTCCAGGAAAGGTGTATAGATTGCATTCGGGGGAGCGTGATGAATGTGGGCGTATGGGAACAGTGCTTCCTGGAAGCCGTCAAGAATTAAAACGTCATCCCGACCGCCCAAGATATTACTTGTGCCGTCTCCGTGGTGAACATCAAAGTCCACGACTGCGACTCTTTTCAGCCCGTAGATACCGATTGCGTGTAATGCGCCGATCGCGACATTATTTAAAAAACAAAAACCTCCGGAATGATCTCGATGCGCATGATGCCCTGGCGGTCTTACCGCACAGAAGACCTTCTTATATTGACCTGAAAGAACGTCATCCACTCCGGCGCAAGCAGCTCCTGCCGCATATTGAGCGGCCTCCCACGTATAAGGATTCATCGCAGTGTCTACACTGATTGTGTTCAAACCTTCTTTAGGGGAATTTTGGGAGAGGTAAGAAATATAGTCGGCATCGTGCGCGGCCAGCATGTCCGTCACTGCGACCATCGGAGGTATCTTCTTATCGACGTATTGAGAGGTACCTGCAGCCAGCATAAGCTCTTCAATTTTTTCCAGGCGCCTAGGACATTCGGGATTGTTGCTTCCCATCTTGTGTTTGAAAAACAATCCGTGAGTATAAAAAGCGGTGTCAGCCATGGGATTCTTCTTTCTGAGCCTTTTTCCAATTTTAACCATTTCTTGGGACGTTAACAGCCTTCAGAAAGGCAATGATCGAATTAACGACGGTTATCAGAAGGTTGCAAAATTGTTTTTTCAATCCAAAACTGTGATAGGAAGTCTAGGGTGCACAAAAAAGGGCTGTCGGCTTCTTCTTGGTAGAAGAAATCGACAGCCAAAACTTTGTTTTATGGAGGGATAAAACAAATTAAGGATATCAATAGGTAATTTGCTATACGTCTAAGAGTCTTTCAAGTTCTTCTCGATTTTCTTTCTTTGCCAGCTCGGGACGTTCGGAAAGCAGAACCATCAGCTTGAGACGAGTTTTGGCAGAAGAAAATTCACCGCCATGAATCGCACCGTTGTTGCGGCTGTCCGTGACAGAACCGGGATAGGCATAGACCTGGTAGGGGCGACCTCCCGGGGTTCTAGTGGTAATTACCACAACAACACCTTTATCTGTTGCATCTTTTATCGCCGGTTCCACAATGGCAGGAAGATTTCCGCGTCCGAATCCTTCTAACACGATGCCTTTGCAGCCCTGAGCAACAGCAAAGTCAATGTAATCACGACCGATGCCTGTCTGACCGGTAACAATGTCCACACGAGCGGTCAGTTCTTTTGGAGAATAAGTATGTCTGTCCAGAGGAGTACGGCGGAAAACAACTCTATCGACATCGCAGTAACCTATGGGGCCCCACCAAGGAGAAGCAAAGGTATCGGGGTTAGCGGAATGAGTCTTTCTGACCTGTCCGGCTGCATGAATAATTTCATTCAGCAGAACCATTACGCCCTTGCCTTTGGCTTCTTCGCTGGCCGCTGTTTTGACAGCACAGTAAATATTTGCTGGACCGTCCGGGCTGGTATCGCCGGCGCCGCGCATTGCAGCGGTTAAGACAATAGGCTTTTCGCTCTTGTGAAGAATGTCGAGCATGTAGGCGGTTTCCTCAACTGTATCGGTACCGTGGGTCACTACAGCGCCGGCAACGCCCTCTTCTTTCAAAGCTTCCTCAATCATTTGAGAGAGCTGAAACATTTTTTGCGGAGTCATCGCGCAGCTGGCATGATTTGAAAACTCTCTGACTTCAACATCAGCAAGTTTATCCAAACCAGGAACAGCGGCGGCCAAGTCTGCGCCGCTGACAGCAGGAACCAGGCCGTTAACCTTCGGGTCAAACTTCATCGCGATGGTTCCGCCTGTAGTAAAAACAATGACTTTTTTCTTTTCCGACATTCGATTTCTCCTTTGAAATTTTTTAGTGTCTGGTCATCCCATACTTTTCCTGAGCAGCAATGAGTTCCTCGTTTGCCTGCCCAAGATTTTCATTCAAGTATCCGACCGCAGCGCAGATGATTCGGTCGTAATTTTTAACATCTTCCGACTCTAAGGTCGGAAGAACTTGTTTTTGGAGTTGCTCTCGGCTAATAAAGAGGCTCATTACAGCAGAAGTTCCCGGTATACAGCCGACGCCTCCCATAACTTTATGCACATCATTGCTCATAAAGGTAATGCCACCTAATTCCTGACTGCAAAATTCGTTCAGTTCGGCAGCGATTCGGACTTTTTCCTGAGCAGTAGAAGCTTTGCTCAGCCTTTTTCCGAATTCAATAATCTTTCTGCCTTGCTGACGCGTCAGATCTTCCATTGCGGTATCACTTCTGCCAAGCAGTTCCGGACGATACTCCACCGGAAGGTCCAGAGATTGTGCGGCCTTTAATAAGGCTTTTGCGGCAACAGTGTTGTCATCCCCGGGGAACGCTCTGATTAAGAATGTGGGTTCCTTGATAACGGATGAAAGCGGTTCTGCACAGACCTTGCCTTCAATGACAAAGGAAGGGATTCGATCCAAATGCAGTTTTTCAGATAAGTCTTTCTTTCCGTATAAGTTAACGTTTCCTTCAATATCCTCATTAGGACCAATGCCGCCTACGGTCGCATTTGAAAGCGCCATGACCGATACCGGAACACCGTGAATATCCAAAACCGTTCCAAGAATCTTTCCGCAATTTCCTTCCAGGTCCTCTTCTTTGATGATGAATTGATCGGAGAAGGCTTTCACAAAGCTGTCCAACGCTGCATTAGCAATCGCAGTTTGCAAGGCAACAGGTACTTCCATAGCGCCCTGACCTAAGATTCTTCCGAAGCAATCCACCGCAATCGCTTGCGAACAAACGGCCTGCTTTCCGACGCAATGAGATGCCAGACGGGCCTCTGAAGCTGTAATGCCGCGTCTTGCCGTGCCTATGCCTTCTCCGCCTGAAACTGTCTTAACTTGAAAATATGCATCCTCAAGACCCGTATGGACATTGCACTCCGCAATTTCAAGACTTAAGCCAGTTGCTTCTCGCAGAAGACCAAGCACTGCGCTCAGCCCCCCAGAATCGTCCTGGATAAAACCCAAGTGGCTATTGGCGTGTCCGCATCCGGCATGACCAACAACGCCGATGACTCCGAATGGTGCGGCAGATAAGGATATATTTGTTTTCATGAGTTAACCGATGAGTTCGGGTTCGGCTAACACCGAACCCGAAGATTCACAGACTAATTAAAAGATCATCAAAAGGATGGTGATGATCAAGGCAACCAAGCAGCCGAACAGAATGGACGGACGCTGGAACAAGTTAGCCTGTTTGAGGTTGGATCCCGGAACCACCGGAATAACGGTAGCCAGAGCAGCAACCGGACCGCCGGTAAGAAAGTACTGAATCAGAGAAGCGCCGGAAGCGGCAGCGAAAGCTGCTGCAAACGGGTCAGCTCCGGTACCGAGCACAACCTGAAGGAACGGAACCAAAACAGCAACAGAGGCTGCATAAGACTGAGTCATGAAGCCGGTTACGAAAGCCACGCAGAACATGACGATAACAGGAGAGAAGGAAAGCATCGGAGATGCGAAGGTCGAGATCGTGTCAACGAGACCGATTTGTTTAATAACCGTGCTCATGAACAGGAAGCCGATCGTTGCGACCAACGGGGTGGCGATTAAGCCGACGCCCTGCATCATCGTTTGTTCGGCGCTCTTCATATCCTTGTGGGCAAGGATCATGACGACGAGAGCGGAAACCAGGCCGACCAGGAAAATCGGCAGACCGCAGATGAAACCGATCAAAAGAACCAAGAACGGGAAGAAAGCTTTTCCGGAAGTGGTCTTGTATTCTTTGTTTTTGATTTCTTCCATAACGGCGATTCTGTCTTCTTCGCTGACAGTAACGCCTCTCTTGTGCATGTCATAGATCACGCGGACATAGGACATGAAGAAAATAGAGAGAGCGGCGATTAAACCAAGAACGTTGAACAAACCGTAGCCGATGCCGGCAGTTGCAAGAATTGCAACCTGGGTCGGGTGTGTGAAGCCTGCTAAGTTACCGATATGACCGGCGTGAGCCTGAATACCTGCAACTTTGTTGGGGTCGACGCCGAGCTTAACAGCAGCCGGGCCGGTAATAACAGCGGTAATCACAGGCTGTGTGAAACCTGTCAGTGCGCCGATAACGCCTGCAGCAATACCGCCTGCCGTGCAAACGCCGGGGCCGCCGCCGAGCTTGTTGCCCCAAAGGACGATATCTCTCACGATAACATCCAAGAAGCCAGTTGCCTGCATGATGCCGATGAACAGCAAGATACCCGTCATATCGGCAATCACAGGGTTCAAACCGGAATTAATCATCTTTGCAATTGTCATCGGAGCGCTTCCGGCAAGCGGGAAGCCTGCGACAATTGCAGAAATAGCAGCACCGGTGATTGCGGTAATGTAAATCGGCGTCATGCCTGTAATCATGATCACCAACGTCAAGACCATCAAGCACTGGGCTATGATCATTTGAGTTGTCATTATTAATCTCCTCTTGATTTGAGACGCAGACTCTCTAAGAGCTGCGCGTAGAAAAACCTCTACGAGATAATGTTCGCAACATTCTGTAACAGGACGATTGCAGAACCCCGGGAATTTATTGCAGAAAAATTACAAATGATCCGTATTTGTACTAAGAACCTTTCAATCAGGTTCTGTAATTAGGTACCCCACCGAGGAATAAGCCGCAATCACGCCGCCGTCCAAGCCGCACTGTTCAAGCTTTCTTCGGATTCTTGCAAAAGTAACACGAAGATACTGGACCTCTCCGATGCTCTCGTCCCCCCACACAGCTCGAAGCAGCCGTTCATGGGTCATGACTTCTCCGGGGTGTTTCACAAGCTCTAAGAGCAGCCTGAACTCTCTGTCCGTCAGTTTGACGAGCGCGTCTTTGACATAACATTGACGCGGGCCGGGCAACAGTCTCAGCGCACCGCAAATAAGTTCCTGACTTTGAGGGGCGTGGACAAGTGATCTGGTTTTTCCTCGTCTCAACACGGCTCGAATTCTTTCCATCAGTTCTTCAATGTAGAAAGGCTTCGAGACGAAGTCGTCTGCTCCTTCTCGGAAGCCCTCGATGACCATGGGACGTTCGTCTTTCGCTGACAGAATAATGACCGGCACATCAGATGATTTACGCAGTCTCTTGAGCATCGACATGCCGTCAATTTCAGGCATCATCAAGTCAAGCAGAATTAAATCGGGTTTCTCAACCGACTTGTTGTAAACCTCCAGTGCCTGAGCACCGTCGGAGGCCGTCTGAACGTCAAATCCTTCGAGTTCTAAATTTTGAGCCAAAAGACGGCGGATCTTGCTTTCGTCATCAACGATCAAGATTAAAGGACGATGCATACTTCCCTCCTACAGCGACAAGGAGATTTTAAAGACTGTTCCGCCTTTGGGGTTTTGTTCGGCCCAGATTTTTCCGCCATGGGCAGCCATGATACCGCGGCAAATCGAAAGGCCTAACCCGGTCCCCCCGACTTTCCGTCCCGAACCCATATCGACTTGATAAAAAGAATCAAAAATTTTAGAGAGATGTTTTTCGGACACGCCTATACCGTTATCAGAAAAGCTGATAACCACAGAGTCATCAATTTTTTCCGACCTCACATTACACGTAGGCTTTTCCTTGTCGTTGTAGCGGGCAGCATTCTCCAAAATATTCACAAAGACCTGGGTCATACGATCCTTGTCTGCCAAAACACATTCGGCTTCTGGTTCAACTTTCAGCGAAACCTCCAAGTGAGGAAAATGAAGATGAACGCTCTTCATTGCTTTATTCAAAATTGCTGTAACAGTCTGCACCTTCGGCTTAATCACCAATGATCCTGCCTCAAGTCTGGAAACATCCAGCCAGTCGCAAATCAAGTTTTGCAGACGCTCGCTTTCCTCCAGCATCTCTGTCAGAAGCTGCTGAGAGTCCGAAAGTTTTCCGGATCTAATTTGGCGCTGCAGCGTTTCACTTTGAAGTCTTAGCGTAGTGACCGGAGTCTTTAGTTCATGCGCGACAACAGAGATCAAATTGCGCTTCATTCTTTCCATGGAAACTTCTTCCGAAATATCTCGAAGTAGCAAACCCATTCTCGGGCCAACATAGCCATGAAATTCCGGCACTAAAAAACCGGAAGCTTCAATGAAAAAATCAGAATCTACTTTACTAACATATCGAGTGGGGCCCGCAAAGAAATCCTGTGGATTATTCGGACTGTCTGCCAAATAAACCTTTCTAAAGTGCTCCTCTATATAGTTCTCGACTTTGGCGATACCGTCTCCGGGCGCAATAGAAAGAATCTCTCTTGCTGTCTTGTTGGAATACAGCAAACTGCCGGTTTTTCCGATCAGTACCACCCCTTCCGTCATAGACTCCAGTAGGGCATTGAAGCGGGATTGAGAAGCTTTCACTGAAGAAAACATCTCTTTGTTCTCTAACACAATGGCAATCGAATTTGCCAAACGCTGAAGCGAGGTATTGACTCGATTTTCTTGAGTGTAGTCAGGCCGCTCGAAGCTTAAATAGCCTAAAACTCCCGTGCTGAGTTTAACCGGCAAACTGGCTAGATCCTGACGACCCCTTTCCGGTTCATCGACGAAATCCAATTGGTTAAGTCCGAGGATTAGACGGAAGCTCTCGACGGTCCGCTTTATCACAACATGCGGCTCATCCTGAAGCGGCGCCAAGAGAAACTGGAGGGCCCTGAGCTCTTGATTTCTCTGATTGAGTGTTCGGGTCCGCAGGTTGACCTGATGTGTCAAATCTAAGTTCGATTCTTCTAATTTCTTCTGTGTCGATTGAACCTGCCGAACCAGCTTTTCAAACTGGACCGAAAGCAACTTCAATTCGATCGGCGCATTTGCAAGAAAAGATCGGTCCGGTTTCTTAATGGAACCGTCCTTCTTGAAGGCGTTGATTTGGTCGATTAAGGTTTGGACATAATTTGTAAGACGAAATCCCAAGAAGGTTCCGACAATTAGAGCAAGCAGTGCACCGCAAACAAGAAAGACGCCTGAAGTCAGCAGTGAGGAAAGGAGCTGCTTGTCTCGAAATGTCACGCGCTGAGAAAACACCGCACGCCAATCCGTATCCGGAATCTCGGCAATTGAAAGAACCGCTGAGTCATTACGTTTTTGATTTGTCCGCCACAAAGGTGTAGGCGCCCCAAGCATTTGCTCAGAAATTTTCACAAATTCCGACGATAAGTTTTGCGGTCTTACATTGCCGCTGTCGTTCAAAGAAGTAAAGAAAATTTCCTTTTGTTTTGAATCAAATATTTGTAAAGAATAAGGTTCAGCGCCAACGGATCGTTCGAAGATGGCAGCGATATCTTCCTTCGGCTCACAGCCAATCAAAAGATACGAACGGTCGTAAGAATCAGCTTCCGGGATACGCGAACCAAAACAAATTTCATTTTGAAACGATCGAACGTTAACTTCGCTGCCGGCAAAGGCGGACATTAATTCAGCCGTTGAGACAGAGCTTTCACCATGATGAAAGTCCACGCTCCCAGTGTCTGAGATAAGCTTAAGCGAAGTGAGGTACGGCATTTTCTCAGCTAGCTTATTGAGGCGTGAAACCGGAATAACTTTAGAACCAATGGACTCTGAAATCATGTCAGATGCCGTGTTCAAAAAAGTTTCAATACTCACAAACCGTGCACTAATGCTTCTTGCAAATTGCTGCGTCCTCATTATCTGCTGGTCATCGATGACCGCCGCAGTGTGAGTTAATTGAGAGAAATGCATGAAGGCAAGCATAAATAGCGGCATCAAGGCCGTCCAGGCCAAAGCACGCGTCAGATAACCTCGAAAGTCTTTAGGAACGACCTGCTCTTCGACCTCAACTTTTACCACCGGCGGAAGAGGAACGACAAAATTTGAAGTGTTTGAAGCCATGTTCTCTCTGGGGCAGAATCGAAAGATTCTGCGGTTGTTTGTTTTGACTTATTTGTTTGCTGCTATTTTAGTTGTTGAGCAAAAATTTACCGGAACTCAAAATACGGAACTCACTTAAGAAAGCCAACTAAGACCGTTGTTGTCACGCAATGTTGCTGAAGTCCATTTTTTCTTCCGACAGTTACACCATGTCCGTACAATTCGGAAAAAATTCGGGTAATCTAACTAGGACTTAGGAGGCGCTTATGCTCAGACGATCAATTCTTATCTCAGGTATTTCCGGGCTCGCCGCTTTTTCCGGGTTGGCTTTGGCCCAATCTATGTCCTCCACTTCCGCCGAAAAAGCTCTGCCCTACAGCAAAAGGCCTGAAGTTAAAAAATTCATTCAAGACGTCTGCAGTCGCCGCGGACTCAACCAGGATTGGGTCGCTGCCGTTCTTGATCAGGCCACTTATCAGCCCAAAATTGAGCGTCTGATGACACCGAAGCGTACCAAGCCCGGTACAAAAGACACCCGCAAAGATTGGGAAAAGTACAGAAATATCTTTCTCGGAGCTCACCGCTTGAATTTAGGTGTTCAGTTCTGGAAAGACAATGAGACTTCCTTGGAGCGTGCCCGTGAGATTTATCATGTTGACCCTGCCGTTATTATCGGCATCATCGGCGTGGAAACACGTTATGGAGAAAATACGGGCAATTGGAAGGTTCTCGATTCTTTGGTCACCTTGAGTTTTGACTACAAACGCAGAGCCGACTTCTTTAAGAAAGAGCTGGAAGAATTTTTAGTCATCCTTTACAAAAATGACCTTAAGCCTTTTGATGTACAAGGCTCTTATGCTGGTGCCGTCGGTTTGCCGCAGTTCATGCCAAGCTCTATCAAACGATTCGGCGTGGATTTTGACGGTGACGGAAAAATCGACATCAATCATTCCACCGCTGACACGATCGGCTCTATTGCCAACTATCTGAGCAAACACGGATGGGTAGAAGGGCTGCCCATGTTAATTGAGGCGGATATTTCACCGGCTCAAGCGGCTAAGTTCGGGGGCGGCACCAATCCCCGCTTTACTTGGAATCAATTGATAAGCAACGGTGTGAAGCCGCTGGACAATGACGAACATTTTGCAGGAAATATGCCGGTCTTCATTGTTGACTATCCGTTTTATCTTCCGGGATCCTTGGACTTTGAAAAACTTTATAGAGTCGGTACAAAAAATTTCACAGCAGTTCTTCGCTACAACAGCAGCTATTTCTACGCCGGTGCTGTGGCTGAGCTAGGCTCTGCAATTGCAGAGATGATGGGCAAGAAAGGTTTGATCGATGGTGAGAAGCTTCTTCCGCCGCATCTTAAGCCGCAGTCGAGCGGAATCGCTAAGAACCTTAAAGGAATCAAGGAAACCGTAACACCGATTTCTTCCGGTAATAATCTTTAGTTTCTTTCCTTACCTCTCCGAACTAGAATATTCCGTACAGGAGTCTTAGAGAACTCTCGGAATGTTAGAAGACAAGGAGAAAAAGATGGCAATTGGAAGTGCAGTACAGCGCGGCAATAGCGTTAACGTTTATAACGAGCGCGGCGTTATGCTCTTCAGCAAAGTTGGCGAACTTATCGGATACACCGGAACTACCGTAACCATCCGCAGAGGAAATCAAGCAATTACTTATAGCGATAAAGGAATACAAAAATTCTGCAAAGTGTGTTCCTGACATCTCTAGAAGAGGCTAGTTAGAAAACTCGAAACTAGCCTTTCCTGCTTCAAAGACTTGTCTTAGCGACCAAAAACCTTTCCGGAAAATTTTCCCGCGCCGTTTACGCCGCCTTCAAAGGATTGTCCGCTTTCAATCGGTCCGCTCCCTTTCGGAGTCCCCGTATAAATTAGATCCCCCGCTGTCAGTCGCCAATACTTAGAAACCTCGGAAACAAGTTCAGGGATGCTGTACATCATCTGACTTGTGTTGCCTCGTTGTCGTTCCTGATTATCGACATAGAGCCAGAGCGTTGCCGCATCCATATCCGGCATTCGGTGCTTTTCTCTGATCTCGGTAATTAATGCTGAGTTGTCAAAGCACTTTGCCTTTTCCCAAGGTTGGCGGTTCTCTCTAGCGACTGTTTGAAAATTGCGGCGCGTGAACTCGACGCCTGCAGCGTAACCGAAAATATATTCTTCTGCTTCTTCAGGCGTAATGAAACCAGTTTCAGGTGCTGTTTTGCCGATCGCAACGACGAGTTCCACCTCAAGACAAAAAGAATTCGTTTCTCGAGGATAAGGAATCTCTACGCTTTTTCCTTCCTTGCAAACAACAAGGCCGTCAGAAGGCTTTGTGAAAAACACCCCCGAGTTTGGCAGAATCTGGTTAATAAAAAGCTCTCTACCCTTTAATTATCAGCGAGTTGAGAGCTTTAAAAAATTATTGTCTTGTGTATATGCTAGAGCATGTCTTTAACCAATTCCGGGATTACCTCCTCTGTTGTAAGTCTTACTCCTAGGCAGCACCCCATCTCTTTTAAATTAACTAAGCGTGCCGGAGGCACGAGTCCGACCGTCTTGAAGAGAATTTCGAGTTGGCTAGGCTGTTTTCTTCGATCCGCCATCTCAGCCTTAAGCTCTTCTTGGCTCAGTCTCTCTAAGGCCTTCCTAATATTTTGAGGTCTCGAGCACTGTAGGAACAACAGTTCATTACCGCTTTTTATCGGGACGGTTGTCGCAGAATTCAGAGCTCGGATGATTTCCGAGATACTCAGCGGGGTTCCCGATTCTTTCAATTTCCACTGCAGCAGCTTCAGAATCCCCAGCGCAATTACACAAATAAGTATGTGGCCTTTAATATGATTAGAGTTCCTCACATACATGGGTCGTAAGCCCAAATGCGATTTCATGATTCGGAAGCAGCTCTCAATCTGGTTGAGCTCGTGATAGGTTGAGGCCAGGCGTTCCTCCGGCACAGTACCTTTCTGCTGACAGTTGGGGGCATTTTTATAAATGAGAGCTGCGTATCCGGCCAGACGGCGTTTAGCTTCGAATATCTCTTCATCAATTCCTTCAATTCTCGCCTCTGTTTTTTCCGAAGTTTTTGCAATGGAAGCCCAGCCGCAGCACTTGGGTTTTACTTTTATGCCCTGAGCTTGCTTTTTCAATACCAGCTGTTTCCAGACTTCGAGGACTGCCAGATCCCGCTTCTGTCTCTTCTTATCAAAGGTCAGCACTAACGTACATTTAGTATCTTCTTTGCGCTTTCCTTTCTTAGTCCAGTCTCTAAGGACCTTGAAGCGTCCGACTTCCTCTCCTTGTCTGATGATTGGAACATAACCCTCTGGATCGAACATTGCTTTTGTTGCCTTTTGGTCCAGATTGCTTACTTTCTGTGCCATCAGAAATCCGAGATCGTTGTTCTGCAGCATCTTTAAGTTCGCCGCAGAATTAAGACCTCGGTCGGCTACGACGATGCTCTCTTTAACGTCGTATTTCTGTTTCAAAGACTCAATCGAAGAGGCCATAGTTTTGAATTCGGATGCGTTCCCTGCGTAGACATAAAAGTCAATCGGGATGCCTTCTTCGTTAATTACCAAGGCAATAGAGGTCAACGGAAGGTCAAAGCGGTGCTCTTTTGACGGTCCTCTCATTCGCAGGTATTCGATTTTTTGAGTCTGAATTTTCTTAATGAAATCATTTGTCTTCTGACCGGGAAGCAGTTTTCCTTCCTTGTCAAAGCATGTAGGATCCAGCTCGCCGCTTTCATAGGCCAGCAGCACTTCTTCCTGAAGTCGGTCTTGGAAATCCATCTGCTGTCTGCCGCATTCCAAGTCAGTTAGTGCTGTTTCAAAGTGGACATTGGTCACGTCATAAAAAATCAGCGTAGCCTTTGTTTTCCCAAGCTGATTATTGATTGAGCGATTGAAGAATCTCATGATCGAGTCCTTGTGCTCAAATAAGTAATCATAAGAGTTGTAGTAACTGTCTAAACCGATACCTTGGACAGGGGCTCCTAAGAAGCTGTCCTGATCGCCGAATGAGTAAAAAACAGAGTGCGGATCAAGAATTTTCAAAAAGCAGAGGTAGGAGACGACAGCGTTTAAATCGAATTTTGCTTTGGTTTGTCTGTTCCGGATGTCTTTGAATTTCCTATCCAAATGAAGATGATCGTCCCAGATCTTTTTTAAAAGATAGTGCCCGTACTGCAGCAAAGGAAGCGGAGCTCCGGCAGATGAATTGTTGTCAAAACTCAGCAGGCTTTGGACTTGTGTGAGTCGGTTCAGCGACTGAAGGCGACTCTTTTCCGCATAGTCTTCCCGATATTTCTTCTTCAAATTTTCCAGGTAATCCGGATCCGACTGAGAAAGAATGTCGAGCCGTCCAAGGTTCTGAACAACCTTGTGCTTAACCTTTCCGTTTTCATCCCGATAAGACTCCATAAGCCGGACATAAGTGTATTGCCCGTTGGCTCCGCCTTTACAAGTAGAGACATACATAGACCACCTCAATCATTGAGCTTAATTATAACATACCTACTACATATCTACAAGCAAATAATTAGATTAAGGGCAGAAAAATAGACCTCATGGGTGGCGTCGGCCAAAAGGTCAGTCAGATTCTGCCAAACTCAGGTGCAGTACAGCGCGGCAATAGCGTTAACGTTTATAACGAGCGCGGCGTTATGCTCTTCAGCAAAGTTGGCGAACTTATCGGATACACCGGAACTACCGTAACCATCCGCAGAGGAAATCAAGCAATTACTTATAGCGATAAAGGAATACAAAAATTCTGCAAAGTGTGTTCCTGACATCTCTAGAAGAGGCTAGTTAGAAAACTCGAAACTAGCCTTTCCTGCTTCAAAGACTTGTCTTAGCGACCAAAAACCTTTCCGGAAAATTTTCCCGCGCCGTTTACGCCGCCTTCAAAGGATTGTCCGCTTTCAATCGGTCCGCTCCCTTTCGGAGTCCCCGTATAAATTAGATCCCCCGCTGTCAGTCGCCAATACTTAGAAACCTCGGAAACAAGTTCAGGGATGCTGTACATCATCTGACTTGTGTTGCCTCGTTGTCGTTCCTGATTATCGACATAGAGCCAGAGCGTTGCCGCATCCATATCCGGCATTCGGTGCTTTTCTCTGATCTCGGTAATTAATGCTGAGTTGTCAAAGCACTTTGCCTTTTCCCAAGGTTGGCGGTTCTCTCTAGCGACTGTTTGAAAATTGCGGCGCGTGAACTCGACGCCTGCAGCGTAACCGAAAATATATTCTTCTGCTTCTTCAGGCGTAATGAAACCAGTTTCAGGTGCTGTTTTGCCGATCGCAACGACGAGTTCCACCTCAAGACAAAAAGAATTCGTTTCTCGAGGATAAGGAATCTCTACGCTTTTTCCTTCCTTGCAAACAACAAGGCCGTCAGAAGGCTTTGTGAAAAACACCGGTTCAGCCCTTTCAACGCGCCCCATTTCTGCTAGATGATCCGCGTAGTTGCCGCCAATAGCGTAAACACGATGTACAGGAAAATATCGGTCCTTCTCGCCCCAAACGGGAACCGCCGGAACACAAGCTTGAGCAAATACAAACGGCATTCAACTTCCTTAGAAAAAATTTACGGTTACGCTGAAGATGAACTTCAATGCACATCCTAACTACCTTAGGAGAGCGGCTACATAGAGGGGAAAATCGTACCTCTTTCGCATCCTTGCGCCCAAAACAGATTTCGTTCGTTTCGGAGTGTCCTCAACAGCAAACTTAGTTTGGTTCCTTTCAATGCTGACGTCAAGCCGAGGAAAAGAAATTAGGTCAACTAAAAGAGGGTTTCGGTCATTTCACAGAGTTAAGAATTTTTCAAGAGATGTAAGTTACGTCCCGAACGGCAGAAGCACGTTTGTAACTCTCCAAAAGAAAAAACCTTCTCTAGACAGGGTTATAAGAACCTTATCGTCGGGCCTGTTCTTCCCGCTCAAAGTAACATAAAAGCGATTGACACTGTCTCCATACTTCTTTTCAACGTCCACTCCTAACATACCCTTATCTGCGACTTTTGCTTGAAGATGAACGTTTTTAAAACCGTCATTGGGATTCAAAGAAGAATCCCGAGTTAATTTATTTTTTCCGCTGATTAAGGCTGCGATTCCTTCTTCCGTAACCAGATCTCGAACTAAGCGGTCAACAAGCTGAAAAGAATAGAGATCGATTTGGTTCTTTGTCGTTACCGGCTGAGATTGAAACTCCCGAAGTTTTAGATCAATCTGATTATTAATCTGCCGTTGTATATTTAAGCGAACCTTCGGAAAATCGATAAATTTACTCATCCTTGCGGTATCTCCGGACTCGATAGCGTTTTTGATTTGATCCGCAGCGTAATACGGACTCCAATACCAATATCCGATAAAACTAGCTGCGGTAAATATAAGCAAACTAATTGCAACGAATCGAATCGATGAACCTTCTGAACGTAACTGCATTGACAACACCTGAGACGAGCTTTACAGACCAAATAAAAATACTATATTAGGTATAAACCCTACTCTCCTAATCACCTCAAAATAGGATTGCTAAAAAGTATTTTTCACAAGATTGACTTGTATTTTCACCGCACTCAAAAAATATTAATCCGAAAAGATGAAAAATTTTTTCTTATATTTTTAATAAGTTAATCGCATTCTCCGAAGCTTATCCCCGGTCTTTAGGTGAAACTACGTAGGAAATTCTATCTATTTTCATCTAAAACATTTACAATTCGACACAGATTAACAACCTCATATGAAAAGGAGATAACTCAATGATTTTTAAAACATTGCTGACTTCTGCCGCCGTTTCTTTGGCCGTTGCTTCCTACGCTCAGGCCGCTGTTCAGGACGGTACGTTTGAAGGCACAGCCAACGGCAAAAACGGTCCCGTAACCGTTGCCGTAACCATCAAAGCAGGAAAGATCACAAATGTTAAAGTCGTAAAATCCGGCGAATCCGCAATGATCGGAGATGCTGCAATTGCTCGCATTCCGTCCGAAATCGTTGCCCGCCAGTCCCTGCGGGTAAATAACGTCGCCGGTGCCACTTTGTCTTCCATGGCAATTCAAGCTGCTGCGACAAACGCGGTTAAGGCCGCGGGCGGTACTCCGAACGAATTCTACAAGGCGCCGATTAAGAAGTCGGCTTCCAACATTGATATTAGCTACAAGACAGCCGTTGTCGTTGTCGGTTCCGGCGCCAGCGGAATGGCTGCAGCGGTTCGGTCTCAGTTGAACGGAAATCCCACCATTCTGATTGAAAAAATGCCGTACCTCGGGGGCGACACGATTCTGAATGCCGGAACCTTGATTGCGACTGGTTCTCGCTATCAACGCGATGTCATGAAAGAAATCAAGGACTCTCCGGAACTCGCATATAAAGACATCATGCATGTCGGCAAGAATCGAAATGACCCGGTTTTAGTCAAAATGGTCACTGAAAAAGCAGGTTCAGTCGTCGACTGGCTGATTGACGACCTCAAGATTCCTTACGGTCCTGCTGCAACCCAATACCCTGACCACTCTGCCTCACGCCAGCTTGGTGTAACAGGTCGCTCTCCTAATTTCATCAGAACAATGGCCCGTATCTTTACGGACCACGGCGGCAAAATTTTGATGGAAACTCGCGCCACCTCTTTAATTTACAAGGGAGGCCGCGTTGACGGAGTTCAGGCTGTCAACGCAGATGGGGACAAGATCACGATCAACGCTAAAGAAACCATTCTAGCCTCCGGCGGTTTTGGCGCCAAGACAGAAATGCTCCCGAAGACTTTGAAAGGCTACCTTTTCTACGGTTTAGACAGTGATGCCGGTCAAGGTTACGAAATGGCCAGAAAACTCGGCGCGCAAAACATAAATATGGATCTTGTAAAAGTCTATCCGCAGGGTGTTGAGACCGTTCCGAACCACGGCCTTGCAGCGACTGCCAGTTCCACGGCTACGGTCAATGATACCGGTGCAATCTATGTCAACAGTCAGGGTAAACGTATCATCAATGAGCGCGCCTCTTTAGGAGAACTCACAGATATCACCGTAGCTCAGCCCGACAAGATCATGTACTTAGTCATGGATAAAACAGGCTATGACCGTTATCTGGCTAAGAGCATTGAAGACAAACTGGTTCCGGACGAAACTGTTCTTCGTAAATGGCTTGCCATTAAGAACAACGGGAAACCGGTGATGGTTGAATCGGATAATCTGGCTGAAGCGGCTAAAGTCATGGGTATCAATCCTGAAGGACTTGAAGCTACTGTCAAACAGTGGAACGAAATGGCAAGCGCCGGCAAAGACACTCAGTTCAATCGTAAAGATCCGAAAGAGCTCATTAAAGCTCCGTATTACATTGTTGAACAAAAGCCTCGTTTTGCCACAACACTGGGCGGCTTGAAAGCCAATGCAAATATGCAGATTTTAGGGAAAGGCGGTAAGCCCATCCCCGGTCTCTTCGGAGCCGGCTGCGTAGTTGGCGGTGCTAACGGCGCCGACTCTATGACCGCTATGATGAACTCCTGGGCCATCATCTCCGGTGTGGATGCCGCAGACGGTGCAACTGCCGCCATCAAAAAATCCCGCAAGTAATCTCCTCTAATACTTAGCAACTGCTAAAACGGGCCCAAAATTGGGCCCGTTTCTTGTGGTTTTGAGGTGAGTTAGAGAATTAGATTCCGTTAAGTTTCAACACACATCCTTTGAAAATTCCAAATGCGGTTTCAAGTCCTTTTTCGTCAAAATCAAATTCTCTCTGGTGGTGAGCTGCTGTTCTGTCGGCTCCTACAACGAAGAACTCACTCTTTCCTCCGGCAGCTTTTACACGTGTTGCAAGCATCGTAAAGTCCTCGGAACAACCTAACTTTTTATGCTGGACAACTCGTTCGCAACTCGGCAGACTTCCTGCAACTTCCGTCACTAAAGAAGCAAGCTCAGGATCGTTATTGAGTTCACCGGCCTCTCCGACTTTTTCAACTTCATAGTCCACGTCATAAGCCAAAGCGGTGCCTTTAACAATGCGATTGGCCTGATCGACCATGAAATCATTGATTTCCGCTGTTTCTCCGCGTACTTCTAATTGAACCTGAGCATGTACCGGAATAACGTTTCTTCCTTCACCGGCCTGCATCATTCCTACGTTAATGCATCCTAGACCTTTTCCATGGCGTGCCATTCCAAGAAGCTCGGATACACAAGTACAGGCACAAGCCAAAGCATTCCTACCAAGATGCGGACTCATTGTCGGATGAGCGGGCCGACCTTTAAAGCGAACATCTAACTTAGTTGTGCACAATACGCCCTCGGGGTACACACAAACCTCTCCGGTGGGACACATCATTGCCAAATGCGCACCTAACAAATAATTGACGTCATCTAAGAGGCCGGAAGCCGCTTGAGCCGCTCCTCCTCTCACACCTTCTTCGGCCGGCTGGAAAATCAATTTAATTCTTCCGCACAACTGATCTTTGTGATCGACAATCCACTGCGCCATGGTCAATCCGACTGCCGTGTGTCCATCATGGCCGCACGAATGCATAACTCCTGCATGACGGGATCTGAAATTCTCTTTATTGGGAAGATGATCCTTTAAGTCCGTTTCTTCGACACCGACACAGTCGATATCAAAACGCAAAGCTGTGACGGGGCCCGGTCTGCCAGTGTCTAATTCCGCAATGGTGCCCGTATATCCGTGCATTCTTTCAATGAGCGTCGGGTCGACACCTTCTTCCAGTGCCCTCTTTTTGCTTTTTTCCACAAAATCTTCCGGCCTGCCCATGACAGCATCGAGACCGATCTGCTCAACGCCGACAAACGTCTTCCAACCAAGCGGTTCGATTGTCTCCAAAATTTTTGCTGTAGTACAAAATTCACCCCAACCGAGTTCGGGTATCTGATGCAGTTCTCGTCTCAGTTTGACTGCGTTTTTGATGTAATCCATGTTGTTCTCCTTAAACCATCGCTAATGCGACAAAGATGACGGCAATGATCATCGGAATTGCCAGACGTTTTGTAAGTTCAATTGGATTGCTGACCCCGGCCAGACCGCAAATCACGATAGCGACACCGGATATCGGACTCATAGTTCTTCCAAGAGCTCCGGCCAAAGCGGCCATTGTTCCTAAAGTCGGAACGGTCATGCCGAAACTCGGTGCATGGGGTGTAACGGCTTCATTGAATGCAAATGCTGCTGCGTCTCCGGAACCGGTAATAACACCCATCACAAAAGGCCCAAGTGAGCCGCCCCAACGAGCGATCTCATTCGAGCCTCGAAGAACTTCAATGAAGACTGCGATAAGGCCCGACGCTTTCAAACCGGCAGCAAAGACACCGGCAGCAATAATGATGCCGAGAACTTCACCATAGCCGTTGCCCATGCCCGCAAAAAAGCGTTTAGAGAAAGACTGAGGATCAGCCAAAGTAACCGCCAACGTGTAAATAGCTCCCACAAGCATGGCTTGAGCTACACCCATTTTTATGGCGGGAAGCCATAAATTCCCTGTAACCAAAATCAGAACTGGAACCAGCGGAGCTAAGGCCTTCAAAACATTCACACGCTGAACCTCACTTTCCTCATTTAATTCAGTTTCGGAAACCGAGCCCGGCTTATAGTCGCCCAGTAAGATGCACATAATCGTCACACCTATCATCGAGATGGCGCCGCATACCAACGTGTAATTCATGTGTACGCCGATTGTCTGGATAACATCCAGATTCGCCATCTTTGCTACATAGGCATTGTGAGAAAGACCGGGAGAAAGCATGGATCCGAACGTCCCTCCGAGGATAGCGGCGGCAGTTCCGGGACGGCTGACGCCGGCTCGGCGTAATAAGGGAATCATTGTCGGACCCACGGCCGCCGCGCACCCGGCCGCTGAAGGAATCGCGATGCAGATGAAATAGGTAATTGCCGTAGCAGCAGGTATCAGCAGCAAACCAAGCTTACTTAACGGAGCCGACAGAAGCTTCACTAAATGAACATCGCATTTGGTCATTTGAACGACAAAAGCAAAGCCCATCGCAGAGCAAATTGCCATGATCAACCCGCTGTTTGTCATAGATTTTGCAAATGCATTCAGACCTTGCATCGGATCTAAAGACAAACAGGTCATAAGAAAGCCGGAGGCTAACAGAACCAAGCGTGTCTCATAGCGTTTGATAAGAGCTGCCACTGTCAAAATAACGATAACAATGGCTGCCCAGACAGTCCAAGTCATAATCTTCTCCTATGGGTTATCGTTATGTCACCATTGTGAAGATTGGATTGCGTTACGGTAAGATATCAAAGAGTGACAACGTTTTGATCTAAACGGAACATCATGCGTAACCTTGACACAATTGAAACCCTTGAAACCTTCGTTGTTCTCGCAAGACTTAACAGTGTCGGAAAAACCGCTGAGCAGCTTCATATTTCAAAAGCTTCCGTCTCACGCCGCATTTCTTCACTTGAAACATCCATTGGAAAGCTCTTTATCCGAAACCAAAACGGCAGCGAGTTGACACCTTTAGGCTGCCTTTTCTTAGAAAAGATTCAACCCCTCCTAGAGCGATTTCACAAACTTTCAGCCCCTGTCTCTCGACCTGAAGGGAGCATCAGCGGATCAATCCGAATTTCAGCGCCCAACGCTATCGGCAATGGTTTGCTCATTCCATGGATCACTGCATTCCAAAGAAGAAATCCCGAACTTTTTGTTAACCTAACGCTGACTCTTGGTCCAATGCACATCATTCCTCCGGAGTGTGATATCAGAATCAATCACGGGCTTTATCCATGTTCCAATGCCGTCATCAGAAAACTCGGTGAAATGCGCCGTATGATGGTTGCATCGGCGGCCTATTTGGCAAAACATGGAGTACCGAAAACTCCGGAGGATTTAGAATTTCATGAACTTTTAGGCGGCAATGATTTAGTCAACGGAGCGCCCTTAGTTCTCCTGAAAGACAATGAGCGCGTCATCGTTCCGATCCACTCCAAACTTAGACTAAAAGATCATACAGCGGCAAGGACAGCCGCATTATTTGACGCCGGAATAAGTGTTCATGCATTCAGGTATGACACCATGGAATTAGTCCGACGCAAATTACTCATACACGTTCTGCCCGACTGGGAGCCTGAGTCGTCTCCTGTTAGCTTGCTTCTTCCCATCGGCCGAAAACCATCCTCAGCTGTGGAAGCCTTGTGTGACTTCATTGCTGAAAAATGGCGTTCAAACCCTGAACTCGTCTTCGATCATGGTCTCTAATAATTCTGAACATAGGGCAACACTGCGTCAATGGCAGCTCTTTATACTTACCGTTGAAAAAGGAAGCATTCTTGCGGCTTCTGCCGCTGCCAACACCGACGCTGCCGTTGTCAGCCGAGAAATTACAAAACTTGAACATCTGCTACAGGAACCATTACTGGAAAGATCCCGCTCCGGTGTTCGTCCGACATGGCTAGGCGCTCAAAAATACAAAGAAGCCATAAAAATTCTTCATGACATCAATACTGTTTTCTCTGAAACTGAAAATACTTCAATCAGATCTTCGACTATCCGTCTTGCCGTTCCCGGGGCATTGACAGGGCTTATCGCTAAGCCTCTCGCAGAGTTTGAAAAACTCCAATCTTCTAATCACACACGCATCGAAATCAACAGTTACCAAAACATCAACGATATTCAGCCTGAAAATTTTGATCTCATAGTTTGCCTCCAAACATTGCCAAATGTCAGGATGATTGCATACGATATCGCAAGCATTTCATATGGAATTTTTGCCTCTCCTGACTTCATTGCGCAAAACAAAAGGATCTCTGATCCGGCTCAGTTAGAAAAACTTCCGCTAATCCACTCAAAAAGCGAAAAAGTCCTCTTGCAGGGCCCTTTCCAAAGCATAACCATTACCGTAGAGCCTCAAATAAGAATTAATTCTAATGAAGCTATGATCAGTGCCGCGGTTGAAGGTTTGGGTATTGCCCTCCGCATACCGCTTTGGGCCGCCGAGCCCTTAGCAAAAAACGGTAAGTTGCGTCACTTACTTCCAAATTGGCATATTCCGAACGCACCCGTTTGGCTTCTAAAGCATCCCGGCCGAAAAATTTCCGCTCTGGAGAAGCTTATACAGTTTTTAAGGAAGACTGGAACTTTCCATCCGACGCTAACAAAAACGGACTAACCGAAGAAATAGGTCCCTCCCTTTCAGCATTTCCTCAACTCTCAAAAAAAAATCTGAATCAAATTCAATCATCCCAAGCTGAACTTGATTTAACTTTTATGATTGAACAAGACTGAACACCTTGATAATTCGAAAGAGTTTTCATTTTCTTTCAAGGGGGGCTGTTCGACACAAAACGTCACAACTAACACATTTTATGACGGCATTGTTCGGACAATGAGTGTAGATTACCGCGCTGAAGACATCCGTTTGGGTCTTCACAGTCTTTCATTTGAAGGGGATGAAAGATTTTGGTGTTGCATGAGATGAGGTTGCAGCCGCCGTGTTTTCCTCCTATGTCACGGCAGAGCTCCTTCATTTAAAACTCATTTGCTTATCCGGCGCCTGCGCGGCGTCGGATTTTTTTCTTTTTTGCCTTAGTAAAAAACGGTGGGCTGTTAATCCTACCCACCGCTTTCTATACTTCTAAATAAGAAATTATTGCGGACCTGCCGCGTCTAGTTTTGCAGGCTAGCCGTCAGCCGATTTCTGCATCGGCTGCGCCGTTGTTGGTTTAACGGGTTGTTTTTTGAGTTTTTCCGCCTCTTCGATTTCTCGAATCGCTTGCTGCTCCTCGATTAAGGCTTGGTCAATCCATCCGCCCCCTAACGCCTGATATACCTGCGCAACCGAATTCAAAGCCCGAGACTTCACTTCAGCTAGAGAGATTTGCTGCGGCAGTAAAGATTGTTCTGCCTGCAGGACAGTGAAATATCCCGTGTAACCGCCTTGATACTGAGCGTTAGCAAGGCGCGAGTAGTCTTCCAAGCTCATGACGAGGCTGCGTTTGCTGCGCAGCTCTTCAATCACGTTTTGGCGCCGACTGAGTGCATTATCCACGTCTGCAAATGCAGTAGATACGGCAAGCTGATAAGCGGCCAAAAGCGCTTTTTGCTGCGCCTCGGCACTGCGGACTCCGGCGGTTACAGCGCCCCAATGGAAAATTGGACCGCTGATATTGCCGGCGTACTGCCAAACTTTGGACGGACCTTTAAACAGTTCTTTCAGCTGATCGCTGGAAAAGCCGAGGCCTCCGGAAAGTGAGATAGACGGGAAGTACAACGCCTTAGCGGCTCCGATATCGGCATTAGCTGCCCTAAGCTGCTCTTCGGCCTGGATCACGTCAGGGCGTTCCTCCAGCAGCTGACTGGGAATTCCCACCACGACTGCCGGAACGTTCAGTTCATCTAGCGTCTTGAATTTCGGAAAATCGTCAACCGGCACTCCGGTAAGAACGGACAGCGAATTCTTTAATTCCGTATTGTTCTGCCGAATCTGCGGAATCTGCACCATCGCGCTTTCCCACTGCGACCAAGCCTGAGCAACTTCCATCTCGGAAACATTGCCATGCTTAAATCGCAGGAGGAAGAGCTGATAAGTCTTGTGATAGCTTTCCGCTGTCTCTACGGCGATCTTGTATTGCTCTTCCGTCGTAAGAATAGAAAGATAAGTACTGATCACAGAGCCGATCACCGATGAAATTGCCGCGCGATGCGCCGCTTCCGTGGCTCTCAGAGTTGCCCGAGCAGATTCAGTTTGCCTCCGAATCTTGCCCCACAAGTCGATTTCCCAAGAGGCCGAGGCAAGAGTTTCATAACTTTTGATCGGCTTATCTCCCATTGCCGCCCCGGTCGGAGTATTCAAGCTTGCTTTTGACTTTCCGAGATCGCCCGAGTAGTTAAGCTGCGGAAAAAGATTGGATCGAGCCACGGTAAGCTGAGCCGCTGCCCTCTCGACGTTTGCCATGGTCTGCTGCAATGTTCGATTGTTGGCAATGGCTTTGGAGACGAAGAAGTCCAAATTAGGATCATTGTATTCTGTCCACCACCTTGCTTTCAAGAGGCCGAGATCCGCTTCCTCGCTCTGGATGTGACGGTAATCCTTCGGCACCGGAACATAAGGGCGATCATAGTCAGGACCGACTGCGCAGCCGGTCAGCACTGCGGCGCTGACCGCCGCGGCTAAAAATGTGCGCCGATTTATCATTTGCCCTCTCCTTTATTGTTCTTGGCATCGGCTGCCTTCTGGGAGACTTCGTTTGCGGATAGAACTTCCTTCGTGATTTCTGTCTTATCCTCTTTGACGCTCTTCTCTCTTTCGAGGTCAGTCAGCTTGTCTGCGGATTCAACATTCGCCTTCTGCTCCTGCGATGTCAGATCTCCGATTCCGATATCCTGATTTTCGACCCCTTCAGGATTAAAGCCCGGAGAGTTGATCACCGTTAACTCTCCTGAAGGAGAAACCTTCACGGTTGCATTCGGATCATAAACGGTGCCAGGGCCGCGCAGAATGGCAGTACGAAGCTTGTCTGTAATCGGAATATTTCTAGAGGAAAGCTTAGCGGCCAGTTTCAAAGCGCTCTTCGCTCCGGAGCGTTCGGCCCAGCCTTCAAACCAGACATAGAAAATTGGAACAAACAGCAGAGCCAGCGTCGACACACCGATCATACCGCCCACAATACCGGTTCCCAGAGAGTGACGGGAAGCAGCGCCGGCGCCTGTTGCGACGGCCAACGGGATAGTACCGCCGATAAACGCCAAGGACGTCATAATAATCGGACGGAAACGAAGCTCTCCGGCATCAATAGCCGCGCGCACCAAGTCCATGCCTTTATGTCTCAGTTCAACCGCAAATTCCACAATCAAAATTGCGTTCTTCGCCGCCAAGCCGATCATCACCAGCATACCAATCTGGAAGTAAACGTCGTTTTCAAGACCGCGAGCCCATGTCGCCAGCAGCGCACCGATGACGCCGAACGGCACCGCCAAGATGACTGAACCCGGAAGCGCCCAGCTTTCATACTGGGCAGCCAGCACCAGGAATACCAGCAGCAAACCGAAACCAAACACAATTGCGGAAGAAGATCCGGAACTTTGCTGTTCGTAGCTGATTCCGGTCCAGCCGTAGGTGTAGCCCGGAGGAAGAACTTCGGCCGCCACTTCTTCCAAGGCCTTCATACCTTGGCCGGAAGAGTAACCAGGCGCGGCATTACCGATCACCTGAGCGGCCGGGAAACCGTTGTAGTGCGGTAAGGAGGTTGCGCCGTTCGTGTACTCCGTCGTAATAACGGCACTCAGCGGAATCATTTCCCCGTTACTGTTGCGAACGTAAAGTTTGTCAATGTCTTCCGGTTTTGCACGATACTTCGGTTCGGACTGCATAATCACGAACCAAACGCGTGAGAACTGGCTAAACTGACTGGAAATTGCTGAGCCAAACTGGCTTTGAAGCGTGTTAAAGACGTCTGCAGTACTCAAACCTAACAATTGGGCCTTATCACGATCAAAGTTAATTTTGAGCTGTTGGTTGTTGGCGTTGTAAGTACTGGTCAAACCGGTAAGTTCCGGACGCTGACGAGCTTTTTGCAAAAAATTGTTCAGCACATCACCTAACTGCTGAGGCGTCCCGCTACCGGTATCCTGAATCCAAAATTCAAAACCACCTGTCGTACCTAATCCCGGAATCGCCGGCGGGTTGATCGGAACGACCAACGCCTGCATCTGTGAGGCCATGCCGCGATACTGCATCTGCTGCATGATCGCATCGGCACTCATTTCTTTAGCCGTTTGAGAATTCTTATAGCGCTCATCAAACGGAGCCAAAGTCATGAAGAACGTACCGGCATTGGTTTTCACTCCTCCGTCGAGCAGAGAAAAACCACCGATGGAGTTCTTGGTTTCAATCCCTTTAACCGGATCCAAAGCTTTTTCAATAGCATCCATGGCTTCTGTTGAGCGCTGCAAGCTGGCAGAGGAAGGAAGCATAATGGCTGCCAGAACGTAGCCTTGGTCTTCACTTGGCACAAAACCGGTCGGGAGCACTCGGAACATCTGAAAAATAGCAACGCCCATTCCCGCGAACAAAATAATGACAAGCAAAGTTCTGCGGAACAAAGCTCTCGTCCATTCCCCGTACTTCACCGTCAAGCGTCCGAACAATTGGTTGAAACGGAAGAAGAAGCCGTGAGTCTTCGGCTCTTCATGGGAGAGCCAAGCAGCACAAAGGGCCGGCGTCAGCGTCAAAGCGACGAAGCCGGAAATCGAAACGGAGATCGCAATCGTGATAGCAAACTGCTTATAGAGCATACCGGTGGTGCCGCCCATAAAGGCTGCCGGAACGAACACACTGGCCAAGACCAAAACCGTCGCGATAATCGGGCCGGAGACTTCCGACATAGCCAGAATGGTTGCATCGATCGGATTCATGGCTTTTTCGGACATATTGCGTTCGACGTTTTCCACCACCACGATGGCATCGTCCACCACCAAACCAATCGCCAACACCAAACCAAACAGCGTCAGCAGGTTGATCGTGAACCCAAGCGCCAGCATTCCCACGAAAGTACCAGTCAAAGCGACCACAATGGCCGTGCACGCAATTGCTGTGGATTTAAAGCTTTGCAAGAAGATGTAGATCACGCCGATAACAAGAAGCACTGCTTCAAACAGCGTCTTAATTACTTCATCGATAGAAATTCGAACAAACTCTGTCGTGTCGATAGCGACCTTGTAATCTAAGCCTTCTGGGAAGTTTGCTTTGAGTTGCTCTAATGTCTTTCGAACATTTTTCGCCACATCCAGCGCGTTGGCGCCGGCCTGTTGGTAAACCGCAATGTAACTCGTCGGTAAGCCGTTCATATTGGAAGAAACATCATAGCTCTGAGACCCCAAATCGACACTCGCTACGTCCTTTAGACGAACAATGGCGCTTTGATCTTGGTTCGAGCGGATGATGATATCTTCATATCCTTTCGGATCAACCGAGGGAGACGGAGCAATGACCGGGAAAGTCTGGATAGTTCCGGGGAGCGCAGGAGCCGCACCGATATTACCGGCTGCGAATCGTTTGTTCTGGTTTGCAACGGCGGAGTTGATATCAGAGGTGGTAATGCCCAAAGATGCCATGCGGTCCGGATTAAGCCAAATACGCATGGCCTGATTGGCGTTGCCCATCACAGCAGACTGACCGGCGCCCTTAACACGCTTAATGGCATCTACAACATAAACATTGGCGTAATTATTAATGTAATCGCGGCTATAACGGTCACCTTTGCCGTAAATACCGATCAACATCAGAATTGAAGAAGACCGCTTTTCAATTTGAAGGCCGTTTTGGATTACTTCGCTCGGCAGGTACGGCTGTGCGATATTGACACGATTCTGTACCTGCACCTGGGCAATATCCGGATCCGTTCCGATATCAAAGAAAACGGTCAGCATCATAGTGCCGGTAGATGACGAGGAACTCGTCATGTATATCATGTTGTCAACACCGTTAACCTGCGTTTCAATCGGGGCCGCTACGGTTTCGGCCACGGTCTTCGCATCGGCTCCCGGATAACTGGCTGTAACCATAATCTGCACCGGTGCCATGTTCGGATATTGCTCAATCGGCAGTTGGAACATGGAAATCAGGCCGGAAATCACAATCACCAGCGATACGACGATGGCGAAAATCGGTCGCTTAATAAAGAAGTTCGAAAACATACCGACCCCCTTTACTTCTTAGCCTTGTCGCCAGCAGCAGGTTTCTGGTCCACTTCTTTGACAATCTTTACCGGAGCTTCGCTAGCCAAAAGCATCATACCCTCGGTCACAACCTTGTCCCCTTCTTCCAGACCGTTTTTAATCAGCCAGTCGTTTCCGATCCAGCTGCCGACTTCGACAGGACGAAATTGAGCTTTGTTGTCCTTGGTAACAACCCAGACAAAATGCCCTTTGCTCCCTTCCTGCACGGCGATCTGAGGCACGACGATCGCGTTAACATAGGTCGCCCCCTTCACGATGGCACGCACATACTGCTGAGGCCTTAATTGATTATTCGGATTTTCGAAAGAAGCACGGAGTTCAAACGTACCTGTACTCGGGTTGAAATTCGGTGACGAGAAAGTCACGCGGCCGGTAATCGGATAAATTTCTCCGCCGGCCAGTTCGAGCTGAACTTCGTAGTCATGGTTTTCAGGACGGCGGAGGATACCCTCTTTGACTTCCTGATTAATCTTCGCTTCTTCGTTTTCCGACATGGAAAATGTTACCCACATCGGAGACATGGTGTAAACAGTCGCCAAATGTGCGTTGCTCATGTTGATGTAGGTACCATCCGTCTGGAGTGCAGAGCTGGCGTAACCCGTCACAGGAGAAGTGATCGTGCAGTAAGAAAGATTAAGTTTTGCGTTTTCCACCTGAGCTTTAGCATTGGAAACTGCAGCTGCCGTGGTTTGAAAATCACCTATTGCTTGATCCAAATCAGTCTGGCTCAGCGCTTTCAGCTTCGCGAGAGGACGAATACGATTCAAATTTCTTTTTGCTACTTCATGAGCTGCAAGACTCGAATCCAAAGATGCCTGTGCTTCGGAGAGCTGTACTTCAAAGGGCTTCTTGTCCATCAGAAAAAGCACATCGCCGGCGTTCACCATGCCGCCTTCGGTGTACTTTCTGGCATCCAAAAATCCGTTGACACGACTATAGATTTCAACCGCTCGAGAGCTTTCAGTTTTTGCGACCCAGGTCATGTCCGCCGGCACATCATGCCGTGTTACTTTGACAACGGAAACCGGGCTCGGGCCTCTCGCCGCAGATCCTTCTTTATCTTTATCGCATCCGCTTAGAGCTAAAACTCCGCAAAGCACGGCGGCTGACAGCATCGAATATCGGCTGAAATGATTGATTGTCACGTTGTACCTCTTTTCTAGCACCCCGTGTCGCTTAAAAAGCTACAAAGCTGATTTTTGTAAGCACGGGAAGTAAATATGTAACTAACTTTAGTAAGTATCCTAGGCAGAGAACCTGACAGGGTTGTCCTTCGCTCATTTCAAGACTAAAGGCAGGCTTATTTCACAAAATAACAACAGGAAAACCCGAAGATGAAAACCCCTAGAAAATTGTCTGACAAATCGCCGTGTACAGATCTAAAATTGAATTGTTCGAAATAAAAATGACAAATTATTAGAACAAAGTTCGAACCATCGGCAAGGAGCTGATATGACAAAACTTAAAGTATTCTCTCTGCTGCCGGCTCTTCTACTCGCATCGATTGTTCACGCCTGGGAAGCGCCCGAGATCCGGGAACTCTCTGCGGCCGAAATTCAGCCAAAACACGAGTCTCTTCAACCTCACAAATCCCTCGTTGCCCAATTGGATCCGACGTTCGGAATCCGTGCATTAGCGCTTAGCGCGATCTTTTTATCCTTTCCGAGAACAGGAACGGCATCACCTGTCGCACCCGGCATATCTGCCGGAGAAAGGAACCCTTCTACCGCGCGACGACTGCCATTACCCAATACCGTCGCAAAAGCTCAGCAATTTCTGCGCCGCCCCGCTAGAATCATGACTCCTCTCGAAGTAATTCAGATGGCCGGGGAAGAATCCCCGGACTGGAATGAAGTGGCGCGCGACGGCTGCATCCTTCACGGGAAACTGAGTGAGGTTTCCGAGAACTATCTCAAGATGGATGAGACGCTGATCTTCCTATTAAATATGAGGCATACCCGTCACCTCCAGGTCGGAAGTGAGGTCATGCTCAGGATAAAGGAAGTCTCCGTAGATCGGAAGGCGATTTACGCGATCATGATTCCATCTGAGGGGGAGACTCGCAGTTTCTGAAATCGGACCTTTGCTCAGATTCTCTCCAATTTTGTAGATGACTTAGAGAAAGTCGCTCAGAACTTCAATCCTTACCTCTCCTGAAGCCCAGCTTATTCTGTCCAGCTGGGCTTTATCGACCTCTATTGATTAACATTGAAAGTAATTAGTTTCACCTCCATAAGCAACGCGTTAACTACAGAAAGACGCATCCGAAAGTTTCAAAGAATCTTAAACGTTCTTCTTTGAGCGCCCCTGGATTGAAGTATTGCTTGTTAGACTTATTCAGGTTAGCCTTGGAGAAAAGATTGCGAATAAGCCAGATCGTTCCTGGACGCAGCTTTCACGAAAAGTGTCACCTCAGAGCCGGTTTAAGAGGATAGTATGGAAAGAAAAACTTTTTCCCAACTGCCGTTAGGTGTGTCTGATTTTCATAAATTAAGAGAATTGGGAAAGATTTACGTCGACAAGACTGGCCTTCTCTATGACCTTATTACGACATTTGAAAAAGTTTTTCTTGCCCGACCTAGACGTTTCGGAAAGTCACTTTTAGTCTCTACGTTCGAATCTCTTTTCAAATATGGAACTAGGGATTTCAAAGGATTGGCAATTGAGAAACTCTGGAAAGATAAAACTTACAAAGTTATCCGATTAGATTTTTCCAACCTGAAAGATTTCTCAACCGAAGAGGAGTTTTCTTTCCTCTTGGACGAATACTTTGCGATCTTGATGGCTCAGAACGAAATTACAGTCTCAAAGGAAAAAAGTTTCGGAGGTTTCTCTTCTTTTATGTACTGGCTAGGGTTGCAACCATCAAACTCAGTTGTTGTTCTCATTGACGAATACGACGCTCCTCTCACAGTTTGTATGAATAATCCGGGGCTTTTCGATTTTGTTCGAAAAAAACTTTCTCGTCTTTATGCCAGCTTTAAAAATTATGAAGGTGTAATTCGCTTTTTATTCCTGACGGGAATTACAAAGTTTAATAAGACAAGTATTTTTTCTGAACTGAATACGCTTACCGATATATCGTTATCTCCTCGCTACGGCAGCCTTCTTGGTTATACCCACGAAGAGGTTGAAGAGTACTTTAAAAATTATTTAGATCGTTCTGCAAAGGCGTTAGGTATTGGGTCTGAGCAATTATTAGACAGGTTGGTTTCACAATACGACGGCTTCTGTTTTGAAGAAACTGTCAGGGAAAAAGTTTTTGCGCCATGGTCGCTTCTTTCCTTTTTCGCAGAGCCAGAAAGAGGTTTTAAAAACTATTGGTTTGAAAGCGGAGGGAGGCCGTATGCGCTTTTGGAGTACTTAAAATCACATGCCCTTCGGCACCCGGAGGAATATGGAAATCTCAAAAGTATTGCTTTAAGTGAACTTACGAGCTCTTCCGACATTAAAAATTTGTCTGATGTTGCCCTTCTCACTCAAGCCGGATACCTAACATTAAAAAAATATAGTTGGCACAACCGCCTATGTTAGTTATCCCAATGAAGAAGTTAAGACCTCAATGGCACAACTATATACAGAGCGTTTATTGGCAGGACGCACTGTTGAACAAGTAGGTGCCGACAATATATCCTACCGGCTCGCAACAGAAAATGTGGAGGCTATCTTCCATCTTCTGAATAAACTTTTCAGCTCTATCGATTATCAAAAGTATCCTGTAAGAGATGAAGCTTCAGTAAGAGCTTTCGCTCAAGTATTCTTCTCTGGTGCGGGATTGAACCCGATTGTCGAACACCATAACTCGAAGGGAAGAAGTGATCTTGAGGTAAAAGTCGGTGCACGTTACTGGGTCTTCGAATTCAAAGTTTGCAACTCCGAGAACGACGGTAAAGAACTCCTCACAGAAGCAATTTTGCAGTTACAAAGAAAGGAATACGGTCTTCCGGAACTTCAAGAGCAAATATTGCGAGTTGCCTTGATTTTCTCACTGGAAAAAAGGAAATTCATCGAATTCGCTGAAGTCTAATGAACTCTGAAAAGCCCAGAACAAAAGTTCTCGACTTTTCGCGTAGCGCGTCAAAAGATTCTTATAAGATCGATAACCGTCAAAAAAAGAACTTCGTCTCTTAATAGCTAAGGGGACGCTAACGAGCACTTCTAAGTTTCAGCACCCATGCTAAAACCGCGCCGAGGGCGGCTAAACAAATGCCGGAAATGTAAGAGTAAAAGAAATCTCCTTTGTGAGCTAAGGCATTCATTAGCCATGGACCGATTGCGCCGGAAAGCGCGAATCCACAGAACATGATCCCGTAGTTGGCGCCGTTGAACTTTGTTCCGAAGGCCGCAGCTGTATAGCCGGGAAAAATGCCTAAGAATGCACCAAAGGGGAAACCGATAATCACTAAGGCGGTAAAGAACACAAAATTCGAACCTTTTCCGCAGTTCGCCAGCAACAGAAGACCGCAGATAGTCAAAAGACATGCAAAAAATAGGCTTAAAGGTTGTCCGAGTTTGTCAGAGATGGCGCCGGCAGCCAATCTTCCGAAAGTGTTAATCAGCGAAAGAAATGCTACGGCACTCGTCGCTAACGACACGCTCAAACCGATTTGGTTAGTTGCAATTCCCACCGTTTGAGAAAAAATCATCATCCCGGTGATTGCGCCGCAAAGGAGAAGCGTAAGCATGAGCCAGAAATCTGTAGTCCGAACCATCTGGGTCCAATTTAACTGCCGCCCCGAAACTTTGCCCTTAGCAGCATTTTCTGTTGCAACAGTAAAACCCTTCGGACATTTTTGACTAAGCAGTCCTCCGACCACGATTACGATTCCGAACGCAACACCTAAGATTTGAAAGGCTTCCGTAATGCCGAATGCATCAATGAGTAAGTGCGCTACCGGAGGAACGCCAACGGAGCAAAAACCGTAAGCCGCCGTAGCCAATCCGCCTGCTAAACCAGGATGATCCGGAAAAAATTTAATGGAATTGTTAACGGTGGCGCTATAAGTCAGGCCGACACCCGTACAAAAAATGAGACCGTAAGAGATGCAAAGCGTAAGCAGAGACTCGGAGGTTCCGGCCCACCATAATCCAATGGCAACCAAAAGACCGCCAAGTACGATCTGCACTCGCGGACCTGCCCTGTCGTTAATGAAGCCTCCTAGTACCATGGGAATAGGCGCCAGGCCGTTGGCCAATGAAAAAGCCAGGGATAAGTCTCCGGCAGTAACAACATGACCTAATAGTTGAGACAGTTGTGCTGCTTTTGGCCCTGCAAAAACGCTCCAGGCATAGATCGAACCCGTGCAGAGATTAATCACACAGGCTATCGCCAATAGATACCATCTTTTTGTCAATATTTCCATCGATTCCCTACTCCTTGTTTATGATGATTTTGGCAGGGGCCTTAGGATTTGATTTAATGCCTAGGCCCTGCATATCTATGCCTTCATTAAACCTCCCCGGCGGCGTGTAAAATTCTCTTAGTCATCTATATGACATAGGACTTATTTCTAAGAAAACCCAAGGGAACAAAATGAAAAGTTCTAAGATCGTCAGACTGCCTCTTTACGCCCAGATAAAAGACGCAATCCTTCAAAAACTCTCCCAGCGTGAATGGAAATTTGATCAGCCTCTCCCTTCAGAAAGCAAGATGGCTGACGAATTCGGAGTGTCTGTCGGTTCAATCCGTCATGCTGTCGCTGAGTTAGAGGATGCCGGGATTTTAATTAGACGTCAGGGAGTGGGTACTTTTGTGCGCAGCTACAAAGACACCGGCTTATGGAATCGATTTCAAAAATTCATGCGCAAGGACGGACGTCTGCCTGTTTTCGAAAGCAACCCGCTAAGACTGGAAATCATCCCTGCTCCAGAGAATGTCGCAGAGAAAATGAAGATCATGCCAGGCGATCCTGTCATTCGCTGCTTGAGAGACATGAGTGACAACGGTGAACGCACCGGGGTTGATGTAGCGTATCTGGACCTCGCTACTTTCCGAGATTTAAAAATTGAAGACTTAGAAGATGTTAAGGGAAATCTTTACAAGCTCTACGAAGAGAAACTCGGAGTGTTTATCGCCGATGTAACCGATATTCTTGAATTCGTCATTGTTGACAAAGAAATTCAAAAGATTTGCGATCTTCCTCTTGGAACACCCTTATTTTTTGTGACGCGCCAAAGCCGTCTTCTTAATAAAAAGACAGTTGAAATTCGCTACGAATATTGTTCTGCAGTCAATTATCGCCTTCGCATCTAACTGAAAAACTCAGAGGGGGCGGGTCGCTACGATCCGCCCCCTCCAAGCTCACCCGCAATGTCAATTAAGCGGTTTTTCTTTCAAATAAGCCTTACAGAATGACAAGGCTGACAACTAATAGGATGAACATCACCGGCGCCGTTCTCTTGGCGACTTCCACAGGAGAAACACCGGCGATTCCAGCGGCCAAAATCAACCCGCCGCACAACGGAGAGGAAAGACGACCGAAATTGCCTCCAATCGCTGCAAGATAACCGAGGTTTTCAATCGTCATACCGAATTTAGCGGCATGAGGCGTAACTGCTTCATTAAAAGCAAATGCTGCAGCGTCTCCGGACCCCGTGAGGATACCTAAGAGGTACGGACCGACAGCCCCGCCGATTTTTGCTGCTCCTTGGGTCTGAGTCAGGAAGGCGACAAAAGAATCCACCACACCTGCGGCTCTCAGGCCTGCCGCAAATACGCCGGCTGCGATGATGATGCCGAGAATGTTTGCATAACCCTTACCCATACCGTTAAAAAATTCTTTCGTCACTTTTTCCGGATTTGTGCGTGTAACGGCCATTGCATAAACGGAGCCGATCAACATGGCTGTTGCCACAGACATCTTTACGGAAGGAACATAGAGTGAAAAGACAACCAGAAGGACCACGGGAACTAGAGGTGCAAGGGCAAACAATACATTTGCATGTTCGGGGAGTGCCGGAAGGTTTGCACAACCGCTTGTCTGAGGGTCGGAAGCAACACATGCTTTAGAGCCTTTGTAATCCTTATAGATAAAACAAAGAACCGTCAGAAGAATCAAGCCAAGAGCGGAAAGTCCGAGGGTGTAAACAGAGAACTTTCCGATGAAAGTCATTACTTCCATGGAAGCAAGCTTGGCAATAAACACATTATGAGAAACTCCGGGATTAATTAAGGCAGGGCTTACGCTGCCGACAACCGCTGCAGCAGCGATTGCAGGTTTAAAGCCTGCTCGAATCATAAGCGGAATCAGCGTAGGTCCCACAGCAGCGCAACAGCCTGCAGTTGATGGGATCGCAATGGAAACTAAACCTGTTACGGCGCAGCAGGCGGGAAGAAGAAAAATGCCGAATCGCTTTAACGGCTTCGTCAATAAGGAAACCAAATGTACGTCGCATTTGGTAATCGATACAACGCCTGCGAAGCCGATTGCAGAACAGATTGCGATGATCAGCGTTGCCGCAGTCATAGACTTATCGAACTGCTGAAAAGCCATCATCGGCTTCATTGACAATATTGCCATTAAGAAGCCGGCAGATAAAAGCACCAGACGTGTTTCATAACGTTTAACTAAAGCATAAATGGATGCTATTACGACGGCAGTTGCCATCCAAATTGTCCAACTCATATGATTTCTCCAAAGGTTTTAGGGATGATTTAGAAATGAGGAAATTCGAGGTTTCGTTTAGTTTTTATTGATACCGTTCGTTTGTTTCACCAGGTTTTGACAAAAGAGGATGGCAGGCGGCATCGTTTCTACGTCCTGCAAATCAAAATCAGGCTTATGGTGTCCTTGATTATTGACGCCCCACATGAAAAATGCGCCGTCGGCTCCGTGTTCCACTGCCCGCTTAAACAAGACCGTTGCATCTTCACTTCCGCCGACCCGATCAAAAGTACGAACTTTTCCGTAGCCTTCAACTAGGCTTGCTGTCTTTTTCAATAATTCGACGCCTTTAGGTGTGGTCATCAGGCTAGTTGCATGCCCTACGATTTTGATTTCGTATTTCGTTTCGTAGGCTTCGGCTGCTCCCTTCACGATATTTCTGACGTTGTTAACCAGAAATTCATTGACTTCTTCTGTTTCGCCTCTTGTTTCTAACTGAATTAGGGCGTGTACCGGTGTAACGTTTCGGCCCTCTCCGGCTGTCAATTTACCGATGCTTATCCTCGAATCGCCCTGACTCGTGCGACTTATTCCCTGCATCATCATGACAGCTGAACAAGCCGCTGAAAGCGCACTTCTTCCTCTTTCCGGAAAAGCGCCTGCATGAGATGGAACTCCGGTAAAGCGGATATCTAATTTAGAAGTTGCAAAGAAACCACCCGAACAGATGCCGATTTCTCCTTTTTGGCAATACATTCCGCAGTGTCCGGCAAAAAAGTAGTCAACATCGTCGACCCATCCCTTTGCCGCTATTGGGGCTGCTCCGCGAGTACCTTCCTCAGCGGGCTGGAAAATAAGGACGAATGATCCGCACAGTTCGTCTTTGTTCTCTCCGATCCATCTGGCCAGAGAAAGACCTAATGCGGTGTGGCCGTCATGTCCGCAGGCATGCATAAGCCCGGGAATTTGGCTGGCGAAACCCTCTTTGACGGGAAGATGGTTCTCGTCATTTGATTCCTGAACCTGAACGCAATCCATATCAAATCGGAAAGCGGTTTTAGGTCCCTTGCGTCCTGTATCAAATGTTCCGATAACGCCTGTGTAGCCGTTTGTTCTTTCCAAAAACTCTGCAGGAACGCCTTGACTTGCAGCCCTTTTCATAGCCTTCTGAACAAGTTCGGGGTCCCTGCCCAAGACTGCTTCCGCATCAATGACATCTAGACCAACTGCAACTTTCCAGCCCAAGGTTTTAAGACGATCGGCTACCAAATACGAAGTTTCAAACTCAGTCCAGCCCTCTTCAGGACGAGAATGAAATTTTCTCCTCGTTTGAATTGCCTCTTCAAAAATGTTCATTTACCGCTCCTAGTTATGTCGGAATTTCGATTCCCACATTAAAAACCTTTAGAAACAGCAAACCTACATAACTCATGTATATGATAAATGAGATATCTTCAGAATTTGTAAGCCCACTTTCTGAGGATGCAGCGTCAAACCAATTTTTTGGATAGACCTAATAATTTCTCTATTTTTCTAAGTCAACGTGTAACAAGCTAACTATCAAATAATTTCCCCTGAATAACTGATATTTTTGAAAGTCAGTTTCGAAGAAAAACGCAAAATTTCTCAAATAGCTAAAGGCCAGGTCTTAAACAAAATCATGCTGCTTATCAGATTTTGAAGGTTTCAATGCCTCAATTCATTAGTCATATATAAGTCAAAAGACTAAATCCGGCTATCAAGCGGGTCCTCCTTAAATTGAAAAAAGAGAATTTCAACCTTCCTCATTTCTAACTTCGGAGAACTTATGAACCCAACCAAACCAATCCTTTGTCTCGGTTGCTTTTTCGCTACCGCTGCCCTAGCACAGCCGGATGTTCAACTGTACGGAAAAGTAGACTTGGCAGTGCAATACACCAAAAATCCCGGCAAAGATGCCGTTGTCAATCTACAAAATGAAACCTCTCGCTGGGGTCTCCTCATTCGTGAAGACTTAAATGCTGATTGGGCGGTCAAAGCCTATTTAGAAGCCGGCTTCAATGCTAATGACGGCTCAGAAGCCACAAAAGGAGTTGCTTTTAATAGAAGGAGCATCCTGGCCGTTTACAACAAAACGATCGGAGAAATCGGCTTCGGCAGAATGGGAACCGTGCAATCCATCAGCTCTCCATACGGGATCGGTCTTCCAAACCTTGATCCTTTCAGAACTGCTTACGGGCCGGCCTATGAAATAGAAGGATCTTTCGGCGGCGACGGCCGTGTCAACAATGCGGTAACCTGGCTTTCCAACAAAATGAAGGGACTTCAAATCGGTATCAGCTACTCATTGGGTGTTGAATCGGATGAGTCAATTGTTCCGAAGAACGACCGCAATATCTCCTTAGCAATTACCTATGAAAAAGGGCCTCTCCTTTTTGCAGTCGGCGGATCTCAGTTCCGTTGGGGAAAACTTCCGGCGGCGGACCTGTCAGCCGATATGTCCGCATCTGAAGCCGCAAAAACAATGGATCGAAAAAACTCCGAGGAGGTTTTCGGAGGCTTCCGTTGGAAAGCCACTGACCATACAACCTTTTATTTAGCGGCTCAATACATGAAAAATTGGCGAACCTTCGCTTATTGGAGGCCCACGAATGCCGCTTTCGGCAAGCAGCAAAAGGCGAACCCCTACGGCCTTAATGCAGTCAGCTTCTTAACAGGGTTCCGTCATCAATTCTCCGGCAATCTCTGCTGGGTCGGTGCGGCCGGTTATCTTGACGGCAGCATGAAAGATCTCACCGGAAAAAAGCAGGACGGAGAAAGAATGAGATTTGCTTCAGCACTTGAGTACAGCCTGTCTAAGCGGACTGTTGTGTACGGAGGCGTTGCATACGCTAGAAATTTCGGCCATCTTGTGACCTACAGTAAAGGCAAAAACCTTTACACGGGACTGGTAGGACTGATGCATAAATTCTAATTTCCGCCCGATTTATCAATACCGAGAGAATTATGGAGAAAGAAGCGGAAAAGCCCAAAACCGCTTCTTTTTCTCTGCTACAGGGAGAAAAAATGAGTACCAAGTTCATCGCAAGCGGAGACTGCTTCATCACTCGTGCAGTTCCGGAGAATGGTTATTCAGGCTTTACTGAACTTAAGTCATTAATTGAATCCGCCGATGTTCGTTTCACTAATCTGGAAATGACCTTCCATGATCAAGAAGGTTATCCTGCGGCCGCAAGCGGTGGAACTTGGGCCATGTCTGATCCGAGAATGCTCGATGAAGTCTGCAAATATGGTTTCAATCTCTTCAATACCGCCAACAACCACTCCGGAGACTTTGGTCAGGAAGGAGTGATGGCAACGATCAAACACCTGAAAGAAAGAAACCTGGTTTTTGCCGGCTCCGGAAAAAACTTACGAGAGGCGGCCAGAGCTTGCTACCTCGAAACCGGAGAAGCCAGAGTTGCTTTGATTGGTATTACTTCAACTTTCGATCCGGCTGCCGTAGCAGGCGGTCCGAGCCTTGATCTCATAGGACGACCGGGTTTGAACCCGCTCAGGTTTAAGACTTACCACCATGTGAATGATGAACATTTCAGGATGCTGAAAGAACTTGCCGAAATTTCGGAGATCAATAATCTTCGAACATTGAAGACTCAGGCAGGTTACCTTGCCCCTTTGCCTGACGACACTTATCCCTTTGGGAAGTTAACGTTCAAAAGGACAGAGAAAAAGGAACATAACGAGACCGTTCTTAACCAAGCGGATTTAGAGAGAACGATTCAAGAGATCAAAGAAGCTAAGCGGCAAGCTGATATTGTCCTTGTGAGCCTGCATGCTCACGAATTCCTCGGATTAGACATGGCACGACCGGCAGAGTTCTTAAGAATTTTTGCAAAGAAGTGCATCGATGCCGGTGCTTCGGTCGTAATCGGCCACGGACCTCATGAACTCAGAGGAATCGAAAAATATTCCGACGGTCTCATTTTCTACAGCTTGGGTAATTTTATTTTCCAAACAGAAACGGTAGAACGACAACCTGCTGAAGCTTTTACCAACATGGGACTTTCTGCAGATTCTCAGGTCGGAGACTTAATGGATAAAAGATCCGACGGGGGTACAAGGGGTTTTGTCGCTCAGAAAACAATTTGGTCATCAATACTTCCGATGTGGGAGGTAAAGGATGGGAAAATTACCTCTGTGGTACTTCATCCCATAGACCTTCAACAACAGGAACCTCGCTCGAGAAGAGGCAGTCCTCGCCTAACAAAATCCGAAGAAATCCTGCTTCAGCTTAGAGCACTTTCAAAAGAATTCAATACTGAGATTCGTATTCAAGACAGTAAAGGTTATATAGACATGAACGAATCAAAATGATTCCTTGATTTCTGCCTATCTTTGAAACGGATGCCGGAGCCAAATGGTATCTTGGAGGAGTAGTTTTAGGCCTTTGTGGTTAACCGCGAAAAGAGATGCGGAAAGTATTAACCTTATTTAGCCAACGCCGGAAAAATGAAATGAATATTGGATTTACAAGCGTTATCTAAGTCAGAAAGGCCGAGAATTCAATTCCTCGGCCTTCCCTCTAACTACTGCGTTTGAAATCAGTCATCAGAAGCGCCTTTTTTCGCTTCGGCTTTTGCTTCCATACGCTTTTTCTCGAGCTCTGCAATGTACTGAGGCGTAATGTCACTGGTAACATAGTCTCCGTCAAAGCACGAACAGTCAAAGCGCTTGATCTCGGGATTCAGTCCTCCGACGGCTTCCTTCATTCCTTCGATCGTCTGGTACACAAGCGCATCGGCACCGATTTCGATACGAATCTGTTCGGTAGGACGATTGTCGCCGGCAATGAGTTCTGCCGTTGTCGGCATATCAATACCGTAAACATTCGGATAACGGACGGGAGGCGCACCGGAAGCAATGAACACTTTCTTTGCACCGCTCTGACGAGCCATGCGGACAATTTCCTTGATAGTTGTACCGCGGACAATGGAGTCATCTACCAGGAGAACGTTCTTGTCTTTGAACTCAATGGCCATAGCGTTGAGTTTCTGGCGAACGCTCTTCTTACGAACAGCTTGGCCGGGCATGATGAAGGTGCGGCCGACGTAGCGGTTCTTGATGAAGCCTTCGCGGTAAGGAAGATTCAGAGTCTTGGCTAACTGAGCTGCGGCAGGACGAGAAGAATCGGGGATTGGCATGACCACATCGATGTCTTCCAAAGGAATCGATTTTTTGATTTCTTTTGCCAAGTTTTCGCCCAGTCTCAGACGAGCTTCGTAAACGGAAATGCCGTCGAGCTGAGAGTCGGGACGAGCCAAATAGACATACTCGAAAATACAGGGCGAATAGACCGGGTGTTCTGCGCACTGTTTCTTATGTAGGTCGCCGTTCTCATCAATCCAAATGGCTTCTCCCGGATGGACGTCACCCAGAATTTGGAATTCGCTGCCTTCCAGCGTCACGGATTCACTAGCGATCATATATTCGCTCTTTCCGTCTTCGCCGAGCGTTGTGCCGTAGCAAAGCGGACGAATGCCGTACGGGTCTCTGAAAGCCACAACACCATGACCGGCGATCATGCAGACGACGGCATAAGAACCTTTCACGCGTTTATGTACACCGGAAACTGCCTTGAACAAGGCTTCTTCATCCAGCGGATGACCCAGAGTGGCGAGCGCCAGCTCATTAGCAAACACGTTCAGAAGCACTTCGGAGTCGCTGGTCGTATTGATATGACGACGATCCAGTTCGTAAAGTTCCTGAGCCAGCTCTTCGGCGTTTGTCAGATTGCCGTTGTGAGCCAGAACAATACCGAAGGGTGCATTGACGTAAAAAGGCTGCGATTCATCCGCAGCCGTTGCATTTCCCTGAGTAGGATAACGTACTTGTCCAATACCGCAGTTACCGAGCAAGTCTCGCATATTGCGAGTTCTAAAAACGTCACGCACAAGGCCCATGCCTTTATGCATATGGAAATGACGTCCTTCAACCGTACAGATACCGGCGGCGTCTTGACCGCGGTGCTGCAGCAGCAGGAGTGCATCGTACAGCCTCTGGTTAACGGGACCGGAAGCGTACAGCGCCACTATTCCGCACATTTGTATTTAACTCCGAGGATTAAAGGTTAAGTTTTATTTACGTAATTCCATCAGACTATCGGGAATGTAAGGAGCGCACCATGTGATGCCCTTCTCAAACGCCGGCACCAGCGCAGAATCTTTCCACCAAAGCTGCTTGGAAAAGAACTCGGTCGTTCCGCCGAGAAAGACCAGCAGCCCGACAATGAGTAATCCGCGTAGAAAACCGAACAAACACCCCAAAAGCCTATCCTCTGCTCCGATAGAAACAGAGGCGAGAATACTGCGCAGTATTTTACCGACTAAACCGGCCAGAAATACGCATCCGATCACAATCAAAACAATGGAAACAAAAGTCCTTGTCATGAGGCCCATGTGGGCCTGGAACGGAAGGATCGCTGCCAAATCGGCAGAACAATAAAGAGAAACAAAGAAAGCTGCTACCCAGCCTACCAGGGCAAAAATTTCGCGAACCATGCCGCGGGAAACCCCAAGAAGTGTGGAGAGCAGGATGATAACAACGAAGACCCAGTCGAGCTCTCCGAGACCTAAGGAAGAAAAATCCACACTTACCTCACTGACTGGACTTTACCTGTATTCAAACCTGCCAAACCGAGCTTGGCATTAGCAGCTTCAGCTTCTTTAGCAGATTTGAAAGGACCGGCCTGCACGCGGTAAATCCTGCCGCTCTTAGCCTGGATCGGGGAAAGATAGGCAGGCACTCCGGCCTTCTTCATCTTGTCCACAATGCCTTGAGCACGATTCTGGTTAGAAAGCGCGATCACCTGAATAAAGTACTGGCCCTTGGTAAGTTTGGGAGCGGAAGTCTCCTGAGCTTTCTTTTCTTCGGCCTGCTTCTTAGCCTCTGCCTGTTTCTTGGCTTCAGCTAACTTTTTAGCTTCGGCTGCCTTCTTCTCTTCTGCGGCCTTCTTGGCTTCTGCTGCTTTCTTAGCAGCTTCCGCAGTGTCGTTCTTGGCTTCAGGAGCCTTACCGGCGGTATTGCCGGAAGCGGAAAGCGCGACGGCAGCGGCCTGACCTTTACCGGAATTCACAGACGGGACGGGAGGAACCTTCGGCGCTTCTTTCGGTTCTTCGCCCTCTTCCGGCGCCGGAGCCGGCGGAACGGTGATCTTGGTTACATCAACAGAATTTTCTTTCGGTATCCGAAGCGGAATCGTGACGGCAGGAGGCGGCGCTTCCTTATCAAAAAGAATAGGAATCGCAATCGCGGCAGCCATCAGAAGCATCAGGGTACCGACAAATCTTCGGCGTGCATGAATCCATTTCTGACGGCGCAGCTCCTCTTCTTCGAGCTGCTGCTCGTCTTTTTTAGGCGCACGTTTAAACCAACTGCGCTTTTCGGGCTGCGGTGCGGCAGGCTCAGACTCAACATTAGGGGCGGCATGAGAAGCGGTTTCCAGATCGAGTTTGACTTCAGTCGGAGATTCTTTTGCGGCAGGAGCCGAGGCAAAAGGATTTTCTTCTATGTGAAGCGGCATCTCCTGCGCAGGAGCCGGAGTCGGTCTGACCGTTGCAAAAGATTCCTTTTGAGAAGAGGTCACCGGAGTCTGGATCGCCGACGGATGCGTTGCGAATTCACCGTCAGATGGCTGGCGGACACGAGTCGGAGGAACAGCAGTTTGCGAAGGATGCACCGTGCCGAATTGCGGTTCGTCGGAGAACCTTATAGGGTTGGGCTCCGAAGACTGCGGGGCGCTCATCCCTGGTTCCACATGAGGCAGCGGAACTTCGGGCTCTTTCTTTTTCCAAAAAGGCATACTGCTCTTCCTTTCTTTTTAATTTCGTCCGACTTTTTCCTTTAAATATTCAATAGCTGAAGCCACTGTTAAAAAGGAACCGAAGGTGACTATTCTATCAGTCTCGTGCGCCTCTTCGATGGCTCTCTGAAGAGCTTCCTCGACGGTCTTGAAAGTCTGAATTTTTTCCTGAGGAACGCCTGCTTCACTTAGCATAGCGCAGAGATCCTGTGCGATTCCGCCTCGCGGACCTTGCAGATCCGACAAATACCACTTGTTAAAGCTCGAAACCATGATCCGGCAGACTTGAGGGCGGTCCTTATCAGAAAGCATCCCGAAGACCGCAACCTGACGTGTTGCCTTCGGAAGCTCACTCAGCGTCTTTGCCAATTCTTTGGCCGCATGGGGATTATGTCCGACATCTAAGTAGACCTCCGGTGCATTTCTGACTTTAGAGAAGCGTCCGGTAATACGAGTATTCAATAAAGCTGATTCAAATGCTTCACGCTTAAGCGGCAGTTTTCCCTGCATGCATTGAAGGGCTTCGAAAGCTCCGGAGGCATTGTTCAGCTGATGTTCGCCGGACATCGTCGGCAACGGCAAATTCCTGAGCTCGCCCCTTGACCCATAGAAATTCCAGGTCTTATCGCTGTGATTGTGCTCAAACCTGAAGTTCTTTCCGATAACCAGGAGTTCGGCACCGATTTTATCGGCGTACTGCTCAACCGTAATCGGAGGATTAGCGTCAGCGCAGATAGCCGGCTTGCCCGAACGGTAAATGTGAGCCTTTTCCCAGCCAATAGATTCACGGGTAGTTCCGAGATAAGCCGTATGGTCAATTCCGATGCTCGTAATGACGGAGACGGAAGGCTCAACCGTGTTGACAGCGTCAAGACGTCCGCCGAGCCCGATTTCTAACACCACGGCATCAAGATCTTTTTCCGCAAACAGAAGAAGAATGCCGAGCAGCGTGTATTCAAAGTACGACAGCGTCATCTCGCCGCGAGCGGCTTCGACCTTCTCGAACTGACGAATCAGTTCTTCGTCCTTAGCGTCTTTTCCGTTAATTCGAACTCTTTCGTTGAAGCGGATCAAGTGCGGAGAAGTATGGACACCTACGGAATAGCCGCCGGCTAACAGTGCCGATTCAATAAAAGCGCAGGTAGAGCCTTTACCGTTGGTGCCTCCGACGGTAAACACGGGGCATTTAAAGCGGATGTCCAGACGCTTGAGCATGGTTTCCATGCGGTCAAGGCCTAAATCTATTGCCTGTGCGTGCAAACCCTCAATGTGATGAAGCCACGCATCCAAAGTCTCAAATTTCATTGTGAATAAACTAAAAAGACCGCCGAAGCGGTCCGGAGAATGCTACTCAATCGCGTCCAAAGACTCTTTTTGGAAGAGTGCAATGAGTTTTGCGATTTCCATCTTTAAGTTTTTACGATCGACGATCATGTCGATGGCGCCCTTCTGCAGCAGGAACTCGGATCTCTGGAATCCTTCCGGAAGCTGTTCACGAACGGTTTGTTCAATGACGCGCGGGCCGGCAAAGCCGATCAAAGCCTTAGGCTCAGCCATAACGACGTCGCCCATGAAAGCAAAGCTTGCAGACACGCCGCCCATCGTCGGATCGGTTAAGACAGAAATGAACGGAAGTTTGTGTTCTGCCAACTTAGCGATAACTCCGGTTGTCTTGGCCATCTGCATCAGAGAGAAAAGACCTTCCTGCATACGAGCGCCGCCGGAAGCGGTAAAACAGACAAATGCTGCCTGATTATCAATAGCGGCCTGAACAGCACGAGCAAAGCGCTCTCCGACAACCGAGCCCATGGAACCGGCCATAAAACCGAATTCAAAGACGGCAACGACAGCGGGCATAGCATGGATGGTGCCTGACTGCACAACTAAAGCGTCGGTTTCTCCGCTCGCAGACTGCGCCTGCTTAACGCGGTCAGGATATTTTTTGCTGTCCACGAATCCAAGCGGATCGACAGGACGAATTTCCGCACCGATTTCCTGACGATTTTCAGGGTCGAGAATCATATCCAAACGCTGACGAGCACTCACGCGCATATGATGGTTGCATTTCGGACAAACGTTAAGGTTGTCGCGAAGCTCCTGAGCGTAAAGCGTCGTTCCGCAGTTGGAACACTTTGTCCACACGCCTGCAGGAATATCTTTTTTGGCAGTTTCGCCGTTACTCCGACTGATTTTCGGGAGCACTTTATCGAGCCAACTCATAGTGCAAATTAGTTTCTTTTTACTGAATCTACTGATTCTAATCGAATCCAGCCGCTCTGCATGAACTCAAACTCATTGAGTTCGTTAACAAAAATTTGTCAGCCGGGAAACGGCGAAGCTCCGTGCTGAGGCAGGCCAAAGATTTCCGGATAGCCGACGCCGGTCAGATAAAGTCCCGTTGGATAGAAAGTCGGAGCGGCCGCCTGTCGGCTTTTTGCTTCCAAAACTTCTCCCATCCAATCAACACTTCTGGCGCCCGTGCCTACGTAAACCAGACAGCCGACGATATTTCGAACCATGTGATAAAGGAAGGCGTTTGCCTTGACACGAATCTTGATGAATCGTCCGAGACGAATGACATGCAGATATTCAATATTTTTCACCGGCGTCTTGCTCTGGCACCCTGCGGCACGGAAACTGGAGAAATCATGTTCGCCGACCAAGAACTGGCCTGCGGCTTCCATGTTCTTTTCGTTGAGCGGACGGAAGACCCAGCCGGTTCTGCCGGAAAGAATCGGAGAACGAACCGGCTCATTGACGATCCAGTATTCATAAGTCCGACTGCAAGCGGAAAACCTCGCATGGAATTCGTCCGGGACGACTTTCGCCCAGCGAACCGCACATTCCGTCGGCAGATAAGAATTCAAGCCGCGAACCCAAGAAATCTCCTTACGGTCGGCTCCCGTATCTAAATGGATCACTTGACCTGTGGCATGAACATTGGCGTCTGTGCGCCCGGCACAGACGGCTTTAACTTTTTCACCCGTAAACTGAACAACGGCCGCTTCGAGATAATCCTGGACTGTTTGTCCGGAAGGCTGGGTCTGCCAGCCCTCGAAAGAACGGCCGTCGTACTCGAGTCCTAATGCGACTCTCATCGGCAATTAGGCTTTGAAGTCAACGAGAATACGCAGCATGCGGCGCAGCGGTTCGGCAGCGCCCCAAAGGAGCTGGTCGCCGACTGTGAAGGCAGTGACGTATTCCGGACCGAAATTCAGTTTGTGGATACGGCCGATAGGAACAGAAAGCGTTCCGGAGACCTTGGCCGAAGTCAGTTCATGAATAGAATCTTCTTTGCGGTTCGGAATGACTTTAACCCACTGATTGGCTTCAGCAAGAAGTCTTTCGATTTCTTCGCAGGAAACATCTTTCTTCAGCTTGATCGTCAAAGCCTGAGAGTGGCAGCGCATGGATCCTACGCGAACGCACAAACCGTCAACGGGCATGCATCCGGGCTCTCCGATAGCGGGTTTGCCCAAAATCTTGTTAGCTTCGGCACCGCCCTTCCATTCTTCGCGGCTCTGTCCGTGTTCGACTTCTTTGTCGATCCAGGGGATCAGGCTGCCGGCAAGAGGTACACCGAAAGCTTTGTCGGGGAAGTCGGTAGAACGAAGTTCTTCGGTAACTTTGCGGTCGATGGCCAGAATGGCAGAGCGAGGATCTTTCAGATCTTCAGCAACAACGCCGTAAAGAGCACCCATCTGTTCGAGCAGTTCGCGCATATTGGGAGCACCGGCGCCGGAAGCGGCTTGGTAAGTCATGGAAGAAATCCATTCAACCAAATCAGCGCGGATCAAACCGTCTAAGGCCATCAGCATCAGGCTGACCGTGCAGTTGCCGCCGATGTAGTTCTTAACGCCTTCGCGCAAACCCTTCTGAATCACGTCCATGTTCACGGGGTCGAGAACGATGATGGCGTCTTTTTCCATACGCAGCGTGGAAGCGGCATCAATCCAGTAGCCGTTCCAGCCTTTATCGCGAAGCGGTTTGAAGTGAGCTTTTGTCCAGTCACCGCCCTGGCAGGAAATGACTACGTCGCAGGCTGCCAATGCGTCCAGATCATCGGCATCTTTAAGAATAGGATCTGAATTAGGGACTTCCGGTGCTTTGCCACCGGCGTTACTGGTAGAGAAGAATGTGGTGCTGACAAACTTAAAGTCGTCTTCCTGCTTCATTCTGTCCATCAACACGGAGCCGACCATTCCCCGCCAGCCAACCATACCTAACTTCAACATTTGTGTTTCTCCTATCGAGTAGTGCTTCACTTTGCTTTAGAGCGCGGCGACAACCGCATCTCCCATTTCAGAACAGCTGAGAAGCTTGCAGCCTTCGCTGCGGATGTCTCCCGTGCGGTATCCCTGAGCAAGAACTTTCTTAACCGCATTTTCAATTCGGACTGCTGCTTCCTCCATTCCTAAAGAATAACGAAGCATCATGGCCGCTGACAAAATCTGGGCTAGAGGATTTGCAATGTTCTGGCCGGCAATGTCAGGTGCAGAACCGTGAGAAGGTTCGAAGAGGCCTTGTCCTTTCTCGTTCAAAGCGGCAGAAGCCAGCATACCGATGGAACCGGTAAGCATAGCGGCTTCATCAGAAAGGATGTCGCCGAAAAGATTGCCGGTGACCATCACATCGATCTTCTTCGGAGCCTTAACAAGCTGCATGGCTGCGTTATCGACGTACATGTGTTCGAGAGTGACTTCCGGATATTCTTTGCTGACCTTGATCATGGTGTCACGCCAAACCTGGGAAGTTTCCAGAACATTGGCCTTGTCTACGCTGACAAGGTGTTTGCTGCGGCCCATCGCGGCCTTGAATGCGACGTGGGCAATTCTTTCAACTTCGGGAACAGCGTAACGCATCGTGTCAAAACCTTCTTCAGTACCTGCAAAAACACCGTCCGGGCTGATACGTTTGCCTCTGGGCTGGCCGAAATAAACGTCACCGGTGAGTTCGCGAACGAGCAGAAGATCCAGACCGGAAACAAGTTCGGGTTTCAGGGAAGAAGCAGCTGTGAGTTCCGGATAGCAAATGGCCGGACGAAGATTCACAAAAAGGCCTAAAGCTTTTCTTAAGCCGAGGATGGCCTGTTCGGGACGGAGATGGCGAGGCAGATTGTCATATTTGAAGTCACCGACTGCACCGAAAAGAACGGCATCGCTCTTCTTGGCGAGTTCCACGACTTCAGCGGGAAGAGGATGACCGAAAGCGGCGTAAGCGACACCGCCGACTAAGGCTTCCTCAAATTCCAGAGGAAGCTTGAGCGCCGTTAAAATTTTAAGGGCCTGGGCCATGATCTCGGGACCGATGCCGTCACCGGCGAGAACTGCAATTTTTTTCATATTGGTTTTCTTCTCTTAGGTTTGATTAATAAATTGTTTTAGCGAGCCAGGGTTTCTGGTTCAGACGCTGCTGTTCAAATGCCTTGATTTCGTCAGCGTGCTGCAGCGTGATGCCGATATCGTCCAAGCCGTTCAGCAGGCAATAACGGCGGAATTCAGGAACTTCGAATTCATGGCGTTTGCCGTTGGGTTCAATCACAACGCGGTTGACCAGGTCGACGGAGAGCTGATAGCCGTTGTTTGCTTTGATTTCATCAAACAAGTAGTCAACCACAAACTCCGGCAAACTGATCGGGAGCAAACCGTTCTTAAATGCGTTGTTGTAGAAAATATCGGCAAAGCTCGGTGCGATGACCACTCTGAAGCCATACTGCGTCAGCGCCCAAGCCGCGTGTTCGCGGGATGAGCCGCAACCGAAATTCTTGCGCGCCAGCAAAATCGTGGAACCTTGGTAGCGAGGCTGGTTCAAAACGAAATCCGGATTGATCTTGCGGGTGGCAGGATCCATCCCCGGTTCGCCTTTATCGAGGTAACGCCATTCATCAAAAAGGTTCGGACCGTAACCGGTGCGGTAAATTGACTTTAAAAACTGTTTCGGAATTATGGCATCGGTGTCGACATTAGAGCGGTCTAAGGGAGCGACAATGCCTTGAAGAACTGTGAATTTTTCCATTTCTGCCTCTCTTAGAAAAGTTTGCGCACATCAACAAAATGACCTTCGATGGCTGCCGCAGCGGCCATGGCCGGAGAGCAAAGATGCGTGCGGCTCTTATTGCCTTGGCGCCCTTCGAAGTTTCGGTTGCTGGTTGAGGCACAGCGGTCGCCCGGCTCTAAGCGGTCGGCATTCATCGCCAAACACATCGAGCAGCCCGGACGGCGCCACTGGAATCCGGCTTCAATAAAAATCTTGTCCAGCCCTTCATCCTCGGCCTGCTCTCTGACGAGTCCGGATCCCGGAACCACCAGAGCCTGTTTAACCGTAGGAGCCACTTTCTTACCAAGCTTGCGCACCACATAAGCAGCGGCTCGAATATCTTCAATACGGCCGTTCGTGCAGGAACCGATAAAGACGTTGTTCGGAGCGATCGAAGTCATCGGTGTACCGGGCTTCAAATCCATGTATTGATAAGCGCGTTCCCAGCCCTCACGTTTGACGGGATCTTTTTGATCTTCGGGAATCGGTGTGCAACCGGTGATCGGTGCGACCATCTCGGGAGAAGTTCCCCATGTGACCATCGGAACGACGTCTTCTGCCTGAAGGTTGACTTCGATACTAAACTTGGCGCCTTCGTCCGAATGAAGTGTCTTCCAGTATTCGATGGCCTGATCCAGAAGCTCGCCTTCCGGAGCCAGAGGACGGCCCTTCATGTATTCAATCGTTTTATCATCACAGGCGACTAACCCGCAGCGTGCACCGGCTTCGATGGCCATATTGCAGAGCGTCATGCGGCCTTCCATAGAGAGCGCACGAATTGCAGGGCCGTCAAACTCAATGGCGCACCCTGTTCCGCCGGCCGTTCCGATCTTGCCGATAATGTAGAGCGCAAGATCCTTAGCAAAAACGCCGGGCTGCAGTTTGCCTTCCACATGCACGCGCATGTTTTTCATTTTCTTCGTGAGCAGCGTCTGGGTTGCCATCACGTGCTCAACTTCACTCGTTCCGATACCGAAGGCAATTGCTGCACAAGCTCCGTGGGTGCTCGTGTGAGAGTCACCGCAAACGACAGTCATGCCGGGAAGCGTTGCACCCTCTTCCGGTCCCATAACGTGGATGACGCCCTGTCCGCGGGACAGGAACGGGAAAAACGCCGCACATCCGTTTTGACGAATGTTTTCATCCAATGTCGTGACCTGCAGCTTGGAGATCGGATCAGTAATGCCCTCCATTCCGGCTTCCCAACCGGTCGTCGGTGTGTTGTGATCGGCTGTGGCCACAATCGAGCTCTTGCGCCACAAAGGACGGTTGTTCATGCGCAGTCCCTCAAAAGCCTGGGCACTGGTCACTTCGTGGACCAGATGACGGTCGATGTAGAGGGTTGCAGTGCCGTCTTCTTCCATTCGGACGACGTGTTCGTCAAAGATTTTGTCGTAGAGTGTTTTAGGGGATTCCGGTGTTCTCATTTCTTACTGGTATCACTAAATTTTTGAAGTAATTCTTTGAGTATGCCACCGAAAAGCACGGCGAATAAAAATCTGTAAGATTTTCTGACTGTCTTCGGTCAGCAATTTCACCGAGACGCTAACGAATTCCGAAATTTTTAAATTTTTTGCGATTTTTTTCGCACCCTTCCGTTGACGGATGGTATGAGCAATTAGAATGGAGGGCTGAGTGTTTGTCCTGCAGTGCTTTTCCGCATTGCGGAACGTAAAAGTCCTACTCGGTTTCTTCTTTGAGACAGCCGGAAATTGTTTCAGCCGTCATGAAGAAAATAATTTCGGCTCGATCTGCTGTCTCAGCGAAAGCAAACCTGGTATGTCTTGAGCGCTCTCTTTTCCAATCGCTTAAATTCAATCTCAAATGGACTGGTTTGCTTCAATCGTTTCTTCTTTAAATAATGTCCTTTGGTCGTATGTCCTTATCGGACTTTTAATCTGCGTCGGCCTTTGGTTCACGTTCTGCACTCGTTTTGTCCAGATCACCAACGTCAGGGAAATGTTCCGCTGTGTTCTGGAAGGGTCACGCACTCCAAGGCCTGAAGGACACATCTCTCCCTTCCAGGCTTTTTGTATTTCCACCGCCTCCCGCGTCGGCGTCGGCAATATTGCCGGTATTGCTATCGCTGTCGTTACCGGCGGTCCAGGCGCCATCTTCTGGATGTGGGTCATTGCCACATTAGGCGCAGCCAGCGGATTTATTGAGTCCACACTGGCTCAGATTTATAAGGTAAAGAAACCCGGCGGGGGTTTCATGGGCGGCCCTGCTTACTACATCAAGAACGCTTTAGGTTCGCCTTTCTGGGCCGGTGTGTTCGCCGTGTTGATATCCGTCACTTATGCCTTAATCTTCAATTCCGTCCAGGCCAATACGATTTCTCTGTCCATTGAAACCACGACGGGACTTAAGCCCGCTTACACCGGAATGATCCTTGCCGTTCTTACCGGCTTAGTGATCTTCGGCGGCATGACCCGTATCGCCAAGGTTGCCAGCTTTATGGTTCCTTTCATGGCCGGCGCATACCTGCTGCTTGCTTTTGTCGTGACCTGCATGAACATCACGGAAATCCCTCGCGTTCTGCTCATGATCGTGACCAAGGCCTTCAGCTTTGACTCCATCACAGGTGCTGCCATCGGTGTTGCCTTGATGACCGGTATTAAACGCGGTCTCTTCTCGAACGAAGCCGGTATGGGTGCGGTTCCGAATGCTGCCGCAGCAGCGGACGCCTCTCACCCGGTAAAACAAGGTCTGATCCAGGCAATGGGCGTTTACTTCGACACACTGTTTGTCTGCACTGCCTCCGCAATGCTGGTTCTTCTTTCTCCGGAATGGATGATGGGTTCCAAGCTGACAGGTATTGCACTGGTTCAGAAATCCGTTGCCGGCCAGCTCGGTGAATGGACAAACTTCTTCATGACCGTCATCGTGCTGTTCTTTGCCTTCAGCTCCATTATCGGCAACTATTTCTACGGCGAAATGAACATGCCGTTCATTTCTAAGGGCAAATATGCGATGCCGATTTTCCGAGTATTCGTTGTCGTGATGGTCTTCGTTGGTTCAGTCGCTTCACTCTCATTAGTTTGGGATTTGGCTGACCTGTTCATGGCTTTGATGGCTATCGTGAACTTGGTTGCTATCTTCATGCTCGGCAAATACGCCATTGCGGCTTTACGCGATTACAACGCGCAGAAACGCAGAGGCATTTTGGATCCGATCTTTGATCCCAGAATTCTTCCCGACAAGAAAGGCGTTCACTGCTGGCCGCGAGACGAAGATCGCCGCAGAAAGGCCAATTAAGTTTGAAATCGGGACCGTTTAGGTCCCGTTTCTATTTTTAGAAGCTCAAATTCTGCCGCACTGGCCCCTTTGAGCCATTACTTGATCAATCAATACTAAAGCTGTCAGCGCCTCTAAGATCGGTGTCGCACGAATACCGACACACGGGTCATGTCTGCCTTTAGTCGAGACGATCGTATCTTTGCCGTCGACGGTCAGCGTCGACATTTCCTGACGAATCGAAGGCGTCGGTTTTATCGCCACTCGAGCGGTAATCGGGGCCCCTGTGGAAATTCCGCCTAAGATGCCGCCCGCATGGTTGCTAGCAAAGCCGTTTTCGTATTGCGTACCCATACGATCCGCGTTCAGACTTCCACGACTGCTGACAACTTCAAATCCGTCTCCGATCTCAACACCTTTTACCGCATTCAAACCCATGAAGGCATAGGCTAAACAAGCATCCAGTCTTCGGTAAACGGGTTCTCCGAGTCCGGGAGGAACACCCTGTGCTTCAACATAGATTTCGCTTCCGGCAGAGTCTCCGGCCCGACGAAGCTCATCCATACAAGCTTCCAATTCAGGAACTTTTTCCGGATCTGCGGTGAAGAAGGGATTGTTGTCTGGCGCCGTCCAATCCTTAACTTCCAGCGGGATCCCGCCCAAGTTAATCAGACAAGCGCGAATCTTTATATTTAGATTTTCTTCAAGCCATTTCTTAGCAACAGCTCCTGCTGCGACCGTCGGGGCTGTGAGACGAGCTGAGCTTCTGCCGCCCCCGCGGGGATCACGGATTCCGAATTTTTTGTAATAGGTGTAATCAGCGTGGGCCGGTCGGAACAAATTTTCGATTGCAGAATAGTCTTTACTTCTCTGATCTTCGTTTCTAATCAGCAATGCAATCGGAGTTCCGGTGGTTTTGCCCTGATAAACCCCGGAGAGGATTTCAACCGTGTCACTTTCTTTGCGCTGAGTGACATGACGTGACGTTCCGGGACGTCTCCGATCAAGCTCTTTTTGGATATCTTCCTGACTTAACTCCATGCCCGGAGGACAGCCGTCGATCACACAACCGATAGCCGGTCCGTGAGACTCGCCAAAATTAATCACAGAAAAGTATTCGCCCAAACGTGAACCCGGCATTGAAAATTCCTCGAAGTTATGCTCCTTTTTGGGAGCGGAACGTAAAAAATTGTATCCCAAACACGTAGAATTTCTGATGTCAATTGATGAGTAAATCGTATGGAAAAGCTTTTTGTCAATATTCGCAAAGCTGAACCGGCCGACATCGGCGGGATCGCCAGTATTTACGAACAAGCCGTTTTGCTTGGTACCGCCAGCTTTGAAGTCACGCCTCCTTCCGAAGAGGAAATGCTCTCTCGCATGCAGACAATTGAAGCCGGGCACTATCCGTATTTAGTCGCAGAGCTGGAACATCAAATCCTGGGATTTGCCTACGCCGGTCAGTACCGCCCGAGAAAGGCTTATCGCTACACGGTGGAAGACTCAATTTATGTTCATCCGGAATGCCGCAGATTAGGCGTAGGCACGCAGCTTCTGACCTCGCTCATTGCTGAGTGCGACCTCCGGGGCTTCAGGGAAATGATCGCCGTGATAGGTGACTCCGAAAATACGGCTTCCATCAAACTGCACGAACATTGCGGATTCCGTCATGTCGGCGTCCTCAAAAACGTTGGTTATAAATTCGATCGATGGCTGGATTCCGTCCTGATGCAAAGAACGCTCGCCGGCGGCGATACAATGAACTGTTGAACTCAGAACAAATAAGAGGCGCAAATGAGTGAAGAACAACTTGAATACGACCCCGAGTGGACGCTTGCAACACTGAATGACGCTAAAGAAGCTTTGGAAGATCTGATCGCTCAGGTCGAAGACAGTCCCGAAGAAGTCAAAGAAATCTTGGAAGAAAACATCGCCAACGTCTACGCAAAGCTGAACTATGCATTCAACAGCGCCAAAGACGGCCCCGACGCCCTTCTGTCCATGCCGGACGATGAACTCGTTGCATTCCCATCCGTCTTGCCTTTGAAGCACAAGGTTGAATTCGAAGAAGAAGACGAAGAAAAACCAGACGAAGTACAGTAACCGCAAGAACAACGGCTTGCTCTATCAACTAAGCAAGCCGTTTTCATTTGTGAAAGCTCCAGCGGATCAGTCGACTTCGCTGGCCTTCAAGTCAGATAAACGATAGCCGCAAACCGCCAGCGTACCGATGTAAAGCACGGCTGCACCCGCAACCACGCCGAGCACGAGACCCAATTTAACCGCCCAGGGATATGCCATCTGCGTCCAGTCACAATAATGCTGAATAACTAAAAGATAAGCCGTCAAAAGAACGCTTCCGAGAATCACCGTAAGGAAGAGTTTTTTCCAGCCGGCAAGCGGCGTAAACACACCGCGGCGACGCAGGATAATCAATAAACAGCAGGCATTAAAGCAGGCACCGAGACCCACGGAAAGCGCCAAACCTGCATGAGAAAACAGCGGAACGTTCACTAAGTTAAAGATCTGCGTCACGATTAAAGCAGCGCAGGCAACCTTAACGGGTGTCTTAATGTCCTTCTGGGCATAAAAGCCCGGCGCCAGGATTTTGATTCCGATCAGACCGATCAATCCGATGGAGTAACCCATCACGGCAGTCGCAGTCTGATAAACATCATTCACATTAAAACGGCTGCTTTGAAACAGCACGGATACCAGTCCTTCCCCGAGAAGCGCTAAGCCGATGGCCGCAGGAACGGCAAAAGCCACCACGAGCTTCAAGCCCCAATCGAGCAGTGCGTTATAGCGATCCGTCATGCCCTTGGCGAAAGCCGCTGACAAGCTCGGCAAAAGAACCGTACCCAGCGCAACGCCGAGCAGCGCTGTCGGGAATTCCATCAGACGGTCGGCATAGGCCAGCCAAGTCACCGAGCCTTCGGCAAGAAAAGACGCGATATTCGTGTTAATCAAGATCGAGATCTGCGCGACACCTACCGCAAAGAGTGCCGGCACCATGAGCTTCAATACTCGTCTGACCGACGGGTCTTTCATGGCTTTAAACGGATTCACAAATCTCGGCAGCAAGTGGAGCTTAGCAAGCTGCGGAATCTGCACCGCCAGCTGCAGGAAACCGCCTGCCATCACGCCGACCGCTAAGGCGTAAATCGGCTGATCAAACAACGGCGCAACAAACAATGTCGCGGTGATCAAAGAAAGGTTGAGAAGAATCGGAACGGCCGCTGGAATCGCAAAATGCTTCCAGGTGTTGAGTACCGAAGAACTCAAAGCCACCAAAGACATAAAGAATATGTAAGGAAACATATAGCGCGTCAGGCGCGTTGCCGTATCAAAGGTAGCCGGTTCTTCCACAAGACCGGAAGCAATCACAAACACGAGGATCGGAGCAGCAATGACGCCTAAAATGCTGACGCAAAGAACAATGAATCCGAGAAGAGAGGCAACTTTATCGATAAAGGACTTCGTTTCTTCCGCAGAACGATTGCTCTTCACATCTGCCAGCATCGGCACAAAGGCCTGCTGGAAAGCACCTTCTGCAAAAAGACGTCTCAATAGGTTCGGTAATCGAAATGCAACGTAATATGCGTCCGTGTCACCGCTGACACCAAAGACACGGGCAATCAAAATATCCCGGATCAAACCTGTGATTCGGGACAAAAGCGTCATTGCCGAAATAACGGCTGCATTACGGAAAATACTCACTGCGATCTCGAAAAGAAAAAAGCCTGAAATCAACTGGATTCAGGTCAGTCAAAATTCTATCAGCCGAACGCCAGAGCGGCATAAGTTTGCGGTTGAAAACAAAAGAGATTTTCCGTATAATTCTGCACTTTCGTGGGATTCGGTTCGAGGACCGAATTACCTTATTTGTTTAACCAAACCGGCCGAGCCCGTAGTATTGCTAGTGGCGACCGGTAAAGTAAGAAAACTCGCCACTCGCATAGGCAAGGAAAGAAACAATGGCAAATTCTAAGCAAGCTCGCAAGCGCGCTATCCAGGCAGTTGCTCGCAACAAGCACCTCTCTGCACAGCGTTCTCGCTATCGCACAGCTATCAAGAACGTTCGCAAGGCTATTCTCGCCGGCGACAAAGCTGCTGCTCAGACTCTCTACGTCACAGCTCAGTCTGTGATCGACTCTATGGCTGACAAAGGTGTTCTTCATAAGAACGCCGCTGCTCGTCATAAGAGCCGCCTGGTTGTTGCTATCAAGGCAATGGCCTAATCAATCTTTTCCGTCTGCTTCGCTCTGAAGCAGAGCAAAGATTCCAAAAGGGGATGTTGCAAAAGTCCTGAGAAGGACGATTAGGGCATCCCCTTTCTTTTATACCCTCTTTTAGCGATTTCATTTGGTTGTAAATTTTTTCGCTTTTTAAGCCTATTTGCGATTCTTTTTGCAGAAGGTTTCTTAAATGTTTCTGCCTCTAAACCTTCCGGAACTTTCCAGTAGGTCGGCAGCTTGCCACTTTTTTTGAATTTAAGAAATTTCCTAATGTT
>ERZ1106931.22-NODE-22-length-152666-cov-6.635754_pt1 | contig 152666 bp, 122 predicted proteins | sample MGYA00403664_ERZ1106931 | MGnify/ENA primary metagenome ERZ1106931 (study PRJEB35170, sample SAMEA104062435) | human gut metagenome | biome: human gut; feature: human-associated habitat; material: faeces | place: Denmark | collected 2012-06-29 ... | reverse complement strand
ACCGGCTGCCGCGCCTCAGGCTCCCTACGATGCAGGCGCCGCCGTGCAGGGCTTTCTGACTGGCTATCAGACCATGGACCTGCTCGCATCGCTCGCCTTTGGCATTATCATCGCCGAGACCATTCACGAACTGGGCGTTACCGATGACAAGCGCGTGGCCTTCGAGATTTCGCGTTCCGGTGTGATCGCCGGCGTGCTCATGGCCATCATCTACTGCGGCCTGGCGCTTGCCGGCACGCAGCTCAGCACCGTGATGCCCGATGCCACCAACGGCGCTGCCATCCTTGCCCGCTCTGCCTCCATGCACTTTGGCCTTGCCGGCACGGTCGTGGTCTTTGCGATCTTTTTCCTCGCCTGCATGAACGTGTGCATCGGCCTTATCAGCTGCTGTTCGCGCTACTTCTGCGAGACGTATGTGGTCGAAGGGGGAGCGGAGGCCTCCGAGGAGGCCATGCGCCGTCCCTTTGCGATTCTCGCCTTTGTGTTCGCAGCGTTTTCGTGCGTGCTCTCCAACGTGGGCCTCGACGTGATCCTCATGTTCTCGGTGCCTATGCTCAATGCCCTGTATCCCGTTGCCATTGTGCTGGTACTTATGGGCCTGGTGCACGGCTTTTGCGACGCGCACCCGCAGGTGTGGGTCTGGGTCGGCGGCGTTGTCGCGGTACAGAGCGTAATCACTTCGGTCCGCGATGCGTTCTTTGCTGGCGCGTGGCTGCCGTTCGATGTGCTGCCGCTGGCGGATATCGGTGCCGCGTGGGCGCCGGTTGCCGTGGTGGCGTTTGTGATCGGCCTGCTCCATAGTCGTTTTGTTGCACATTCGAGGAGCTAAGGCATCAATGCTTGCACAGGCGGGGAGTCTCCCCTATAATTTCCTTCGCTTTGGGACACGCAAGGTTTAGACCTTAGCTGCTCAACACCTTCGGGACGTGGCGCAGTTTGGTAGCGCGCCTGCTTTGGGAGCAGGATGTCGCAGGTTCAAATCCTGTCGTCCCGACCATATCTTGCGGGCGTAGTTCAATGGTAGAACCCCAGCCTTCCAAGCTGATGACGCGGGTTCGATTCCCGTCGCCCGCTCCATAGGATAGACGAATGGCTCTGGTTCCTTTTGGGACCAGAGCTGTTTTCATATACATGCCGGGACCCCACATCCCCACCTAAGTTGCGGTGAAATACGGACTGTTTTTCGGCTTTTATGGCCCATGTAGTCCGTATTTCACCGCAACTATTTGTAAGGTTGGATTTTGATGCCGTTGGGAGGGTCGTAGCGACCGTCTACCGAGAGTGTAATTATTTTTTGAAGCTCTGACCTGCGGCGTCAAGCTTTTGGTCAGCTTTTGGCAAGGCCTGCGGACGGAAGCATGCGATAGCGTAATGGTATTCTCTCCGCCGTGATGGTTATGGGGTTGGCCATGCTCGATAAAGGCAAACATTTTCCGCAGTCCTATGCAAGGATGCTATTCTCGGCCGTTGGAATTCATCAAGATGGACAGCTGCTTATAACAATTGATCCTTGGGATGAACGCCGTGCGCGCGAGCTTATGCAGGAAGAGCTCATGCTTCGTCTTTACAACCATGTGTATGCGGATCCGGTCTATTGGAATAATCTTGGGGTTGAAGATCGTATCTTTCAGCTGGCATCCGTTATTGCGGTCGTTGAACCGGATGCTGTGTTTTGCGGAGCGACAGCAGCGCTGCTCTACGGTATCGGCTCGGCGTATACGCTTCTGGATAAAGTGCAAGTGCTGCTGCCACGGTCTACAAGGCGTGATACGTATGAGTTCGTTGAATACAAGCGCTGGCGCCCGGGCGAAGTGTGGCGGCTTGGTCTGTTTACACTGACGGATCCGTGTCGAACGGTTGTTGATATCGCGCGATCGAGCGCCTTTCGCTATGCGCTGGGTTATGTCGATGGCTTGGCCCGTGAGTACGATGTCGAACGCGAAGAGCTGCGAGCATATGCGCAGGCAAATTGTCGAGGGCTGCATGGCATCGCGCGTGCTTTTGACGTTTTTGAGTATATGGACGGCAGGTCAGACAATGGCGGCGAGTCTGAGGCGAGAGCAGCGATGATTCTCGCTGGGGTTGCCGCGCCCGAGCTTCAAGTTGAGATAACGCGACCGGGAAACGCTGGCTATTATCTAGCAGATTATGGCTGGCAGATGCCAGACGGCTCATGGACGCTGGCAGAGCTGCATGGGCTAGGCAAGTTTGAAGACGAGGCTCAAAATGATCCAGAGCGGGCGGCGGCAAAAACGTATCGAGCGGCCCTCATGCGCGACGCGAACCTTCGCGCCATGGGCCACAACGTCATTCATTTCAAACTCTCGGACACCTACGACGTAGAATCGTTCGGTGCCATGATGCGCGGTTACGGCATTCCGACAACAAAACCCTACGCCGAATCCCGATAGCGAAATCGTTCGCGGTCCATCTTTAATAAGTTGCGGTGAAATACGGACTGTTGAGGCCTTTAAAGGCATGAAACAGTCCGTATTTCACCGCAACTTAGGAGGGGATGGGGCTAGCTGCGGGATTGGTGGCGGAGCTTGTCGATGGTGGAGTCGGTGCTTCGGCTGCGGGCTTCGGCGGCGCGGTCGCGGGCGTCGGCAGCGGTTTGGCGCTGGCGACGGTAGTCGATCATGCCTTGGATGATGGGCTTGCCAAAGCTCACGACATCATCGTTGTAGATGGCGGTTCGGGCTGCGAGGAGGCAGTCGGTAAAGTCCATATGGGTCTTGCCAAAGAGTTTGACGGCAAGGGCGACAACGGTGGGCTCGTCGACCATGACGTCATCGAGCAGCCTTCTCATGGCCGTAGCAATCTCAGCGCGGGGAACCTTATAGACGTCGCGCAGCGTGACCACGACGCGCGTGATGATCTCGGGGTAGACGCGAGCGGTGCGCGTGGCGATGACCTTGGCGGCGCGCGGTGACAGAACTTCGTCGTCGTCAAGCAGATAGCGTAGGATGACGGTCTCGTCGATGATGGTGCTACTCATGGATATCTACTTCCTCGGGACCCAAAATCGAATCGTCGCTTTCCGTGGCAAGGTATTCAATCCAGGCATTGCGCTCCTCGGCGCGGCGATTGGGGTCACCATATGCTTTGAGCGATCCATAGGCGGCGGTGCCGTCCTTTGAGCGCACGGCGACCGGCTGAAAGGGGAGCTTGCGCATCAAAATGCTCTGCGCGACAAAAAGACGGACGGCCTCGGCGAGCGATGTGCCCATGGCGTCGTAGAGATGCTCGGCATGCTGCTTGTCTTCCTCGCGAATGCGCACCTGCAGGATGGCTCGTTTTTGCGTCGATGACATCACTGGCCTCCCTTAATGAGCGTGCAATATAGTCGGTCAAATGCGGTATATAAAGACATCTTAGAATCGTATAACCATTACTTTATTTCAGTCAAGTAAATAACCATTAACACGAATACAAGCGTTGTACATCCAAATGAGAGCGCGTAAAAATCTCTGAGGCGTACGCATGTAATACACTCACCTTTATAGCTTCTAGAGAATAATTCCAACCTGCCAAAACCCCTGCAATACACCCGTATTGCAGGGCCTATGCTCACGTTTGCCCCCTGCAACTGCGTATATTCAACCTGTATACCGTTGGAGAAATTCTACCGAGTGCCTGTTTCGCCGCATGCATTCGATACGCCGATGCCAGGCCACGGGCGGCTTGGGACAACGTCGACAGGGTCTCTCCGGCATGGGATTCAGGAGGGAGTGAACAACATGGGCAATAAACGAGTCGTAGCCGATTCTTCGCGCTGCATTGGGTGCCAAACCTGTATGGCGGCGTGCATCGAGGCACACGATATTCCCGGCAACATCGCCGCACCTCGCTTGCGCGTAACGCGCACCTACGAGATCTCCGCGCCGGTGGCATGTCACCACTGCGAGGACGCTCCGTGCGCGAAGGCCTGTCCTACGGGCGCCTTGTTCTTTGATCCAAAGAACCATCGCATCGGAGTCAACGAGGACAACTGCATCGGCTGCAAGAGCTGCGTCATGGCCTGCCCCTTTGGCGCCGTGAGCGTGGCGACCACGCAGGTCCCCGTCTTGATGGGCGACGTGCGCGTAGGTTCGCAGACCAAGAGCTTTGTGCTCAAGTGCGACCTGTGCGTGGACCGTCCCGGCGGTCCGGCGTGTGCCGAGGCGTGCCCGACCAAGGGCCTCACCTTGGTAGACGAGGAACGCCTGGCAGAACTGACTGCCGAGCGTGCCCGCGCCACCATCGAAAACGAGGCGTAAGCGTTGGGGCGACAAGCCCAATGATTGTCAAATAAGAACCGAGTATTCGGTAGCAGAGAAAGGAAGGAGGGTGTCATGGAGAAGCATAAAGTGATTTGCCCGTACTGCGGAGCCGGTTGCCAGTTTAACCTCTTGGTCCAAAACGGCCAGGTCGTGGGTACCGAACCGCTCAACGGCATCACCAATCAGGGCGAGCTGTGCCTTAAGGGCATGAGCGGCTACGACTTCATCAACGACACCAAGATCTTGACTCCTCGCGTACTGCACCCGATGATCCGCCGCACCAAGGGCGCGGATCTTGAGCGCGTAAGCTGGGACGAGGCGCTGGATTTCACCGCATCTAAGATGCAGGCCATAATTGACGAATATGGTCCTAACGCTGTCATGACCACCGGCTCTTCGCGAGGCGGCGGCAATGAGGCGAACTACGTCATGCAGAAGTTTACGCGTGCGTGCATCGGCACCCACAGCGTAGACAACTGCGCTCGTACTTGACACGGCCCTACTGTCCTCGGTCTGATGGACACGGTTGGTTCAGGTTGCATGTCATGCTCCATCCCCGGTATGGAGGATGCGGGCTGCATTTTCCTCTTCGGCTATAACCCTGCCGATTCGCACCCCATCGTCGCAAGGCGTATCGTGCGAGCCAAAGAAAAGGGTTGCAAGATCATCGTCGCCGACCCGCGCCATATCGAAACTGCGCGTATCGCCGATCTCTACCTTCCGATCAAGAACGGTTGCAACGTCGCGTTCCTCAACGCCTTTGCCAACTGCTTGGTCAACGATGGCCTCTACGACAAGGAATTCGTCGCCGAGCACACGAACGGCTTTGACGAGTGGTGGGAGACCATCAAGAACTACACTCCCGAATCCGTACAGGACATCACGGGTGTCGAGCCCGCGTTGATCCACCAAGCTGCCGAGATGTACGCCACGGCGAAGCCCTCTGCCATCATTGGCTGGGGTATGGGCGTATGCCAGCAGAAGCAGAACCTGAAGACGGTGCACACCATCGCCTCCATCGCCTGCGTTGCCGGCCAGATCGGCAAACCCAATTCCGGCCTCGCGCCCGTGCGTGGCCAGAATAACGTCCAGGGCTCCTGCGATATGGGCATGCTGCCCAACCTGTACCCTGGCTACCAGAAAGTCACCGACCCGGCAGTGCGTGCCAAGTTTGCCAAGGCTTGGGGCGTGCCCGAGGAAAAGCTCCCGCTCGAGGAGGGCTACAAGCTCACCGACCTGGGTCACCTGGTCGACGAGGGCAAGGTGCACTGCTTCTACAACTACGGCGAGGACCCGGTCCAGACTGAGCCCGATTCGGCCGGAATGCGCAAGACGCTCTCCGAGCTGGACCTGTTCATCTGCCAGGACATCTTTATGACGCAGACGACTATGCTCGCCGACGTCATCCTGCCTGCCACCTCTTGGGGCGAGCACGAGGGTGTCTTTACCGCATCCGACCGTAGCTTCCAGCACTTTGACGCGGCCGTTCCGCCCAAGGGCGAGTGCCGTCACGACTGGGAGATCTTCGCGGACCTGTCTACGCGTATGGGTTACCCCATGCACTACGACAACACCGAGCAGATCTGGAACGAGTGCATCAGCCTGTGCCCCAACTTTGTGGGCGCAACCTACGAGAAGATGGCTCCCGAGGGCGGTTACGCCCAGTGGCCGGTCAAGAGCACCGATGTGAACGACCACGGTACGCCCGACATGTTCGCTGGCGGCAAGTTCACCACCAAGGACGGCCGCGCCAACCTGATGGCGCACGATTGGGAGGCGCCCTCCGAGCTTCCCGACGATGAGTACCCGCTCATCCTGTGCACCGTCCGCGAGGTCGGCCACTACAGCTGCCGCTCGATGACCGGCAACTGCAAGACGCTGGCACTGCTTGCCGACGAGCCCGGCTTTGTCCGCATGAATCCCGCGGACGCCCAGGCGCGCGGCATCAAGAACGGCGACATCGTCTCGATCCACAGCCGCCGCGGCCAGGTATACAGCCGCGCTGACATAAGCGACCGCATCAACAAGGGCACGGTCTACATGACCTACCAGTGGTGGATCGGCAAGTGCAACGAGCTGACCATGCACAAGGTCGACCCGGTCTCGCATACGCCCGAGGACAAGTTCTCCGCCTGCCAGGTCGACGCTATCGCCGACCAGGTCTGGGCCGAGGGCGAGGTGGAGCGTCAGTACACCGAGCTCAAGCAGGCTCTGGTTGACGCCGCCGCTCCCCAGGACGTTGAGCCCGGCGCCGCCAAGTTCGACGACGAGACGCACGTGAATCAAATCGTGTAGTCCCGTTCTCGTTGGCTTTTTGGGCCGGGCGTCCCGTACGTTCGGGAGCCCGGCCCGTTATTTTGAAAGGAAGTGGGGATGAACCGCTTCATCGACATCAACCCGGAGAGGTGCATCGGCTGCGGAACATGCCAGTCCGCCTGTGCCGACGCCCACCGGATGCAGGGCCTTCAGGATACGCCGCGCCTGGCGCTCGTGAAGACCGGCGGTATTTCGGCCGCCCTTGCCTGCCACCATTGCGAGGGTGCCCCCTGCGCCGAGGTTTGCCCGGTGAATGCCATCGAGCACGATGGCGATCGCATCCACGTCAAGGAGCAGGAGTGCATCGGGTGCAGGCTGTGCGCCATTGCGTGCCCCTTCGGAGCCATCCATCCCGATGGCACGTCTATCGCCGGTGTCGCAGGCATGTGCGACCCGACGCCTTCGTATCCTAAGTCCCTGAGCAGCCTGCTTACGTGGGCTCCCGGCCAGTACACCTGTGCTGTCAAGTGCGACCTGTGCGCCTTCGATCCGGACGGCCCGCATTGTGTGGCGGCGTGCCCCACCAAGGCGCTGACCGTCATGGGCGGCGCGGCCGATCGCGAGCTCGACGAGGCCAAGCGCCTGCGTTCGATTGAAAACGGTCCGGTCGTCGACGTTACCGCTGTGGCCCAGGGCCTGTCCGAGAAAGCAGAAGGGAGCGTAAACAATGGATAGCATGACGCTGTTTATCGCATCGCTTGCCGTCTCGTGCATCGGTGCGCTCGCCTCGGTTCTGCTGATCAAGGCCGATAACGCCGCCAAGACCGCCGGCTGCCTGATCGGCGCCGTCGCGGCCGTGCTGTCGTTCATCGCGGGCCTCGAGGCCGTGCTTGGCGACGTTTCGTCCCTCAACTCGGTCTTCTTTTTCCCGTTCGCCCGTCTCGAGCTCTTGCTCAACGGCCTTGCGGGCCTGATCGTGGTCCTCATCTCAATCCTCGCCTTTGCGGGCTTCATCTACGGTCTGTCCTACTTCGATGAGTACCCGGGCAAGGTCGGGCGCGCCGGTTTCTTCATGAACACCTTCGTCGCCTCGATGATGCTCGTCATCACCGCCGACAACGTGTTCTGGTTCCTGGTCGCCTTTGAGCTCATGTCCCTTACGAGCTACTTCCTTGTCGTTATCGAGGAGAACAAGAACTCCATTAGGGGCGGTTGGCTCTACTTCGTCATCGCGCACGTGGGCTTTGTCCTTATCATGGCGAGCTTCCTGCTCATGACCAACGGCGTGGGCGGTTCCTTCAGCTTCAGTGATTTCCGTACGCATGACTTTGGACCCGCCGTCTCCTCCGCGTGCTTCGTCCTCGCGTTCTTCGGATTCGGCGCAAAGGCCGGTATCATCCCGCTGCACTCCTGGCTGCCCCAGGCGCACCCCGAGGCGCCGTCCAACGTGTCCGCCCTCATGTCCGGCGGCATGATCAAGATCGGCATCCTGGGAATCCTCAAGGTCGGTCTCGACCTGCTCGCGGGTTCGGGCGTCCAGCTCTGGTGGGGCCTCATGGTCCTGGTCTTCGGATCCATCTCGTCGGTCCTGGGCGTCGTCTACGCCCTCCACGAGCACGACATTAAGCGCCTGCTGGCCTACCACTCCGTCGAGAACATCGGCATCATCTTGCTCGGTGTCGGCGCGTCCATGACGGCGCACGCCCTGGGCAACGACGTCATCGCGACGATCGCGCTCATGGCCGCCCTCTACCACACGCTCAACCACGCCATGTTCAAGGGCGAGCTGTTCCTCGGCGCGGGCTCCCTGCTCTATGCCACGGGTACGCGCAACATGGAGAAGATGGGCGGCCTGTTCCGCCGTATGCCGGTCACGGCCGTCTGCTTCCTCATCGGTGCCCTTGCCATCTCGGCTATCCCGCCGCTCAACGGCTTCGTTTCCGAGTGGTTCACCTACCAGTCCCTGTTCAACATCTCGACGCTCTCCGACCCGGTCGTCATGGTGTTCGCCGTCGCCTCCGCGGCCGCCCTCGCCATCACCGGTGCCCTGGCCGTCACGTGCTTCGTGAAGGCCTACGGCGTCTCGTTCGCGAGCAGCCCTCGTTCCCAGGAGGCCGCGAACGCCAAGGAGTCCCCGGCTCCGATGTTGTTCTCGCAGATGCTCCTCGCGGCCATCTGCGTGGTGCTGGGAATCGGCTCTCCCGTCATCGCCCCGGTTCTGGGCGACGTCGCCCAGAGCGTGCTTGCCGGCTCTGCCATCACAGCCACCTCGGGCGTGTCTCTGGTGAACGAGATTTCCGGTGCCGCCACCTCCACCCCCGCGATCGCCATCGCGCTCGTGGTCCTCACCGGCCTCGCGTTCGTGTTGAGGTCCTGCCTCGGCACCAAGGCCCCCGCTAAGAAGACCGACCCTTGGGCGTGCGGCTACGAGCCCAACGAGCACATGCCCGTCGTCGCCACGAGCTTCGCGTCAGACGTAGAGCTCTTCATGGGCCCGCTCTACACCCTGCGCGAGGTATGCACCAAGATCTGCTGGTCCATCGCGCACGTGTTCCAGAAGCTCACCGGTGTCGCCCAGGGCGTTGAGCCCCTGCCCGACCGCTTCCTGGTCGATGCACCGAGCGAGGGTGCCGATAAGCTGGCCGGCCTCGCCTCCAAGATCGAGGGCGGCAACTACTCCGTATACATCTGCTACATCGTCGCGGCGCTCGTGGTCTTCCTCGTGCTCGCCGTGGTCATGGTCTAGAGAGGGGAGAGGATATTATGAACATCGTTCTTGCGATAGCGCAGGGCCTCGTGGTCATGCTGGTCGCGCCCTTCTTCTCCGGCCTCGCCCGTGTGATTCGCGCGAAGATGCACAATCGCCGCGGTCCGTCCATCCTTCAGGATTACCGGGACCTCGCGAAGCTCATGGCGCGTCCCGAGTCCGTGAGTTCCGACTCGAGCTTCGTGCTGCGCATCATGCCGCCGCTGTTCCTCGCGGTGTCGTTCATGCTCGCCATGGGCCTGCCCATGTTCACGCTCGAGAGCCCCATGCCCGTCTTTGGTGACGCCATCACCATCATGTACGCGCTCGCGCTGTCCCGCTTCTTCTTCGCGCTGTCCGGCGTGGATTCCTCCAACGCCTACGCGGGCTTCGGCGGTATCCGCGAGCTCCTCATGAGCGTGCTCATCGAGCCGTCCATGCTCATCGCGCTGTTTACCGTCGCCATCGTGTGCGGCTCCACGGACATTGCGACCATGGGTCAGCACATCGTTACGGGCAACGTCTCGAGCGTCGTCGCCGTCATCCTCGCCGGCGTCGCCTTCGCGGCCGCCTGCTATATGGAGCTCGGCAAGCTTCCGTTCGATCAGGCCGAAGCCGAGCAGGAGCTCCAGGAGGGCCCGCTCGCCGAGCTCTCCGGCCCGTCCCTGGCCATGATGAAGCTCGCCATGGGCATGAAGCAGGTCGTGGTCGTCGCTTGGTTCACCTCCATCTTCATCCCCTGGGGAGAGCCCGCGACCATCGGCGTCACCGCTCTCGTGGGCGCCGTCGTCTTCCTTGTCAAGTGCCTGGTCGATTTCGTTGTCTGCGGCGTGCTCGAGAACTCCGTTTCCCGTTCGCGCTTCAAGGTGCTCGGTAACCAGACCTGGGCCGTCGTCGGCATCGCGGTCCTCGCGTTCGTCTTCGTCGTCGTAGGCGTGTAGGGAGAAGGGAGAAACTATGTCAATCGAATCGAGCTTGTCCCTCTTTGCCATGGTGGCGATCGCCGTCCCCATGCTGGGCTCCCTGCTCATCGTCATGCTGCCGCGTCCCTACGCTAAATGGATCTGCGCCTTTGCCGGCGGCATCGCCACGGTCGCTTCCGTTGGCTTGGCCGCGACGTTTGCCGGAAACGGCATGAACGCGGTCGATGTAACCTGGGCGAGTATGGGCCAGACCTTGGTCATGGGCTTCATATTCGACCGGATGAGCACGCTGCTCGCACCCGCGTTCGTCGCTATCGGCCTGCTCGTCGTCATCTATTCGTTCCCGTACATGAGCGATAAGAACAAGGAGCATCCCGACGCGCCCCGTCGCCGCTTCTACGTGTACTTCTCCACGTTCATCGGCGCCATGGCCGGTCTCGCCTACAGCTCCACCATCGTCGGCCAGCTCGTTTTCTTCGAGATCACCGGCGTGTGCTCCTGGGGCCTCATCAGCTACTACATGACGCCCACGGCCAAGAAGGCCGGTATGAAGGCGCTCATCATCACCCATATCGGCGCTCTGGGACTCTACATCGGCGCGGCCTTCCTGTTCGCCGGAACCGGCACGTTCGCGCTGAGCGCGATCTCCCAGCTCGATTCCGGTATGAAGACCGTCGTGCTGCTGCTCATCCTGTTCGCCGCTTGGGCCAAGTCCGCCCAGTTCCCGCTCTACATGTGGCTGCCCTCCGCAATGGAGGCCCCCACGCCCGTTTCCGCCTACCTCCATGGCGCGTCCATGGTGAAGGTCGGCGTGTGCGTGTTCGCCCGCGCTCTTGCGAGTGCCGGCGATATCCCCGAGATCGTCGGTTGGGTCGCCATCATCGACGCCGTCGTGACCATGCTCTTCGGCTTCCTCATGTACCTGCCCCAGAAGGATATGAAGCGCCTGCTCGCCTTCTCGACGATCGCGCAGCTCGCCTACGTGTTCTTCGGCCTGGGCCTCTCCGTGTTCGGAAGCCAGATGGCGTTCAACGGCGCCGTCGAGCACATCTTCAACCACGCGTTCACCAAGACCCTGTTCTTCCTCATCGCCGGCTCCCTCAGCTTCACGCTGGGAACCCGTATGTTGCCCAAGATCCAGGGCCTCATGAAGAAGTACCCGGTCACGGGCGTGGGCTTCGCGGTCGCCGCGACCGCTATCGCCGGCGTGCCCCCCATGAGCACGTTCTTCTCCAAGTTCCAGATTATTTCCGGTGGCTTCGCGGTTGGTGCTTCCAACACGGTCATCTTCGTCCTCGTGTGCGTCATGGTCGTCGAGACCGTCGCCACCTTCGCATGGTTCCTGCGTTGGATGGGTAAGGTCCTGCCCGGTGAGCCGAGCGAGACCGTGGCCGCCGGCCAGCCCCTTCCGCGCGCCATGGCGTTCGTGTTCGTCGTCCTCATGATCATGGTCGTCGTCGCCGGTCCTCTGTCCTCTAGTTGGATGGGTTAGGAGGTAGGACATGGGTTATTCCTTAGTCAATATCCTGGGCGGTCTTCTGATCGTGACCTCCACCATGGTGGTCGTCTCGAAGACCATCCCGTCCGCCATTAAGTGGTACGCGATCCAGTCGGTTGTCCTGGTGGGCGTGCTGCTCACCCTGGGCCTCACCACCGGTGCCACCGAGCTTCTCATGTGGGCCGCGTCGGCCTTCGTCACCAAGGTGATCCTCGTTCCGTTCATTCTCAACCGTGCCTACAAAAAGATGGGTTCGCCTGCCGATAGCACGCTGACCTCCTCCATCAAGCCGGCCTGGACCATCATCCTCACCGGTCTGGAGGTGGCCATCTGCTTCGCGGTGGTCACGCGCCTGAGCCTGCCCACCGCTGAGGTGGCTACTCCGGCCTTCGCCATCAGCTTCGCGCACTTCTTCGTCGGCCTCACGTGCATCATCTCCCAGCGCAACATCCTCAAGCAAATCTTCGGGTACTGCCTTATGGAGAACGGTAGCCACGTGACGCTCGCCCTGCTCGCGCCCACGGCCCCCGAGATCATCGAGATCGGCATCGCCACCGACGCCATTTTCGCCGTCATCATCATGTCCGCCGTCGTCGTGAGGATCTGGAACGACACCAAGTCGCTCGACTCCCACGACCTGACCGAATTGAAGGGGTAGGCCATGGATGTTTCAATGCTGACGGTCGCCCTGCTCGCTTGTCCCCTCGTGTTCTCCCTGATTATGGCTGCGCTCCCCAAGACGACGTCCTACAGCGTCTTTGCGGGGCTCAACACCATCTCCGTCGCGGCGACCCTCGTCCTTTCGGTCGTCACCGCGGGAACCATGCTCTCGAGCGGGCAGAATATCGACGCTTTGGGCCTGTGGCTCCATCTCGATTCGCTCTCGTCGATCTTCGTCCTTCTGGTAGGCATCATCGGGTTCATCACCGGCGTGTACTCCATCTCCTATATCAAGATCGATATCGAGGAGAAGACCATGCCGGCCGAGCGCACCAAGCAGTACTACGCGCTGTTTAGCCTGTTCGTTTTCACGATGCTGCTCGCCTGCCTGTCCAACAACATCATCCTCACCTGGGCGGCGGTCGAGGCCACCACGTTGTCGACCGTGTTCCTCGTGGGCATCTACAAGAACAAGCAGGCGCTCGAGGCGTCTTGGAAGTACGCGATGGTCTGCACCGCCGGCGTGGCCTTCGGCCTGTTCGGCACGCTGCTCATCTACGCGAACGCCGCCGATATCATGCCCAACGCGCATGAGGCAGCCTTCCTCACCTCCATCATGCCCTACGCCGACCAGTTCGACCCGATGCTCGTGCGCCTCGCGTTCGCGTTCATCGTCATCGGCTTCGGCACCAAGGCGGGCCTGTTCCCCATGCACACTTGGCTGCCCGACGCGCACTCCCAGGCTCCGAGCCCGGTCTCCGCGCTGCTCTCGGGCGTGCTGCTCAAGTGCGCCATGCTGGTGATCATCCGCTTCTACTCCCTGTCCATCATCACGGTGGGCGACACCTATCCGCGTACGCTCCTGCTCATCCTGGGCACGCTGTCCATCCTGGTGGCCGCCCTGTGCATCTTTAAGCAGGACGATATCAAGCGCCGCTTCGCGTACTCCTCCGTCGACAACGTCGGCGTGGTCGCGCTGTGCCTGGGTATCGGTGGTCCGCTCGGTATCGCCGCCTGCCTGCTGCACTGCATCTTCCACGGTTTCACGAAGGCGCTCGCCTTCTGCATGGCCGGTAACATCCAGCACATCTACCACACCCGCGACCTGAACAAGATCAAGGGCGTCGTCGAGATCGCTCCCGTCACGGCAGCGCTCACCATCATCGCCCTGCTCGCGCTCGCCGCCTTCCCGCCGTTCGCCCTGTTCATCTCCGAGTTCCTCACCTTCGTGGCCGGCGTCCAGTCCGGTCCCATCTGGGTGGTCGTGCTCGTGGCCATTGGCCTCACCGGCGTGTACTTTGCCCTTACCGGCATCGCGCTCAAGTCCATCTTCGGCAAGGCGCCCGAGGGCATGAAGCGCCACGAGGTGCCCGCCCTCATGATCATCCCCGAGATCGCCCTCGCGATCGTGGTCATGTGGTTCGGTATCGCCACCCCGGTCGCCATCACGAGCGGCGTCGAGGATGCAACGTCCGTCGTTTTGAACCAGAGCGTCGAAGAGCTCCACGAGGCTCCTCTCTACCGCATGGTGTTCAGTTCCCAGACCAAGACAAGCGAGGTGAATTAGCACCATGGCAGAACCTGAAAAGAAGGACTACGCTCGTCGTTGCGAAAGCCACGTCGAGGCCCTGCGCGCCGCAGTGCCGGGCGCTATCGAGAAGGTTGAGTGGCAGTGCGAGGACCAGCTGACGATTACCGTCAAGCAGGACAAGCTGCCCGAGGCCGTCCACTACCTGTACTACGAGCGCTACGGCTGGATTCCCGTAATCATCGGCAACGACGAGCGCAGTCTGTGCGGTCGCTACGCCGTGTACTACGTCATCTCCATGGAGGGGGAGGACCCCGGCTGGGTGACCGTGCGCACCGAGGTCGATCCCGCCAAGATGACGTTCCCGTCCGTGACGCCCTTTGTCCCCGCCTGCGTGTGGGGCGAGCGCGAGCTGCGCGACATGTTCGGTCTGATCCCCGAGGGTCTGCCCGATCGTCGCCGCCTGGTGCTGCCCGATGACTGGCCCAGCGGCCTGTATCCGCTGCGCAAGGACTCCATGGACTACCGCTTCCGTCCCGCTCCTGCGAGCGACATGGAAAACTACGAGTTCTTGGCCGACACCAAGGGCAAGGAGACCACGCTCGTCCCCATGGGCCCGCTGCACATTACCTCCGACGAGCCTGGCCACTTCCGCCTGTTCGTTGAGGGCGAGACGATCGTCGACGCCGACTACCGTCTGTTCTACGTGCACCGCGGTATGGAGAAGGTCGCCGAGACGCGCCTGAACTATGACGCCGTGACGTTCCTCGCCGACCGCATCTGCGGCATCTGCGGCTGCGCCCACTCGGTGGCCTATGCCGAGGCCGTCGAGCGCGCCCAGGGCATTCATGTCCCGCCGCGCGCCCAGTACATCCGCGCTATCATGCTCGAGGTCGAGCGCCTGCACTCGCATCTGCTCAACATCGGCCTGGCGTCGCACTACACGGGCTTCGACTCCGGCTTCCAGCAGTTCTTCCGCGTCCGCGAGAAGTCCATGGACCTGGCCGAGAAGCTCTCCGGTCACCGCAAGACCTACGGCCTCAACGTGATCGGCGGCGTGCGTCGCGACATTTTGGCCGAGCAGAAGCTCTCCACGCTCACGACCATCCACCAGTTGCGCTCCGAGGTTCAGGAGCTCGTCGACGTCTTGCTCTCCACGCCCAACTTTATTGAGCGTACGAGTGGCATCGGCATCTTGGACCGCAAGATCGCACGCGACTTCTCGCCGGTCGGTCCGCTCATGCGTGGCTCGGGCTATGCCCGCGACGTGCGTTTTGACCATCCCTTCGACGGCTACGCCGATCCGGACGTTCAAAAGATGCACGCCGCCACGGCCGACACCTGCGATGCCTTCGGCCGTACCGCCGTTCGCATCCAGGAGGTCTACGATTCGATCGACATGATCGAGACCATGCTCGAGAACTGCCCGTCGGGCCCCATCCTCACTACGGATTGGGAGTACACCCCGCACAAGTACGCCATCGGCGCCACCGAGGCACCGCGCGGCGAGGACGTGCACTGGGCCATGCTCGGCAACAACCAGAAGTGCTACCGCTGGCGCGCCAAGGCCGCCACGTACAGCAACTGGCCGGTCCTGCGCTACATGTTCCGCGGCAACACCGTGGGCGACGCGGCGCTGATCGTCGGCTCGCTCGACCCGTGCTACTCCTGCACCGACCGCGTGACGGTGACCGATGTCGCCGCCAAGCGCGACCACGTGCTCGACAAGGAGCAGTTCGAGAACGTCTGGCGCGACAAGTCGCCGCTCGCGGGCGAGGGCACCATGGCCGCTCCGCTCGATGAGGAGGCGCTCTAATATGCTGAAGCTTTGGAAGGTTAACGCCAAGGCCGGCGACGCGACGGTCAAGTACCCGTTTGCGCCGTTCCCCACCAACAAGGACATGCGCGGTAAGCCCGAGCACAATGCCGAGCTCTGCATCGCCTGCGGTGCCTGCGGCGTGGCGTGCCCGGCCGATGCCATTCGCATGGACACCGACCTTGCGGCCGATACCATTACCTGGTCGATCGACTACGGCCGCTGCATCTTCTGCGGTCGCTGTGAGGAAGCCTGCCCCATGGAGGCCATCAAGCTTACCGAGGAGTTTGAGCTGGCCGTCATGAGCAAGGACGACCTCACCAGCAAGAGCGTCTATACGCTCGAGCACTGCTCGCGTTGCGGCAAGCCGTTTGCCCCGCACAAGGAGATCGACTACGCCAAGCGCCTGCTGCAAAAGGCCGGCGGCATGGAGGCCGAGCAGGCCGCCCGTACCGTCGGTATGTGCCAGGAGTGCAAGCGCGAGCTCGACGCCCTGCGCGCCGCCTCGGCCGTAAAGACCGGCAACGCGCACGGCATGGCTGCCAACGAGACGCTTGCGTCCGGTGAGCCCCAGGGCCCCGGCATGGAGTATCTGGGCGGCCACGGCGTGAACCCGGAGTATATCGACCGCGAGCTCAACCCCGATGCGCCCGAGATTCCCGCCGGTCCGGCACCGGTCGAGGGCATCATCATGGATTTTGAAACGAAGGAGGAGTAACCATGGCCGAACCCACGCTTTTGCCCGAGCGGCTCCAGTACCGCCCGACCAAGATCGAGCTCGACGAGAGCATCGAGAAGGCCAAGGCGACCCTTCTTAAGAAGATCAAACGCTCGGTGTACGTCTACCGTGTCGACTGCGGCGGCTGCAACGGCTGCGAGATCGAGATCTTCGGTTCCATCACGCCCGTCTTCGACGTCGAGCGCTTTGGCATCAAGGTCGTGCCCTCGCCCCGTCACGCCGATGTGCTGCTGTACACCGGCGCCGTGACGCGTGCCATGCGCATGCCGGCCCTGCGCGCCTTTGAGGCCGCACCCGATCCCAAGATTGTGGTGTCCTATGGCGCGTGCGGCTGCACCGGCGGCATCTTCTACGATAACTACTGCGTCTGGGGCGGCACGGACAAGATCTTGCCGGTCGATGTCTACATCCCCGGCTGCCCGCCCAGCCCCGCGCAGACCATCTACGGCTTTGCCATGGCGCTCGGTCTGCTGGACCAAAAGCTCCATGCCGAGACCACGGTGGAGGCCGCCGGCGAGCAGGCCGATATCCTGCACCCCGGCGTGCCGTACAAGCTGCGCGTTGCCATCGAGCGCGAGGCTCGCGCCATGAGCGGCTACCGTTACGGCCGCGACCTGGCCAACAAGTTTATGGATACGCTCGAGGGCGCGCCCAAGGGCGATATCCGCGGTGCCATGGCGCTGCTCATCGACAAGCAGGATGATCCTCGCCGCGTTGAGGTCTACTCGGCGCTGCAGGATCTGGTGCTGGCCGGAGGTCGCTAGATGGAGCTCACGGACCGCTCTGGTTACTTTGCGGGCCCCGGCATGCTCGGCGGCTCTTTTGGCGATGCCTCGCGCGCAAGCGACGAGGCCGCCGAGGGCGTCGCCGACCCCTGCCTGGGCCATACGCCCGACCAGGTGGTCTTCTATGAGCTCACGCGTAAGTTTGTGGAGACCGAGGAAGACGTTCCCCAGGAGGCCTGCGACGTGCTGTACTACACGCTCGCCGTGGGCCACCACACCGGCGTGCTCGACTGCTTTGAGCCGCGCCTGTCGGTGTCGGTGAACGTGTTCTATTCGCTCGTCGACGCGCTGCCGGAGGGGGAGGCCAAAACCAAGTTCGAGGCCATCCGCTCCTTTGGTGAGTGCCAGCTCGACAAGGCGGCGGTGCCGTCGCTGCTCGAGGCCTGCGATACGCTGCTCGACAATCGCGGTTTTCGCGGCTCGGCCAAGGCCGGCATCTCGGTGTTCGATGACGACTTTGGCCTGCATGCCCAGCAGGTCGCGTTCTTAATGAAGTTTCGCGATCTGATTGAACGCGTGCGCGATGTGTCGGGCGTGTATCTGACGGGGAGGTTGCAGTAATGGGTCGCGTTGTGGATGGTCGTGTGAACGGCGCCCCGTTTGCGGGCATTGTGCTCACGGCGGGAAGCGTGCTGCGTGCTGACGATGCCGCCGGCCCCGTGCTCTCCAAAAAGATGGAGGACGCGCCGCTTGCCGGCTGGTACACCATCGATGGCGGTCAGACGCCCGAGGATGACATCATCGAGGTCAAGCGTGAGCGTCCGCCGCGTTTGGTTTTGGTCGATGCCGCCGATATGGCGCTGCCCGTCGGCGCCATTCGCCTGCTCGACAAACGTGATGTGGCCCGTAAGTCGATGTTCACCACGCATTCGCTCCCTTTGTCGATTCTGATCGAAGAGATTGAGCAATCGTGCGAAGATATCGTCTTCATAGGGATTCAGCCGGGCGATACGGAGTTCTATAACCCCATGTCCCCGGAGGTCTTTGAGGCCGTCGACGCCGTGTACGACGCCGTGGCCGCCAACGACTTTTCCCACTTTGTCCGCTTGGGGCAGGAGCTATAGCAGCGCTTGCCTCTGCTGAATAGGAAAGAAGTGATTGACATGGCAGATTCCAAGGTGGAGTATCCCGCTCCCGATTGCCTGGCGCCCGCCGCGATCGAGGCCAAGACCGAGGCCACCGGCGTGACCAAGGCCAACCTGCCGGTCGCAAAGGCCTTTCTGTTGGCAATGTTCGCCGGTGCGTTTATTGCCTTCGGCGGCCTGTTCTTTACCGTGTTCTTGAGCGATAGCACGCTGGGCTGGGGCGCCCAGCGCGTCGTGGGCGGCCTGTGCTTTTGCCTGGGCCTGGTGCTCGTGCTGGTGTGCGGCGCCGAGCTGTTTACCGGCAATTCTCTTATGGTCTGCGCTCTCAAGAGTAAAAAGATCACCCTGGGCCAGATGCTCAAGGCATGGCTCGTCGTGTGGCTTGGTAACTTTGCCGGTGCCCTGTTCATCGTCTTTTTGGTGTACATGGCCGGCATTTACAAGCTCAACGGCGAGGCGGTCGCCAATTCCATGGTGAGCGTCGCCGCCGGCAAGGTGACGGTCGACTGGGTGACGATCTTCTTCCGCGGCATCCTGTGCAACATCTTTGTGTGCCTGGCCGTGTGGATCGGTACCGCCGGCAAGACCGTGGTCGATAAGGTTGTGGGCATTTTGCTGCCCATCGCCGCCTTTGTGGCCTGCGGTTTTGAGCACTGCGTCGCCAACATGTACTTTTTGCCCATGGGTGCCGTGATGCACGCGTGCGGCTCTGGTGCCGACGTCGCCGGCGCCGATGCACTCAACGCCGCGGGCATTGCGTTTAACCTGTCCGCCGCTACGCTGGGCAACATCGTGGGCGGCGCGGTTCTGGTCGCGCTCGGCTACTGGTTTATCTACGCCAAGAAGTCCGAGGCGTAAGGTATCGTCTGTTTGACGTTGGGCCTCCCGCGGGGCATTGCCGTGCGGGAGGCTTTTTGGGTCTGGGGCTTGTTGCCGGGCTTTTGGCTTGTTGTGTTTGGCTGATGAAAGGGGTAATCGAGATGGCATCTGCTGTTAAGCGTGACGGTCGCGCCGTGGTGACCACATGCGGGGGATGCTATGCCGATTGCGCCTTTGCGGCACACGTTGAGGACGGTCGCGTGGTGGCCGAGTTGCCGGTGCCGGGGCATCCGTGCGCGGCGCGTGCCCTCTGCGCCCGCGGACGGCATCGCCTGGCAATGCCGTTTGACGAGCGTGACCGGATTTTGCATCCCATGCGCCGACGAGCTGATGGCTCGGGGTTCGATGCGATTTCGTGGGATGAGGCGTTCGCGCAGATCGCGGCGCGCCTTGGGGAGATTGTTGACGAGCGCGGGCCTCGTTCGCTGGGCATGACGCTCGGCGTGCCCTCGTTCGACCGCTACTGGGCGCATCGTTTTATGCATGCGCTGGGCTCGCCCAACGTATACGGTGCCGACGGTGCCTGCGAGGTAAGCCGACTTACCGGTTGGGAGCACAGCCTGGGCTATAGTCCCGCCTCCGACCTGGCGCATACCGATTGCATCATGTACCTGGGGCGTTCCATTGTTGATTCGTCGACGATGGGGGCCGTTGATGTGCTCAACGATGCGCGCCGGCGTGGGGCGAAGATCATCGTGGTTGACCCCCGGCGCAGCGGCTCGGCTGCGCTTGCCGACCGCTGGCTGCGCGTGCGCCCGGGCTGCGACTTGGCGCTGCTGTTGGGTATTGCCCATGTCTTGATTGCCGAGGATCTGTATGACCACGAGTTCGTGACCCGCTATACCACGGGTTTTGACGAGCTGGCGCAGGCGGCCGCTGCTTGGACGCCCGAGTGGGCTGAGTCGATGTGCGACGTGCCGGCCGCAGAGATCGCCGCCACGGCGCGCGATCTAGCTGCCGCGGCGCCTGCTGCGGTGGTGGACGCCGGCTTTCATGGTGGTATTGGCATCGCGTATGCCAACAGCACCCAGACCGCGCGCGCGATTTGTCTGGTCGATGTGCTGCTGGGCTGCATCGGACACGCAGGCGGCGCGCTCAATCCACCTACACCGCTTGTGCTGGGCGACCTTGATCCCGCACGTTTTGCGACGCCGCCGGTGCCGCGCATATCCAAGCTGGGATCCGAGCGCTATCCACTGGTCGATCCGGTGCGCGGCCTGTGCACGACCATCGGTCAGTCGATTCTTGCCGGCGATTTGCGTGGACTCATCGTCTATGCCAGTAACCCCGGTGCGGGCTATGGCAATGCGCAGGCTTGGTTGGGTATTTTGCAGCAGCTCGACTTGCTCGTGACGATTGATATTCGCTGGTCCGAGACGGCGCGCGCTTCTGACTTCGTGCTGCCCGATGTGACGTATCTGGAGGCCGACCGTGGCTTGGGAACGGTGACAGGCGCCAACGATGTGCGCGTGTTCTACCGCAACGCCGTGCTGCCTGTGCAGCATGACGGTACACGTCCCGGTCGGGAGATTTTTGCCGGTCTGGCGCAGGCGTGTGGCGTGGGTGAGTACTTCCAGTTTACGTCTGACGATCTGGCGGCTGCCCAGGTGGCGCCTTTTGGGATCGATCTGGACGAGCTCAAGGAGCGCGGCTGGGCCGATACGGGCATGGCGCTGCCGACGCGCACGGGTGAGCCGGTGATTCCGCTTGCCGGCGGCAAGATTGCGCTGGCAAGCGACATATGGGAGCGAGCCGGCATGGGTCGTGTGCCCAACTGGATCGCTCCCATGGTGGAGCCCGGCCCGGGGATGTTTCGCCTCATTAGCGGCAACCGTCCCTTTGAGTCGCATACCTCACGAAGGCTTGCGGCGGCCGGTGCCGCCGAGGCTGGATCGGACCTGGATGCCGTGCAGATGAATGCCGATGTCGCCGCTCGCATGGGTATCGCCAATGGCGAGGTCGTCGAACTTGTGAGCGACATGGGCCGCGATCGCGTGCGCGTAGAGACGACGCCCTATCTGCATCCGGCGTGCATCTTTACGTCGGCCGCCCCGGGTGGGCGTTCGTTTGGCTCCGATGCCGGTGGCGCTCAAGCCTTGGGCGTGGGCCCGCTCGACCATACGCCGTTGCGCTGGGATCCGTTGACGGGCGCCGCACTCACCCAGGAAAACGCCGTTCGCGTGGAAAAGATTGCGGCGCGCGAGGATAATAACGACTGATTGATTCAGCCGATCGAGTTGGCTGATAGTTTGACGTTCGAACGATTGATTCACTTTTGGTTTTGAAAGGCCTCATATGAGCGATAGCCAGAACATGTCAGATGAAGTGCGCGCCCGCCTGCGCGCTATTCCTTCCGTCAACGAGCTGCTTGCCGAGTGGCCGGTTGTGAAGGCGGCGGGGGAGACCTGCGACGCGGTGGCGCATGCCGCCGTCACGGCCGAGCTCGACGAGGAACGCGCCGCCATTCGCGCCGGTGCCGCCCCGCGCTCTAAGCGCGACCTGGCCTCGGCGATCGAGTGGCGTGCGCATCGATCCGCACTGCCGAGTCTGCGTCCTGCCGTCAACGCCACGGGTGTGGTCATCCATACCAACTTGGGCCGCGCCCCGCTCGCGGAGTCGGCGGCAAAGGCCGTGGCCGAGGTTGCGCGCGGGTATAGCACGCTCGAGTACAACGTCGACACCTGTTCGCGCGGGTCGCGCAAGGAGCACGCTGCGCAGCTCATCCGCTCGCTTACCGGTGCCGAGGACGCGCTGGTCGTTAACAATAACGCGGCCGCCGTGCTTTTGGTGCTGGCGACTCATGCCGCAGGCAAGGAGGTCATCGTCAGCCGCGGCGAGCTTGTCGAGATCGGCGGTAGCTTCCGTATCCCCGATGTCATGGCGGCTTCGGGCGCCAAACTCGTCGAGGTCGGTGCCACCAACCGCACGCATTTGAGCGACTACGAGCGCGCCATCACGCCCGATACGGCCATGATCCTCAAGGTCCATCCTTCCAACTATCGCATCGAGGGCTTTCACGAGGAGGTGGGCTCAAAGGAGCTCGCCGCACTGGCCCATAAGCACGGCCTGCTGTTTTATGAAGACCAGGGGTCGGGCGCGCTGTTGCCCGACGACATCTTGGTGCGCGGAGGCGAAGAAACCACGCCAGCTTCGGTCGCGGCGGGGCTCGATATCGTGTCATGCTCGGGCGATAAGCTGCTCGGCGCCGCGCAGGCGGGCATTATCATGGGTCGTCGCGATCTGATCCAGGCCTGCGGGTCGCATCCGCTTATGCGTGCCCTGCGCCCGGGCAAACTGGCTCTGTCGGCGCTCGAGGCCACGCTGCGTATCTACATGGATGGCGCCGATGTTGCCCATCGCGATATTCCGGTGCTCAGCATGCTTACGTTGCCGCAGGCTCATTTGGAGCGACGTGCCCGTAAGCTGCGTGATCGTATGGTCGCCGGGTTCGATAAGGCTGGTTGCCCGTGTGCCGTTGAGCTGGAGATTGTCGAGGAATCGTCGACCCCCGGTGGCGGCTCGCTGCCTACCGTGGAGCTGCCCACGATGTGCGTTGCCGTGCGTCTTGTTGACGAGCGCCTGACGGTCAACGCGCTCAAGCGCTCGCTTGTCCAGGACTTCGACACGCCGGTCGTCACGCGCACCTCGCACGACTGCATTCTGTTTGATGTGCGCACGCTCGTTGGCGACCGCGATATCGAGACGGCGGCATCGACGCTCGTCGCGTGCGTTAAGAAGGCGATTGCTCGATGAGTGAGGTTCAAGCGCTGGTGGAGTGTCCCGTTATCGTTGGCACGGCGGGCCACGTCGACCACGGTAAGTCGGCGCTGATCGAGGCGTTGACCGGCAAAAATCCCGACCGTCTGGAGGTTGAGCGCCGTCGCGGTATGACCGTGGAGCTGGGCTTTGGCGAGCTGGCGCTGCCGAGCGGCAAGATTGTCGGCCTGGTCGATGTGCCGGGGCATGCCCATTACTTGCGCGCCATGGTGCAGGGCGCGACAGGCATCGACGTTGCCGTGCTGGTGGTTTCGGCCGTCGAGGGCGTGATGCCGCAGACCCGCGAGCACGTGCATGTGCTGGAGCTGCTGGGCGTTACGCATATGGTGGTCGCGCTGACCATGTGTGACCTGGCCGATGCCGAGATGACCGAGCTTGCCGAGCTCGATGTCGATGACTTTTTGTCGGGTACCGTGTTTGCGGGTGCGCCGATCGTGCCTGTGTCGTCCAAGACAGGCGAGGGGATTGACGGGCTGCTTGCGGTGCTCGACGAGCAGGTAAGTGCCTGCTGGGATGCTTGCCGCGACCGTTCCGAGCTCACCGATGCCGCGCCGCGTCTGCCCATCGACCGCTGCTTTACGATCAAGGGCGTCGGCACCGTCGTGACGGGAACGCTGCACGATGCGCCGGTTGCGGTGGGCGACGAGCTGATGGCTTTGCCGTCGCGTACGGTCTGTCGCGTGCGCGGGATTCAGGTGCATGGCGATACGCCGCGAGCACTGCCCGGACAGCGCGTGGCACTCAACTTGGTGGGCGATGGTGTTGCCGCGCTTGACCGTGGCGAGATGCTGGGTGTGGCGGACCGCTTTGGTCAGACGTTGCGCTTTATGATGACGTTCACCTACCTGGGCCGCGAGGGCGCCAAGCCGCGCGTGCTCGAGTCGGGCGCGCGTGTGCATGTGATGGCCGGCACGGCCGAGGTCGTCGGCCGCATCATGCTTTTGGAGGGCGAGGCCCCCATGGCGGTGGGCGAGACCCGTACCGTGCAGGTGCGCCTGGAGGAGCCGCTGCCGCTGCGCGCCGGAGACCATGCCGTGGTGCTGTCGTATTCGCCCGTTATGCTCATCGGCGGCGGGCGCGTGCTGCTATCGCGCTGCCGTCGCTCGCGCGAGCTTTCTGCCGGCGAGCACGCACTGTTTGCGGCGCTTGAGTCCGGTGATATCGCGGGCGGTGTGGGCGCTTGGCTGGCGCTGCAGATGCTGCCGGTTACGGCGGTTGATGTTGCTGAGGCTTTGGATCTTGCTGTCGGCGAGGCCGATGCCGCGCTGCGCGGGTTGGTGGCGCAGGGCTCCGTTCGCAAGCTTGCCGTGGGTGATGCGGACCTCTTGGCGGACACCGTGGTGCTCGACGCTGCGATGGATTCACTGGCGGCGACCCTGTCAGCCATGCACGCGGCGGCCCCCAAGGAGACGGGCTTTACGCCTGGCGCCGTTGCCCATGCCGCGTGGCCTGCCGCTGATGAAGGCGTTGCCGCGGCTCTGATTGCCGAGGGCTGCTCGCGTGGCGTGTGCGCCGCCGAGGGCGCCGAGGTATTCGATCCGCATTCGGCCGCCGCGGCGGCACGCGTGGTGCGAGAGGCTTGCGAGCGGATCGTCGCGCTTCTTGACGAGGCCGGCCTGGATGCACCGACGTTGCCCGAGGTGGGCGAACAGCTGCAGCTCGGCCGCGACACCATGACGCGTGCCCTGCGCGAGCTTTCGCTCAACCGCTCGATCGTTAAGGTCGAGCGCGACGTTGCCCTGTCCGCTGCCGCCGAGGCCCATGCGCGCGAGCTTGTTGCCGCCGCCATCGCCGATGCCGGCGGCGCAGCTACCACGAGCGTGCTGCGCGAGGCCCTGGGCGTGTCGCGCAAGCGTGCCATCAGCATCTTGGAGCACCTAGATGCCGTGCGCTTCACGGTGCTCGACAAGGAAGCCGGTGGCCTGCGCTCCCTGCGCTAGGCCGGTTACCTGCTCCCGCCTCCTCAGTTGCGGTGAAATAGTTCCTATTTGGAGGCTTTGGCAGCAAATACAGGAACTATTCCACCGCAACTTCTTGCTCGTCTTTTTGGGTTGGAGCCGTTTCGGTTTGGTAAAATACCGCCGCACTTGGGAACGGATGGGCTCCGGTGGGCTCCGCGGTCCTCAAAACCGTTGCGAGGCGTGCAAAACGTCTTGGATGTGTTCGATTCACATACGTTCCCGCCATACGCTACCAGCGCTTTTGTGCTCGCGGTCTTGCTGCGTGCCGCAAAGGCGCTGTTTTGTTTTTGCACGAGCTTTTCGTAGCGCTGCTATTTCGGTGGCTGTATTTAGCTTCGTGCGCCGGGTTTCGAGCATGCCGATGGAGGTGTTTTGCCGTATGACTACCGTAAGACGTGCCGATCTTTCTTGCGTCGTCCAAGCGGGTGGGCTGTCCTCGCGCATGGGCTGTGATAAGGCTCGCATGGCGTTTTGCGGCGAGCCGCTCATCGAACGCGTGCTGGGTCGGCTGGCGCCAGTTGCCGGCGAGTTGGTCGTGACGACTTCGCGTCCCAGCGAGCTTGCCTACCTTGAGGAGCGCGCGTTTGGCGGCCTGGTGCCGCGAATAGTGTCGGACCTTGAGGGGCCGGCGGGCGCCATGCGCGGCATCGCGAGTTCGCTGGCTGCCGCTCGGTTGCCCCTCGCGGCGATCGTCGCCTGCGATATGCCGTTCGTCTCGCCAGAACTGATCGGCGCGCTTTCTGATCGGGTCAAGGAAGGCCCGCTCGATGTGTGCGTCCCGCGCGAGGAGCGGGGGATTGAGCCGCTGTGCGCCGTGTGGCGCCGCCAGGCTTGCGCGCCGGTTGCCCGTGAGTTGCTCGACCGGGACCGCCAACGCATCCGCTGTTTGATCGACCAGGTCCATGCCGGCTATCTGGATGAGCCCCAGATTGTCGAGGTTGCCGGTTCGACGCTCTGCTTCGAGAACGTCAATACACCCGAGGAGTTTGCGGCAGCCGAGCTGCTCGCCTAGACGATTGGAGTTGCCATGTCTCACGATATTTGCCCCGACACGGGAGAGCCTTGCACTTGCGATGGTTCCGAGCCCTGTACCTGCGGCTGCGGTGGCTGTGGACATACTGCGGAAGAGGAAGCGGCCGCCGCGGCATATCGTGAGGCACACCGCGAAGGCCCGTCCGGTGATGCCCTCGACCACGAACGCAAAATCATCGTGTCGTTCGATAGCACCTTCGATGTGATGGAATGCGAACAGCTGTGCCTTGCCGCCGGTGTGCCCGGGCGCATCATGCCGCTGCCCGGCTCCATCACCGCCGGCTGCGGACTGTGCTGGGCCATGCCGTTCTCGGGCGATGCCCTCGCCGCCTTCCGCGCCGCCACCGAGGGCCGCGTAACCCCCGCCGACTACCACCAGCTCGTCCTCTAACCACCAACACCACCACAAAGGTGCCTGTCCCCAATGTGGTGGTTTAGAACACGTGGACGAAACAGGTTTGAAACACGGGTTTTGCACGTCAGGCACTCAAAAACGCTTCTACCTGCATCGTAATCAAAACGAAACATCCGCTCGTCGGCTTATGCGAAACTTTGCTGCAACAGTGCGATATTATCCATACTCGATAACGTTCGCGGCGCATAGGGTGCTGCGACCAACATTTTCGTTTCCCATCATTGGAGGAAGCATGAGCTACACGCAGAAAGTTCTCGAAGAGCTCAAGGCCCGCTATCCCGAGCAGCCTGAGTTCATCCAGGCCGCGACCGAGATCCTCGGCACCATCCAGCCGGCGCTCGACGCCCACCCCGAGTACGAGGAGGCCGCCCTGCTGGAGCGCCTCGTCGAGCCCGAGCGCATCGTTATGTTCCGTGTCCCCTGGGTCGACGACCAGGGCAAGGTTCAGGTCAACCGCGGCTACCGCGTCGAGTTCAACTCTGCCATTGGACCCTACAAGGGTGGCCTGCGCTTTAACCCGACGGTCACCCTGGGCATGCTCAAGTTCCTGGGCCTGGAGCAGATCCTCAAGAACAGCCTGACCACCCTTCCCATGGGCGGCGGCAAGGGCGGTTCCGACTTTGACCCCAAGGGCAAGTCCAACAACGAGATCATGCACTTCTGCCAGTCCTTCATGACCGAGCTCTATCGCCACATTGGCCCCAACACCGACGTTCCCGCCGGCGACCTGGGCGTTGGCGGCCGCGAGGTTGCCTACCTGTTCGGTCAGTACAAGCGCCTGACCAACGAGTGGACCGGCGTCCTTACCGGCAAGGGCCTCTCCTTTGGCGGCTCGCTCGCCCGTACCGAGGCCACCGGTTACGGTCTGGTCTACTTTGTGGACGAGTACCTCAAGAGCCGCGGCGACTCTTTCGAGGGTAAGAACGTCGTCGTTCACGGCTCCGGTAACGTCGCCATCTACGCGGTCCAGAAGGTCGCCCAGCTCGGCGGCAAGGTGCTCGCCTGCTCCGACACCCACGGCTGGGTCGAGGATCCCGACGGCATCGACTACACCGTGCTCGAGCATGTCTACAACAAGAAGCGCTCCGGCCACGACAAGGGCGTTACGCTCGCTATGTACGTTGACGAGAAGCCTAACGCCGTGTGGCACGAGGGCGACGGCCGTGGCGTTTGGCAGCTTCCCTGCGACATCGCGCTGCCCTGCGCTCGCGAGAACACGCTGCTGCTCGAGGACGCCCAGGCGCTCGTCGCCAACGGCTGCAAGGTGGTCGGCGAGGGCGCGAACATGCCCACGACCATCGAGGCCACGACCTACTTCCAGGAGAACGGCGTCGCCTTTATGCCCGGTAAGGCTGCCAACGCCGGTGGCGTGCTCGTGTCCGGCCTGGAAATGAGCCAGAACGCCGAGCACCTGTCCTGGACCTTCGAGGAGGTCGACGGCAAGCTCGAGCAGCTCATGCGCGGCATGTTCCACAACGTGGACGACACCGCCAAGGAGTACGGCCAGGAGGGCAACTTTGTCATGGGCGCCAACATCGCCGGCTTCCTGAAGGTCGCCGACGCCATGCTCGCCCAGGGCGTCTGCTAAATCTTCGCTCGATATGGCATGTGATGAGGCTTCCAGCTATCCGGCTGGGAGCCTTTTTCTATGGTGACGATGGCTGTGCCCCCTCGTTTGGTACACTTAAACGTACTGGACAAGTGAAGAGATGGGGGAGAACGTGCTCAAGTTCGGTACCTACGTCCGTGTTGGAAACGCGGCCGAAGCCTATGAGCTCTTACAGAAGAACCGCAACAACAAGATTGTGGGCGGTGGCATTTGGATGCGCCTGGGTTCGCGTCGCGTGGCGACGGCGATTGACCTTTCGGCCTGCGGACTCGATCAGATCGAGGAGACCGAGACCGAGTTTCGCATCGGTGCCATGTGTACCCTGCGCCAGCTCGAGCGCCATGTCGGGCTCAACGCGTTTGTCAACCATGTCTTTGAGTTCGCCGTCCACGATATCGTGGGCGTGCAGCTGCGCAACACCGCCACGGTGGGCGGCAGCATTTACGGTCGCTTTGGTTTTTCGGACGTGCTCTCGGCATTTTTGGCGCTCGATTCGTATGTTGAGCTGACGGGTGCCGGCCGCGTGCCGCTCGCCGAGTTCGTGGACATGGGCTATGTGCGCGACGTGATCGAGCACGTCGTGGTCGTTAAGCACGATTACCGTGCGAGCTACGAGGCCGTGCGCAAGGCCGCGACTGACTTCCCCTCCTTAAACGTCACCGCCGCCTGGTGGGACAACAGCTGGCATGTCACCGTGGGCGCCCGCCCGCTGCGCGCGACCCTGCTGCAGGGCGAGGCATGTGGCCTGGTGAACGAGCAGCCTTCAGAGGACGAGCTGCGCGCCCTGGCCGCGTCCGTACGCGCGCTGAGCTATGGCACCAACCTGTGGGGCTCGGCCGACTACCGCCGCCGCATCTCGGCTCCGTTGGCGATTCAGGCTGTGCGTCGCGCCGCCGGCATCGAGCTTTCGGCCGCGCTTGCCCGCGAGCTCGAGGGCGTGCAGATTCCTAAGTTTGCCACGGACGAGTATTCCTGCCGCCGCGTGCCCGGCGTCGATTCTAGCGAGGTGCGCTAATGGCTGCCAAACTCATCGATCTTTCCTTTACGCTCAACGGCCGCAAGGTCAAGGTTCAGATTGCCCCCGACACCATGCTCTTTGCGCTGCTGCGCGAGCAGGGCTGCGCGTCGGTGCGCTGTGCCTGCGAGACCACCAACTGCGGTCTGTGCACGGTGTGGCTCGATGGCGACCCGGTTCTGAGCTGCTCGGTTCCCGCCGCGCGCGTCGAGGGCCGCTCCATCACCACGCTCGAGGGCCTCAAGGCCGAGTCCGAGGCGCTTGCCCGTGCGATGGCTGCCGAAGGCGCCGAGCAGTGCGGTTTTTGCGCCCCCGGCCTTATCATGAACGTGCTGGCGCTTGCCCGCGCCGCCAAGGAGGACCCGAGCCTCGTCGCCACGCGTGAGGAGCTCTCACGTCAGCTTGCCGGTAACCTTTGCCGCTGCAGCGGCTACGAGAGCCAGCTGCGCGCTATCGTGCGCTTCCTCAACGAGTCCGGCGTGCAGGTGGGCTTCGAGATGCCCGAGCTGCCCGTCAACGACACCAGCTGCGACGGCGTCGCGTACAAGCAGATTACCCACAAGCAGCCCAAGAAGGATTCGAAGGCCCTGCTCGAGGGTCGTCCCGTCTACACGGGCGACATGGTGCCCGCCGGTGCGCTCATCGTCAAACTCAAGCGCAGCCCCTATGCCCGCGCCAAGATCCGCTCCATCGATACGTCGCGCGCCCTGAAGGTGCCCGGAGTCGTGGGCGTCTACACCTACGAGGACGTGCCCCAGCGCCGCTTTACCATCGCCGGCCAGAGCTATCCGCAGCCGAGTCCCTACGACCGTCTGATCCTCGAGAACCTCGTCCGTTACCAAAACGAAGAGGTGGCGATCGTCGCCGCCGAGACCGAGGAGGCCGCCGACAAGGCGCTCAAGCTCATCAAGGTCGACTACGAGGTGCTCGAGCCGCTGCTCGACTTTACCCAGGCACTCGATAACGACATCGTGGTCCACCCCGAGGGCGACGTGACCTTTATGTTCCCGCAGGGCGGCGACGTTGCTCGCAACCTGGTGTGCAGCGGTACCAGCGATTTTGGCGATCTTGATGAGGCGTTCGCCCAGAGCGACATCGTCTTCACCCGCACCTACACCAGCCAGGCCACGCAGACCGCGCCCATGGAGACCTTCCGCGCCTTCGCGACGACCGACGCGTTCGGGCGTATCTCGGTGACCACCTCCACGCAGGTGCCCTTCCACGTGCGCCGTATGGTCGCGCAGTCGCTCGACATTCCGCAGTCGCAGGTGCAGGTCATTAAGCCGCGCATCGGCGGCGGCTTTGGCTCCAAGCAGACGGGCTGCTGCGAGATCTTCGTGGCGTTTGTCACCCAACAGACCGGCCGTCCGAGCTACTGCTGCTACACCCGCGAGGAGACCATCACCGCGGGCAACTCGCGCCACCAGATGCAGATGACCGTTAAGCTGGGTGCCATGAACGACGGCACCATCACGGCCATCGATCTGCACACGCTGTCCAACGCCGGCGCGTACGGCGAGCACGCTACCACGACGATCGGCCTTTCGGGCCACAAGAGCCTGCCCATCTACAACCATGTGAAGGCGAGCCGCTTTAGCTGGGATGCCGTCTACACCAACACCAACCGCGGCGGCGCGTATCGCGGCTACGGTGCAACCCAGGGCCAGTTTGCCGTGGAGAGTGCCGTCAACGAGCTCGCCGACATGCTGCACATGGACCCCGCCGACCTGCGCCTTAAGAACATCGTGCGCGAGGGCGAGGTCATGCCGCAGTACTACAACGAGAAGCTCAACGCCTGCGCGCTCGACCGCTGCCTGCTGCGCGCGATGGACATGATCGGTTGGCGTGACAAGCCGCTGGCCGTGGACCTGGGCGACCGCGTGCGTGCTCTGGGTTGTGCGCTCACCATGCAGGGCTCGGGCATCTCCAACGTGGATATCGCCGGCATCGACATGCGCTTGGAAGAGGACGGCTTCATTACCATCGGCACCGGCGCCACCGATAACGGCATGGGCGTCGACACGATCCTGGCGCAGATTGCCGCCGAGGAGCTGGGTGTGGAGAGCTCGCTGATCGTGGTGCGCGGCGTGGACACCGACGTGTCGCCGTTCGACGCCGGCTCGTACGCGAGCTCGGGCACGTACGTGACGGGTCTGGCAGCCAAGAACGCCGCGGCCGAGCTGCGCGAGAAGATCTGCGCCAAGGCCGCCCTGATGTGGGACGTGGACGCCGCCGACGTGGTCTTCGATGGCCAGTACGTGCGCCTGTCCGACGAGCGTGCCGCGCGCGAGCAGAACCGCTACCTCACGCTGCGCGACTTTGCCAACCTGTGCGTAAAGAACATCGCGGGCGGCGACGCGCTCACCTCGCATGCCTCTGCCTGCCTGCCCGTTTCGCCTCCGCCGTTTATGGCCGGCATTGCCGAGGTCGAGGTCGACAAGGCCACCGGCAAGGTGACCGTGGTGGATTACGCCGCTGCTGTTGACTGCGGCACCGTGATCAACGAGGCGCTCGCGCGCGTCCAGGCCGAGGGCGGCATTGCCCAGGGCATCGGTCACGCGCTCTACGAGATCGTCGAGCACGATGATCGCGGCCGCCTGCGCACCGGTAACTTTATGAGCTACAAGCTGCCCACGCGCCTGGATATCGGCAGCATTCGCGTGGCCTTTGAGCCTAGCTACGAGCCGACGGGTCCGTTTGGCGCCAAGTCGATCGGCGAGGTCGTCATCAACACGCCGCTCGCCGCCGTTGCCTCGGCCGTGGCGCACGCCACCGGCCACCAGGTTCGCTCGCTGCCGATCACGCCCGAGAAGGCCCTGCTGGGGGAGTAGTTGATCAGCGAACAAGTCGTAATTGGCGGGGTGGGGCAACTCGTCCCGCCTTTTGCACTCGTGGTGAGGTCGTGAGCCTGTAAAAGGTGTGCGTGCGCTTGCCGTTCGTATCTGCTATCATTCCTTATCTGTGCGCTCATGCGGGCGTGGCGGAATTGGTAGACGCGCCAGATTTAGGTTCTGGTGGGATTCCCGTGAAGGTTCGAGTCCTTTCGCCCGCACCATCGCACCTGCGTCGGCCCTGGCCGTCGCGACACTTTGTTGCATAAAGGTACCAGCACCTCAGATAAGCTGGGCAGTATGAGGAGGAACGTGTTGAACATCACCGCTTCTGACGTCAAGGACGCCAAGCTCACCGCTACGGTCACCATCCCGGCCGCCGACGTCGACGCCGCGATCAAGAAGGCCTACAAGGACACCGCCAAGAAGTACCGCTTCCCGGGCTTCCGTGCCGGCAAGGCTCCCCGTCCGGTCATCGACTCCGCTCTTGGCGCCGAGGCTACCCTCGCTCAGGCCACCAATGACCTGATCGCCGCCAATGAGCCCGCCGTCCTCAACGAGCTGGACATCGTCCCCACCAAGAACGGTGACTATAAGGAGCTCGACCTCGCCAAGGATCACGAGGACTACACCTACACCGTCGAGTTCTCCCTGCGTCCTGCTGCCGAGCTCTCCTCCTTCGACGCCGTCGAGATCGAGATGCCCCCTGCGGAGGTCACCGAGTCCGAGATCAACAACCAGGTCGAGATGCTCCTCAACTACCGTGCCACCTTCGAGGACGTCGAGGGTCGCGTCGTCGAGGCCGATGACTACGTCACCGTCGACCTCAAGGCCGTCGAGAACGCCGACAACTTTGCCGCCGAGGGCCGCATGCTCATCGCCGGTAGCGACAGCAACCCCAAGGAGTTCAACGAGGCCCTGATCGGCGCTAACGTTGACGACGTCAAGACCGTCACCTGGACCGACGAGGTCGAGGAGGGCGAGGAGGCCGAGACCCACACCGTCGAGGTCACCGTCAAGGGCATCAAGGTCCGCAACACCCCCGAGCTCACCGACGAGCTCGTCAAGTCCGACTTTGGCTTCGACAGCATCGACGCCATGCGTGACGCCATCAAGATCGAGATCGAGCAGGACAAGGCTTCCCGCCTCCCGGCCGAGAAGGAGAACCGTTGCGTCTCCGCTCTCGCCGAGCGTCTGCAGCTCGACGAGATGGACGCCGACTACGAGCAGTCCGTCTTTGAGGAGCTTGGCCAGAACTTCCTGTCCAACCTCGCTGCCCGTGGCATGACCCTGGACACCTGGCTGCCCGCTTCCGGTCTGACCATGGAGCAGTTCATCGGCGACCTGCACAAGCAGGCTAACGACGTCGCCCGTGAGTCCCTGGCTCTCGACGCCCTCGCCCGTGAGCTCAAGATCGAGGTCACCGAGGACGACATCAACGCCGAGTTCGAGAAGGCCGGCGTCAAGGACGTCGAGGCTTCCAAGGCCGAGTTCATTGCCGATGGCCGCATGCCTGCCGTCCGCGAGTCCATCCGTCGCTCCAAGGCCGTCGACCACCTGGTCGAGAACGCCAAGGTGACCGAGGTTGACGAGACCGCCAAGGACGCCGAGTAATTCTCGCCACCTTTTCCGCGAGCGCATGGATGCGCCCGTGATGGGGTAAAGTTATAAGCCGGTTATCCGGTTGCTTCGTACGGTGCCAGCCAATGCATAGCATGCGGGCACCGTACGTTTGTCTAGAACCATTATTGGTCCGCAAGAGAAATGGAGATGCGTATGATCGCTAAGTTCGATTCCGCCCTCGTGCCATACGTTATCGAGCAGACGCCGCGCGGCGAGCGCAGCTACGATATCTATTCGCGCCTGCTCAACGACCGCATCATCTTCTTGGGCGAGGAGATCAACTCCGTCAGCGCCAACCTGGTCGTTGCCCAGCTGCTGCATCTTGAGAGCCAGGATGCCGAGAAGGATATCTCGCTCTACATCAATTCGCCCGGTGGCGAGGTCTACTCCGGCCTGGCGATTCTGGACACCATGAACTTCATCAAGCCGCAGGTCTCCACCATTTGCGTCGGTATGGCTGCGTCCATGGCCGCCGTGCTGCTTTCGGCCGGCGCTAAGGGCAAGCGCTTCTGCCTGCCGCACTCCAAGGTCATGATTCACCAGCCCAGCGGCGGTGCCCAGGGTCAGCAGACCGAGATCGAGATCGTGGCCGAGGAGATCAAGAAGACCCGTCGCGAACTCAACCAGATCCTGTCCGACGCATCGGGCCAGCCGATCGAGAAGGTCCAGGCCGATACCGAGCGCGACAATTACCTGACCGCTTCCGAGGCGCTCGATTACGGTCTGATCGACCGTATCGTCACCTCGCGCGATCTCGCCGCGAAGGACGCCTAGGATGGCAGGAAACATGCAGGACAACTTTGACGAGAACGGCAACCCCATCCGCTGCTCCTTCTGCGGAAAAGAGCAGGGTCAGGTCCGTCGTCTCGTAAAGGGTCCGACCAACATCTTTATCTGTGACGAGTGCGTTGCCGCCTGCTCCGAGATCCTTGAGGAGTCGCTTGCTTCGGACTTTATGGACGCTGCCCGCAACGGCAAGCTGCCGGGCTTCCTCAACGACCACGGCCAGGCTGCATCCCAGCCCGCCGTGGACCCCGAGACCGAGGGCTTTGAGCTCGAGGACGACCGTCAGGTCATCACGCACGTGCCGACGCCGCACGAGATCTATGACGAGCTTTCGGCCTATGTTATGGGTCAGGAGGACGCCAAGCGCGCCATGTCGGTGGCCGTGTACAACCACTATCGCCGCGTGATTGAGGGCGGCGCTGCGGTGTCTGCCTTTGATGACGACATGGGCTCGCAGTTCGATGACGATATGGACGAGGTAGAGCTCGCCAAGTCCAACATTTTGCTGCTCGGTCCCACCGGTACCGGTAAGACCCTGCTCGCCCAGACGCTCGCGCGCATCCTCGAGGTGCCGTTTGCGATCGCCGACGCCACCGCGCTTACCGAGGCCGGTTATGTGGGCGAGGACGTGGAGAACATCCTGCTCAAGCTCATCAACGCCGCCGATGGCGATATTGAGCGCGCTCAGGTGGGCATTATCTACGTGGACGAGATTGACAAGATCGCCCGTAAGGCCGAGAACCTCTCCATTACCCGCGATGTTTCGGGCGAGGGCGTTCAGCAGGCACTGCTTAAGATTCTTGAGGGCACGGTGGCAAGCGTTCCGCCCACCGGCGGCCGCAAGCATCCCCAGCAGGAGCTGCTGCAGATCGATACGACCAACATCCTGTTCATCTGCGGTGGTGCCTTTGTGGGTCTGGACAAGATCATTGCCGATCGCGTGGGCAACAAGGGCGTGGGCTTCAACTCTGAGATCGCCGGCCCCACCTCGGTCGACGAGAACGACCTGCTGCGTCAGGTGCTCCCGCAGGACCTCAACGCCTTTGGCATGATCCCCGAGTTCGTGGGCCGCACACCCGTCGTCACCCAGACGCAGGCGCTGGACGAGGACGATCTGGTGTCGATTCTGACCGAGCCCAAGAACGCTGTGGTGCGTCAGTACCGCAAGATGTTCCAGCTCGAGGACGTTGAGCTTGAGTTTGAGGATGCCGCCCTGCACGAGATCGCCCGCATGGCGCTCGCTCGCAAGACCGGCGCCCGCGGCCTGCGCTCCATCTGCGAGGACGTGCTGCAGCAGACGATGTTCGACCTCCCCAGCGAGGAGGGTGTTTCCAAGGTCATCGTGACTGAAGCTTCCGTAAAGGGCGAAGAGCAGCCCCAACGCATCTACGGGTAAACCAGCAAAAAACGTGCTTACAAATAGCCTCCGACCATCCGTGGTCGGAGGCTATTTTATATATACGCAATAACCCCAACTACCTGTGTTATTCTGTGTGTTTGTTTAAGCCTCAGCGAAGTCATATCAGACTGAAGTAATCGATACCTAAGGGGAGGAATGTAGGCCCGATTTTCGTAGATTCCGCACGAGCCGAAGACCACTTAATGTGGTCTTCGAGCGAGCCAGGACTTGACCGAGCGAAAATCGGACCTACATTCCTCCCCGGCGGGACAGGGAGAGATATATGGAAGAGATGCCCAAGAATTACGATCCGTCGACCAACGAGCCGGCGATCCTGCAGAAGTGGCTCGACGGCGGCTACTACAAGCGCCGCGAGGGCGTGGGCGACTGCACCGTCACCATTCCGCCTCCCAACGTGACCGGCAAGCTCCACATGGGCCACGCTACCGACGACTCCATCCAGGACGCCATCGTCCGTATGGCCCGCATGCGCGGCAAGTCCACGCGTTGGGTGCTCGGCACCGATCACGCCGGTATCGCCACGCAGACCAAGGTCGACAAGAAGCTCAAGAGCGAGGGCATCAGCCGCCTGGAGATCGGTCGCGACAAGTTTGTCGAGGCTTGCTGGGATTGGACCCACGAGTACGGCGGCATCATCGTCGAGCAGATCAAGCGTATGGGCTGCTCCGTTGACTTCGATAACGAGCGCTTTACCATGGACGAGGACTACGCGCAGGCCGTGCGCAAGGTCTTCTGCGACTGGTACCACGACGGTCTGATCTACCGCGGCAAGCGCATCGTCAACTGGTGCCCCAACTGCACCACCGCCATCTCGGACGACGAGGCCGAGTACAAGGACGAGAAGGGCCATCTGTGGCACCTGCGCTACCCGCTGACCGAGCCGGTCAACGGCCAGGACTACATCGTCGTCGCCACCACGCGCCCCGAGACCATGCTCGGCGACACGGGCGTCGCCGTTTCCCCGAAGGATCCCGAGAAGGCCGCCTTCGTGGGTAAGACCGTCAAGCTCCCCATCGTCGATCGCGAGATTCCCATCTTTGAGGATTGGCATGTCGACGCCAACTTCGGTTCCGGCTTCGTTAAGGTTACTCCGGCCCACGACCCCAACGATTACGCCATGGGTCAGGCCCACGACCTTCCGCAGATCAATATCTTCGACGAGCACGCGGTGGTCGTCGAGGGCTATGGCGAGTTCACCGGCATGACCCGCGAGGAGTGCCGCGAGGCGGTCATCAAGTGGTTCGACGAGCACGGCCTACTCGATCACGTCGAGGAGCACGACCACTCCGTCATGCACTGCTACCGTTGCGACGCCGCGCTTGAGCCGTGGCTGTCCGAGCAGTGGTTCGTGGCCGTCGACAAGCTCAAGGGGCCGGCGCTCGACGCCGTCAACTCCGGTAAGGTCACCTTCCACCCCGCGCGCTGGACGCAGACCTACACCACTTGGATGGAGAATCTCAAGGACTGGTGTATTAGCCGCCAGCTGTGGTGGGGCCACCGCATTCCCGTGTTCTACTGCGAGGACTGCGGCTGGGAGGACGCCCTTACCGAGGACACCGATGTGTGCCCCAAGTGCGGCGGTCATCACGTGCATCAGGACGAGAACGTGCTGGACACCTGGTTCAGCTCGCAGCTGTGGACCTTCGCCACGCAGGGCTGGCCGCAAAAGCCGGAGCTGCTCGAGGGCCATCATCCCACGACGGCGCTCGTCACCGCGCGCGACATCATCGCGCTGTGGGTCGCCCGCATGGTCATGAGCTCGCTGTACTTCCTGGACGAGGTGCCGTTTAAGGACGTCGTCATCTACCCGACGATCCTTGCCAAGGACGGCAGCCGCATGTCCAAGTCCAAGGGCAACGGCGTTGACCCCATGGACCTCATCGGTATGTACGGCGCCGACGCCATGCGCTACAACCTTCTTACGCTGTGCACCAACAACCAGGATGTTAAGTTCGACGCGAACATCGACAAGAAGACCAAGAAGCTCATCGACAGCCCGCGTACCGACCAGGCCAAGAGCTTTGTGACTAAGATCTGGAACGCCAGCCGCTTCCTGCTCATGAACATGGAGGGCTACACGCCCGGCGAGCCCGTCGTGGAGACGCCGGCCGACGCCTGGATGTTCAGCCGCCTGGCCAAGGCCGTTAAGATGGTCACCGAGGGTATTGAGAACTACACCTTTGGCGATATGGCCCGCGGCGTGCAGCAGTTCTTCTGGAACGAGGTCTGCGACTGGTACGTCGAGGTCACCAAGGCCCGCTTGAAGGGCGAGGGCCGTCTGCAGGCTCAGCGCAACCTGATCTTTGTGCTGGATACCTCCATTCGCCTGATGCACCCGCTCATGCCGTTTGTCACCGAGGAGATTTGGGACAACATGCCGGCCAGCGTGCTCGACCTGGATGCCGAGGGCAACGTCGACCGCGCCGAGGCGCTCATGATTGCCAAGTGGCCCGAGCCCGCCGATTACGCCAAGTATGTCGACGAGGACGCCGAGCGCGCGTTTGAGCTGTGCCGCGCCGTCGTTTCCGCCGCCCGCGCCACGCGTTCGCGTTATCGCTTGAGCCCCAAGGCCGAGCTCGACGTGGTCGTGCGCGCCGGTGTCGAGGACATCGAGAAGCTCGAGAGCCTGCGTTCGACCATTGAGCCGCTGGCCAACACCGCTTCGCTGGTCATGGGTACCGACGTTGAGAAGCCGGCCGCGAGCATCGCCGTGGTCGACAGCGGCGTCGAGGTCTTTGTGGTGCTCGAGGGCAAGGTCGATCTTTCGGCCGAGAAGGCGCGTCTTGAGAAGGAGATCGCCGCGGCGCAGAAGGAGCTCGCCGGCTGCGAGAAGACGCTCGCCAACGAGGGCTTTGTGGCCAAGGCCGCGCCTGCGGTGGTCCAGAAGAAGAGGGACCGTGCAGCTGAGCTCAAGGAGATCCTGGCGGCGCTGACTGCTCAGGTTGCTGACTTCTCGTAAATTGCGCTGAGGGGCGCGTCCCGACGCTTTGCTCGCTACTGCGGACAGTCCTGCTCGCACGAAGGCCACATTAAGTGGCCTTCGGCTCGTGCGGAACTTGTATCGAGCAAAGCCCCAAACCGCTCCCATAGCGGTTACGGTGGCGTCCGCTGCCTGGTGAGGTCACTTGGTTGTGGCCTTGATCTTGCTGCAAGCGGGTAAAGGCTGAAATTGTCAACGCGAGGGGCTCATTCTTTTTGATGAGCCTCTTTTTCTGTTATGGGGGACTTTGGGTTATGGCTAAGCGTTCTGGGTCGTATGTCGTTCCTTTCTCGTTTGAGTTGCTTTCCTTTGGTGAGGCTGTGGGGCTTGCTGCTGATACGGGGCGGATTTCTGGGGATGCTGGTCCTCTGCTTGAGACGGTTGTCGATATGCTCGATGAGCTGGGGCGTCCGGACGAGTATTTCGATTGCATTCAGGTCGCCGGTACCAATGGCAAGACTTCGACCACGCGTTTTTCGGCCGCCATCCTTCGCGGCGAGGGGCTCAAGACCGCGCTGTATACGTCGCCGCAGCTGGTGCGCTATCCCGAGCGCATGGAGGTTGACGGGCGCGTTGTGAGCGATGAGGCGTTTGCCCGTGGCGTTTCGGCCGCTGTTGAGGCGGGGCATCGAGTGAATGCTCGTCGTGTGGCGGCGGGGGAGCGTGCCTATACCATTACGCCGTTTGACCTGTTGACGGCTGCCGCACTTGTTGTATTTGCCGAGGCCGCGGTGGATGTTGCCGTGCTCGAGGTTGGCATGGGCGGGCGTTGGGACGCTACGAGTGCGACCGATCCCGTCGCCGTTGCCATTACGGGCATTGGGCTCGATCACACACGTATTTTGGGCGATACGCTCGAGGCCATTGCGGGTGAGAAGGCTGCGGTTATTAAGCCTGGGCGCCTGGTTGTTTTGGGTGAGGGAACGCATGAGCCGAGCGTTCAGCGCGTGATGGATGCACGTTGTCGCGAGTGCGGCGTTGTGCCGCTCGTGGTGAGCCATACGACGACTAAACTTCCGGCACACGTGGGCGATACGGTGGAGTTTAGCTGCACCACGCCGCGTGCGATCTATACGTCGAGCATGGTCAAACCGTCCTATCAGCCGCAGAATGCCGCGTGCGCGATTATGCTGTGCGAGGGGTATCTGGGTCGCGAGCTCGACCACGATGCGCTGGATGCCTCGCTTATGGGCTGCCCCACACCGGGTCGTTTTGACGTGCTGGGGACCGATCCGCTCAAGCTGATCGACGCCTGCCATAACCCTCAGAGCTGCGAGAACTTTGTGAGCGCGCTGGACGAGATCGATCCGTGCGCGGAGAATCGCCCCACGCTGCTGTGCGCCGCGCTGGCAGACAAGGACGTGGCGGGCATCGTCGACGTGCTTGTTCCAGCGTTCCCCCGCGTGGTCGTGACCCAGACCGATTCCGACCGCGCCCTGCCGGCAGAGGAACTCGCCGCCCTCGTTGATGCCGATAAGCTCACGGGCGTATATCCGAGTGTGTCCGAGGCCCTCGCTGCCTTCGATGCCGCGGGCGAGTCCTTCGTAGCAGCCGGCACTATCACCCTAGCCGGCGAAGTAGCCGGCCTGCTGCGCTAATCCCGTCCCCTCATTAGTTGCGGTGAAATGCGGACTGTTTTCTTGGCTTGAAGCCTTAAACAGTCCGTATTTCACCGCAACTCAAAAGCAGTCAATTTGGGACGGGGCTTTTTTAGCTGCCCTGTGCCCCGAGTTGACTCGCTTGCCACGAAATGGGCCTATCTACTACGTTTTACCGGTCACACTCGACCACACCGAGAATCGCGAAAACAAAAGCGCAGGTAGAAGGCTTGCCGATTTTCAAAAAAGAGCCGCATGGTCGACCCATGCGGGTTAAACGTAGTAGATAGGCCGTTTTTGTGGCGCGGCGTTAGTGGGATGTGACAAAGGGGCAGTCCCTTTGTCACATTGGCTAGTCCAGGCGGACTGGATCGTGGGGGTAGTTGTTGAGGATCTCGACGCCCGTCTCGGTGACTAGGGCCAGGTCCTCGATGCGGACTCCGGTGCGGCCGGGGAGGTAGATGCCCGGTTCGATGGAGAACGTCATGCCCGGTTCAACGACCTGCTCGTTGACGAGCGAGACGTCGCCTGGCTCGTGGTCCTGCAGACCGATCGAGTGGCCCAGGCGATGCGTAAAGTATTTGCCGTAGCCTGCGTCCTCAATCACGTCGCGCGCGGCACGGTCCAGGTCGCACATGCGCACGCCCGGTGCGATGAGCGCCTCGGCGGCCTCGTTGGCACGGCGCACGATGTCGTAGATGCGCGCCGTCTCCTCGTCCGGCTCGCCCCAAAAGAACGTGCGTGTCATGTCCGAGCAGTAGTTGCGATGGCGTCCGCCAATGTCGAATAGCACCACGTCGCCGCGCTTGAGTACCGTATCGTCGGGCTCGTGGTGCGGGTCGCCGGCGTTGGCGCCAAAGCTCACGATGGGCGGAAAGCTAAAGCCCTCGCAGCCGTGCTTGCGATATAGGCCGAGCATCTGATCGGCAATTTCGCGCTCCGTCACGCCTTCATGGACGAGCTTGATGGTATCGGCCATCACGGCGTCGTTGGCGGCAGAGGACGCTCGCATAAGCTCCTGCTCGGTAGCGTCTTTGTAGGTGCGTGCGGCAGTGACGGCAAAGTCGCCTAGGAAGAACTCGCTCGCGGCGTGACGCTCCATAAGGGGCATCAAAAAGCCGGAGCGCATAACGGTGTCGATGCCGAGCGGTTTGGTCGGATCGACCTCGCGAACGATGGCGTCGGCCACGACGTCGGTATCGGTGTGGTACGCGACGCGGGCATTGTCATACTCGGGCAACTGATGAAGGGCGTTGACTAGGATCACCGGCTCGGCACCGCGCGCGAGTAGTACGCCGCAAAAACGCTCGAACATATCGGCATAAAAGCCGGTCAGGTAATAGATCGACCACGGGTCGTTTACGAGCAGCTGCGCACCGGGGTGCTGAGCCTCGAGCGCATCGAGCACGCGCGCCACGCGCTGATCATCGACATGTGCCATGAAACATCCTTTCGCTAGGGTGCCACCATGGTATCCCCAATGCCAGGGTAGTCAATTTGCGACGGGGCTATTTTAGCTGTGTCCAACATGCAGAATGATCGGGCAAAAGTAGTCATAAGAGGGCCGTTCCAAATGGGCTGGTTTCAAAAGTATGGTGGATTACGGGGCTGGACCTGTATTACTTGACCATGAGAAGAATCGCGAAATTAAAACCGCAGGTAGACGGCTTATCAAAAATCGAAAATTGCCGGTATGGATGGGGGTCTCCGAATCAGCCCCGTAATCCGGCATAGTTTTGAAATGGCACTAAAGTAGGCACAAGCTAAATACCAATTCCAAGGATAGTTGCGGTGGAATAGTTCCTGGATGCCGGGGTTTTGGCGGAAATCAGGAACTATTTCACCGCAATTGAGGTGGGACTGGGTGGATGTCGGGGTAGCTAAAAGAGCCCCGTCCTAAATTAGCTGCTTAGGTTGGGTCGATGTCCATGCTGGCGGCGAGGTCGATGTTGGTGCCGAGGAGGTCTTCCAGAACGACGTCGCCCATGCGGATGGGGGCGTCGACGACCACGCCGCGGATGAGGTCCATGGCTTGAGCGTGGAGCGTCAGCGGGATGGCTTCGGCCGTGCGCACGGGCAGCAGCGCCTCATCGCCGCCGGATACAGCCACGGTGGTGGTGAGCACGCGCATGGGGCAGGTGAGTTCTTGGTGCGCGAACTTGTCGCCGCGCGGGCAGCTGTTGCCGGTTACGAAGCGCACCGCTGCCACGGCACCGTTGGCATCGCGCTCCACCTCTACGGTCAGGAGGCACTCGGATGGGCATGTGGTGCAGTTGAACTGCAGCGTCTCGGTCACATTCGTGCTCATGGCCTTACGCCTCCTCAACGGGATCGACGGACAGGATAATCTCGCTAGCACTTAGGTCGAGTGCGCGCTGAATCACTTTTGCCGGCAGCGGGAAGCTTTCCATGACGCTCGGCTTAAATGCACGGACCTTGCCTGCGAACAGTTCCTCGCCGCCAGCGAGAATGCGCACGCGGGCGGCGTCGACCGGTTGGCGCACGCGGAAGTTGAGCTTGGTGAGCGTCACAGCCGTTATGCGTCCCGGCAGCGCGTATCCCGCGATACCGGCGGGGGAGACCGTGAGCTCGCAGGCCGTGTCCGCAGCGCTCGCCCCGGCGTCGCCGCCCAACGCCCACGCCGCCGCAGCCGCACCGGCGCGCTCGGACTCGGTCGTCACGTTGTCGGCCAGGTCGTGCACGTGCAGCACGTTGCCACAGGCAAAGATGCCCGGCACGCCCGTCTGCAGACTCTGGTCAACTACGGCGCCGCGCGTGCGCGGGTCAAGCTCCACGCCTGCGGCAACCGAAAGCTCGTTTTCGGGAATCAAGCCCACCGAAAGCAGCAGCGTGTTACACGGAACGATGCGCTCCGTCCCGGCAATGGGCGCCAGGCGTTCGTCGACCTGGCTTACCTCGACGGCTTCCACGCGGTCGTGCCCGATCACGCGTGTGACGGTGGTGGACAGGTGCAGCGGAATTCCAAAGTCGTCCAGGCAGTTCTTGACGTTGCGGCGCAGACCGTTGGCGTACGGCATGAGCTCGTACACGCCCTCGACGGAAATCCCCTCGAGCGTGCAGCGGCGTGCCATGATCAGCCCGATATCGCCCGAACCCAAAATGACGGCGCGCGAGCCGGGCTTGAGGTTTTCGATATTGATGTATCGCTGCGCCAAGCCGGCCGTAAACACGCCGGCGGGACGGCTACCGGGAATCTTGATCTCGCTGCGGGTGCGCTCGCGGCATCCCATGGCAAGGACGACCGCACGCCCGGTGAGCTGCAGCATACCGGCACGGCTCATGAGCGTGACGGTATGGACTGCGGCATCTCCCGCACCCTCGTTCACGCTCGACGCGCCCGCGCCCTCGCCCGAATCGATTCCAAGTACCATGCTGTCCAAGAACAGCACGATGTCGGTCGCGCGCACCTGGTCGATAAAGCGCTGCGCGTACTCGGGGCCGGTGAGTTCCTGCTTAAAGTGCGACAGGCCAAAACCTGGGTGAATGCACTGGCGGAGGATTCCGCCCAGATGCTGTTCGCGTTCAACGATGGCCACTTGCGCGCCGGCCTTTTGCGCGGCAAGCGCGGCCGCCATACCGGCGGGGCCGCCTCCGATAACGACCACGTCGAAGGCCTGCGTCTGCACCGCCTCCGTAGCTCCTGCCTCTGCGCGTTCGTCGCGCATATCAAGCGTCGCCATCCTAGCGCACCCCCTTCAGCGGTCCCTCAACCAGCCAAGATCCGGCATCCTCTAACAGCACCTCGCTGGGGTCGCAGCCCAGCTCGCGCGCCAGGATCGCAACCACGCGGCTCTGGCAAAAGCCACTCTGGCACCGACCCATGCCGGCGCGGCAGCGGCGCTTGACGCCCTCGACCGAAACTGCGCTCGGGCGGCGCCGAATCGCGGCCACAATCTCGGCCTCGGGCACCGTCTCGCAGCGGCAGACGATCTGCCCCCACGCGGGATTGGACTCAATGAGCTCTTCCTTGCGTGCGAGCGGCGCGCGGTCAAAGTCATCCGGCGCGTGGCGGATCGGGTTCCAATCGGCACGTTCACGCAGGGCCACGCCGGCGTCGCGCAGCACCTGCTCCATGCGCTCGGCAATGGCCGGCGCGCTCGCCACGCCCGGCGACTGAATGCCCGCCGCCTGGAACAGCCCCGGCACCACGGCCGACTGTCCAATAAAGAAGTCGTTCGTACCCTGAATGACCGGACGCCCGCCGGCAAATGCGCGCACCACGCGGCGCGTATCCAGGTCGGGCACCAGCTTGCGCGCACCGTCCAGCAGCGCGTTGACGTCGTCCGCATAGGTCTGCGTGTCGCCTGGCTCGCGCACGGCGGCGGTCGCGGTAATCACGGTGTTGCCATGCACGGTACCCGTGACGATGACGCCCTTCGATATCGGCGTCGGCACCGGGTAGAGCGGCATCAGCGCGCGCGGTTCCTTGTCCAGAACCACAATGTTTCCCTGGCGCCAGACCATCTGGAACTCCTCGGCGCCGGCCATATGCGAGATGTCCGCGGCACCGTTGCCTGCGGCGTTGATCAGATAGCGACAGCGCACGTCGCCGGCGGGCGTTGCCAGCGTAAAGCGCGCGGCTTTGTCATCCGAGCCGGCAACATCAATGGCCTCCACTGGCGCAGACCGCATAAACGTCACGCCGTTGGCGACTGCGTTCTCCAGCGCGACGATGGCCACTTCAAACGGGTCGACGTTACCGGTCGAAGGGCACCACAACGCGCACGTCGCCTTAGCACTCGCGCGCGGCTCCAGCGCGTGGATGCGCTCGGGGCCGACAATCGACAGCTCGGGCACGCCGTTGGCAAGGCCATTCTGGCGCAGCTTCTCCAGGTGCGCGCGGTCTTCGTCGTTAAACCCCAGCACCATCGACCCGGTGCGGCGGAATAAAAAGCCGAGTTCCTGAGACCATGTGCCATATAGCTCACAACCACGGGCGTTGACCTGCGCCTTTACGGTGCCTGGCGCCGGATCGTAGCCTGCGTGCACCAGGCCGCCGTTGGCCTTTGAAGCCCCCAGCGCGATATCGTTTACTGCCTCGACCACGCAAATGGACAGGTCAAACCGCGCGAGCTGCCGCGCGATGGCGCATCCGGTGATGCCCGCGCCGACAATCGCGATATCAAACGTTTCTGTCACAGTGCCTCCCAGACGAGTTGACAGGCCGTCAATAAGACTATCCTACGGTTCGCACACCCCCAGTGCGGCGGCAATGCGGCGAACAGCCCCGCAACACCCGCCAACGGCAGACGAGGGGAGACCCGGCAACGCCGACAAGCTCGTCTGAAGACAACTACGGCAACCGTTCGTCTCGATCTGTAACAATTAGATGAGGATTTGGGTTCCAGATGTTACAGATTGAGACGTTTGCCAGGCGGCCCCTCTGTTTATCTCGATCTGTAACATCTAGACCCGGATTCCGCTCCTAACTGTTACAGATTGAGATGTTTGTGTCCGCGCCAGCCCCGTACCCAGCCGTAGTCCCATATAAACAAACCCCGTGGTAAACTTGACCGGACTGTTAATATTCCGAAAGGTACCCGTAATGTCCAAGTACATCTCCGAGCTCATGTCGCCGCAGCTTATGGGCGTCATCTATGCCTTTGTTGGCTTTATCGTCGCCCTGTATGTGCTGTCGGTCGTATATGTGTTCATCGACGCTCGCCGCCGCGGCGCCAGCGCCTACGTGGCATGGGGCATCATCGCCCTCATCCCGTTTGTGGGCCTCATCGCCTACCTGGTTCTACGTCCGCACTCCTACGCGTCCGACCGCGAGGAGCAGGAGCTGGACATGGCCCTGCGCGAGCGCCAGCTTGCCCAGTACGGCACCTGCCCGCAGTGCGGCGCGCCCATCGAGAAGGACTTCGTCGTCTGCCCGGTGTGCGATACCCAGGTTCGCAATGTCTGCCCCAGCTGTCATCGCCCGCTCGATGCGCACTGGAAGGTCTGCCCCTACTGCCGAACTCGCATCCAGTAACGCATCCATCGCCGGGCCGGCCGCAAGCCACGGGCACCGCGCATCCCGCGCAACCGCCCCGCGCCACGGGCACGCCGCAAACCACGCGCGCCCCGCAGCCTCGCCCCCACACGATGAAGCATGCGTAGAAAATCGCCCGCCGTGCCATTAAGGTGCGGCGGGCGCTTGTATACCAAGGCAACCTGCCTATAATGATGCAAGTCAAAAACGCCGAGCGCATCGCGCGCACTTGCATCAGGCATCCGAGAGGAGAAAACATACCCATGAAGGCACTCTACAATGACGGTTCGGTGGCCGAGCTCCCGCAGGACGAGGTCACGCATGTCATCCGCCACTCCGCCGCGCACATCATGGCGCAGGCCATCAAGCGCCTGTACCCCGAGGCCGACTTTGCCTACGGCCCCGCGACCGACAACGGCTTCTACTACGACGTCGACCTGCCCGAGGGCGTCAAGATCAGCGAGGACGACTTCCCCGCGATCGAGGCCGAGATGAAGAAGATCGTCAAGGAGAACCTCAAGTTTTCCGTGTACGAGAAGCCCCGCGCCGAGGCCATCGCCCTTATGGAGGAGCGCGGCGAGAAGTACAAGGTCGAGCACATCGGCGACCTGGACGACGACGCCCGCATCACCTTCTACCAGCAGGGCGACTACATCGACATGTGCGTCGGCCCCCACATCTGCTACACCAAGGCGCTGAAGGCCTTTAAGCTCACCGGCGTCTCGGGCGCCTACTGGAAGGGCGACAAGGACAACAAGATGCTCACCCGCATCAACGGTGTCGCCTTTGCCACCAAGGAAGAGCTCGACGAGCACATGCACATGCTGGAGGAGGCCAAGAAGCGCGACCACCGCAAAATCGGCCGCGAGATGGACCTCTTTATGATGCGCGACGAGGCCCCCGGCTTCCCGTTCTTCCTGCCCAACGGCATGATCCTTAAGAACACGCTGCTGGACTACTGGCGCGAGATCCACCACAAGGCCGGCTACGTGGAGATTTCCACGCCGCTCATCATGAACAAGCAGCTGTGGAAGACCTCGGGCCACTGGGACCACTACAAGGACAACATGTACTCCACCGTCATCGACGACGAAGAGTACTGCATTAAGCCCATGAACTGCCCGGGCGGCGTGCTGGTGTACGCCTCCAAGCCGCATTCCTACCGCGAGCTGCCCATCCGCGCCGGCGAGATTGGCCTGGTGCACCGCCACGAGCTGCGTGGCGCCCTGCACGGCCTGTTCCGCGTGCGCTGCTTTAACCAGGACGACGCCCACCTGTTTGTGCGTCCCGACCAGCTGACCGACGAGATCGTGGGTGTGGTCAACCTGATCGACTCCGTGTACCAGAAGTTTGGCTTTAAGTACCACGTTGAGCTTTCCACCCGCCCCGAGGACTCCATGGGTTCGGACGAGGACTGGGCGCGCGCCGAGGAGGGCCTGCGTACCGCTCTGGAGAAGCTGGGCATGGACTACGAGGTCAACGAGGGCGACGGCGCCTTCTATGGCCCCAAGATCGACTTCCACCTGGAGGACTCGCTCGGCCGTACCTGGCAGTGCGGTACCGTCCAGCTCGACTTCCAGATGCCGCTTAACTTTGATCTGGAGTACGTGGATGCCGACGGCACCAAGAAGCGCCCCATCATGCTGCACCGCGTTTGCTTTGGCTCCATTGAGCGCTTCATCGGTATTCTGATTGAGCACTTTGCGGGCAAGTTCCCCACCTGGCTGGCTCCCGTGCAGGTCAAGGCACTTCCCGTCTCTGAGAAGAGCCGCGACTACGCGCACGAGGTATGCGCCAAGCTGGAGGAGGCCGGCATTCGCGTGGTCTGCGACGATCGCGACGAGAAGATCGGCTACAAGATCCGCGAGGCCCGCAGCATCGACCGTGTGCCCTACATGCTCATCCTGGGCGAGAAGGAGGTCGAGGCCGGCAACATCTCCGTCCGCGATCGCTCCAACGAGACCGTTCAGATGAGCGTTGACGAGTTTGTTGCGAAGGTGACCGAGGAGATCAAGACTCGCGCCTAAGGCAAACTTCACAACAATTAACAAAGGCGACCGTTCACACAGGGCGGTCGCCTTTTTTCTTACCAAAATTAGAAAAGTCGCTGGTTGAGCGGCTTTTTTTGTTGCACAAAAAGGTACAGGTTTTTGTAGAGGGGTATGGAGATGCACCTACTGGCAGTACATTTTGCGTAATCTGGGCAAACGCTGAATAATTGCTAATATAATGTCGTCAGTTGAAAGATACAAAAACCTGTACTTTTGCGACTGCGCCTAGCTGCGAGCGAGAAGCCTGTTCTAAACGCCCCTGCATTTGCGTGCATCGCAAAGCCAAAAGAGGGGGCGAGAACATGGAACAGACGGCACGGCGCCAAGAGCAGCTGCCGGGCGCTTTTAACGGCGTCACCACCAACAGCCAACACGGTCGCGTCCGCTGGTATCTGGTCCACACCCCCAACGGAAAAGAGCGCGAGACCTGCGAAAAGGTCCGCCGCATTATCCCGCACAACCTTATGCAGGACGCTTTTGTAATGCAAAAGGAGTTCTGGTTTAAGCGGGATGGTGCCTGGTCGCTCCAAACCAAACCTATGTACAAAGAATACTTCTTTGTCGCCACGCACGATGCCGCCGCACTCGATAGGGCTTTGGCCCAGTTGAGCTTTGGCTGCCGCATTGCCGGCAGCAGGGAGCGGGCCTATGTGCCCATGCCGGACGACGCGCAGGACTGGTACCGCAGCGTGCTCGACGACGACGGCGTTGTGCGCAACAGCGTGGCCCGTATAGAAGACGGCGTGCTGTACATAGAGCAGGGGCCCTTGGTGGGGCAAGAAGCCCGCGTAAAGAGGATCGATCGTCATAAGCGCTGGTGCCTGGTGGACGTGGGCGAAGGTAACTCCGCATTTAGGGAGCTGCTACCGCTCGACGTTCCCAGCAAAACGTAAGGGAGACGTTGCACCAGCTATTCGTTCGCATTTTTGAATTTACCGATTGGGGGATCCCTGGGGAACGGGGGCGTAAGTTTGACTGTGGCTGCTAAAGAAGTAACAGAGAGCAATGCGCCCGCGGGGGCGGCGCTGATTGCTCAGGCCATGGATCGACGTGAGGGCACCGGTCGCTACAAGGCCATGCAATCCATCATGGACTGGGATCGCTCGCGCCTGGCCTACCGCGTCGTGAAACGCACCTTCGACATTGTGTTCAGCGGCTGCGTGCTGGCCGTCATCGCCGTACCCAGCCTGGTTCTGGCCGCTGCCATCCGCCTGGAGAGCGAGGGCAACCCGTTCTACAGCCAGATTCGCGTGGGCCAGACCCGCCACGACGGCACCCTGTCAACCTTCCGCATGTGGAAGTTCCGATCCATGTACAAGGACGCCGATGAGCGCCTCGCCGAGCTCAAGGAGCAAAACGAGATCGCCGGTGCCATGTTCAAGATGAGGGACGACCCGCGCGTAACGAAAATCGGCAAGTTCATCCGCAAGCACTCCATCGACGAGTTCCCGCAGTTCCTCAACGTGTTCCTGGGGCAGATGTCCGTCGTGGGCCCGCGCCCGCCGCTGCCGAATGAGGTTGCGGAGTACACCGACTACGACCTGCAGCGCCTGGCAGTGAAGCCTGGCATCACCGGCTGGTGGCAGGTGACCGACCGCAACGATACCGACTTTGACGGGATGGTCCGCCGTGATTTGGAGTACATCGCCAAGCGCGGCCTCATCACGGACTTGAAGATTGTTCTCCTCACGGTCGTTGAGGTCTTTACCGGTGGAGGTGCTTGCTAAATGACTGAACCGGTTAGGGTGGCTCAGGTTGTTGGCAAGATGGTTGGCGGCGGCGTCGAAGCTGTCGTTATGAATTACTATCGTCACATCGATCGCAGTAAAGTGCAGTTTGACTTTCTTGTTGATTCCGATTCGACGCTTGTTCCCCGTGACGAGATCGAATCGCTCGGTGGCAGGGTCTTTGAGATACCGCCCTATCAGCATATAGCTGAATACCAGCGAGAGCTTCAGCGTCTCTTTAAGCAAGAGGGCTGGAAGATTGTCCACAGTCACATCAACGCGCTTTCGGTCTTTCCTCTTCGTGCTGCGAAGAAGGCGGGTGTTTCTGTGCGGATTGCCCATAGTCACTCTACGAGCGGTAAGGGGGAGTATGCCAAGAATGCCCTGAAGGCCGTGCTGAAAACGCAATCGAATCGATATCCAACACACCGATTTGCATGTAGTCAATTTGCCGGTGAATGGCTTTTCGGTAAAGCTGCGCACTTCGAGGTCGTATACAACGCAATCGATTTGGATCGCTTTCGCTTCAATGCGGAGGCTCGTGCGCAAGCGCGAGCCGACCTGGGCCTCGTCGGCAACCAGTTTGCCATTGGACATGTGGGGCGCTTTACTGCCCAGAAGAACCATGCGTTTTTGATTGACGTTTTTGCTGAGGTCGCAAAGCGCCGCGACGATGCTGTCCTGCTGCTTGTCGGTACCGGCGAAGCCGGGGCCTCCGTAAAGGCCTTGGTGGACGAACGCGGTCTTACTGATCGCGTTAAGTTTCTGGGGCAGAGAAGCGATGTCAATCGCTTGTACCAGGCGTTTGATGCGTTCGTTCTGCCAAGCCTTTACGAAGGCCTGTGCCTCGTCGGCGTCGAGGCACAGGTGTCTGGCTTACCGTGCCTGCTGAGTGATGCGATTACGCGCGAAGTGGACGTAACGGGGGAATGCAAATTCTTGCCGATTGATAGTCCTGCCGTGTGGGCCGATGAAATCGATTCACTCTTGCCGTACTCGTATGAGGGTCGATTGTCTATCTCAAGTGGGCAATTCGCCGATTACAACATTGAGTTGCAAGGCAAGCGACTGACTTATAAATATCTAGATCTCTACTCAAGGAATTAGATGGCAAACAGTAACTTGGTATCGGTGATTGTGCCGGTATATAACGTTAAGCCTTATCTGCGGGAGTGCTTTGATAGCATTTGCCGTCAAAGCTATCGTAACATCGAGATTATTCTTGTCGATGACGGCTCGACTGATGGTTCTGGCGAGCTTTGTGATGTTCTTGCTGCAAGCGACGACCGTACCACCGTTTTGCATAAGGAAAATGGCGGTCTTTCCGACGCTCGTAATGCAGGGCTGCGTATTGCTCAGGGCGACTGGATTTCCTTCGTTGATAGCGACGACTACATTTCTCCTGTTTTTATCGAGGTTCTTTTTAACGCCTGCCGCGATACGGGATGTCAGATATCTGCTGTTCCATTTGGCAAGCCGTTCAATGATGGTGATGCTTGCCCTTTGGTGGAGTCTCTTGACCCCGTGGCGCCTGCGAAGGCACTGCCTTCGCCCGATGTCCAGCGTCTGATGTTATATCAGACACTGGACACCGGTGCCCAGTGGCGCCTTTACGCAAAGGCGCCACTGGGCATTGACCCGTTCCCTAAGGGGCTGTATTACGAGGATCTCGCTAGCGTCTATAAGATTATTCACAAGGTTGATTCCGTTGCCGTTGTCGATTGCCGTGAGTTGTATGCATATCGCATGAGAAGTAACAGCATTATCAGGCAAGAATATCGACACATTAAAGGCGAGTCTGCATTGATAATTGCCGATCGGCTCTACCAGGATATTTGTAATTGGTATCCGGACCTAAGTAAAGCCGCCGCTTCGCGCTGCTTTTCTGTTTGTAGGATGGTTTACGCACAGATTCCGATGGCTGGGGTCTCTGAAAGCGACCTTAAAGACCGCGATGACCTTTGGAATAACTTATCTACATTTCGTTTGCCTGTTCTGAAGGATTTCGAAGCTAGAAAAAGAGAACGCTTGGCAGCATTTTTTGCCTGCTGCGGAAGAAGAATTTTTTCCGTATTTTGTTCTGCCTGTCGCTTATCTGGATTAATGCAATAACTAACTTGAAAGTAGCTTAAACAATGTTAGTTCTATCATTAATGACGTTATATTTTCTTTTGCTGCTTGCAATCTCTCAAGAGCTATCAAAAAGTGATTGGATGAATCCAGCATCAATTTGTAACGCCTCTTTCTTTATTTGCTCACTCGCTGAATTGTATAACTGCCTTGTCTTCGGTACTGAAGTCTCCCTCCATGGAGGATTACTTATTTGCTTCTTTGTTACCGTCTTTGATGTCGCATCGCTATTTTTCTTGCTTTATTTTAGACAGATGAAAGTGCAGCGAAGCAAACTTAATGCTAGTGTTGAATCGACGACTCTTGTAAGGATTCAAGTTCCGACATCTCTTGTTCTATTGGCTGTTGTCCTTGGGGTCGTTACTGCCGTTTTGTTTTTGAAAGATGTTCGATCAGCTGTTTCGGGTCCTGTTGCTGGGGACTGGAATTCTTTAATGAATTCTTACCGAACTGCATCTGCTTATAGCGGCGATGATCCTTCAGTCGGGCTTTCGTCTTTATCCAATATATGCTTTAAATTGCTTACCATTTTTTCGTTTGTATATCTAATTATTGGTTTTAACAATATTATTTGCGATGGATTTAGCATCAAAGATGCTCTCATGCTTCTCCCCGCTGCGTTTTATGCAATTTGTCAATTATTGAATGGCGTAAGGCTAGGTGCCATTGTTTTTGTCTGTTCATGCGTTTGCTGCATATGGATTTTACTATCGATTAACAGTGGGTGGACGATAAGAATAACCCTTGGGAAGTTTATCAAAATTGTATTCGCTCTTGTTTTTGCCTGTTTCTTATTTTGGGTTGCCTCTTGGTTTGTTGGACGAGAAGTTACTCTTGGACCATTGGATTATATTTGCAGCTACATTGGCTATTCATTTGTTTTATTTGATAAATTTCTTCAAAATCCTGGTGTTGCAAGCAAGTACTTTGGCTCGGAGACTTTCGTAGCACTATATTCTTCTTTTGGACGAAATTTTGGCTTTACTAATTTAGTTTCATCCGGTAACCATGAGTTTCGTTCTTGGGGTTCAATCGATCTCGGTAATGTATACACGGTATTTCGATTGTGGTATCACGATTTCGGTTTTGGCGGTACTGCGCTATTTAGCCTCTTAACTGGTCTTTTTTATTCAGACCTCTATGAGCATGCTCGCATGCTTCATGGTGGGTCCCCGCTGTCTATTTCGATGATTTCGTATACCTATCTTTCTTCGGGCATATTCTCCATGCCGCTTGTTGGAAAGCTCACCTCATCTCTCTTTACTCCAACGACTTGGTTTTTAGCCATCTCGTCTCTGTTCCTAAGTGAGTGGATAAAAAGATATCAGAAACGACAACCCCCTATGAATTAGTCCATTATCTAGAAAAGGTATCAGAATGAAAAAAGTTTCAATTATTACTCGTCATAACGTTCTCAACTACGGGTCTGTCCTCCAGGCTTATGCTACGCAAGAAGTTGTTAAAAACTTGGGGTACGATCCTGTTGTTGTTGACTATCGGAGATGCGCTGAGACCCTTGATTCTCTTGTGAAGCGTTATTCAGAAGGTAGGTCTCTGCCTCATCGCATCTATAGGAACACGGTTTGGCGTTTGCTGTACAGTGCAGGTGAGAAGCGTTTTAAGAGCATGAGAGAGCAGTATCTGACTCTTTCTCCGCATTGTGATGAAACAAGTATCGACGCCTTGCTGCCTAACACAGATATCTATTTGACTGGCAGCGATCAGGTCTGGAACGAACTTGGCGATGGCTCTCTAGATCCGGTATTCTTTTGGGACGGGCTTTCTAAGGTCGAGGGAAAGAAGGTCGTATCCTACGCCGCTAGTTTTGGACGTGGTGGCGTTGTAAAGGGGTATGAGTCGCAAATTGGTAACTGGCTCAAGCGCTACGATGCCATTTCCGTCCGCGAGGATTCAGGTAAGGATATCGTTGAGAGCTACGGTCTCAAAGCTGAGCAGGTTTTGGATCCGACCCTGCTTCTCAATCGCTCCGAGTGGAACAAGATTGCCAGTAAAAAGGCTCCCGTTGAAAAGCCCTACGCCCTCGTCTATAACCTCCATCCTGATTCAGATATGCTGCAGTACGTTAAAGATAAGACCGCTGGCTCCAATCTTGAGATTGTAAGTGTTTGCCCTACGTTTAGGAGAAGGGTAGGAAAACAGGTCGTTCTTCCGCCCCTGGAGGATTTCCTTGCGCTGTTTAGGGATGCATCTTGCGTATACACGGATTCATTCCACGGCACTGCTTTTTGTATCAATCTCGGCACCCCATTTGTTGAGATCTTTCCAAAGGCTAATGCCGCGCGAAATAAATCTGTTCTTAGACTCTTTGGCCTAGAGAATAGGGCCTGGGACACGTTCCAAGGCAATGCTTGGGACGACGATATCGATTGGCAGCATGTTGGCGAGGTTCTTGATGGGGAGCGCAACCGCAGCCTCTCCTGGCTTGATCGCGCGTTGAAGGAATAGATGAATGCAAAGTATCTGCGAAGACAAAATGTGTGCGGGCTGCATGGCATGTGTCGATGCCTGTCCTAAAGATGCAATCGCTGTTCTTGAAAGGCTCGAGTACTATACCCCCAGTATCGATCAAAGCAAATGCATTGATTGCGGTAGGTGCACAGCTGTATGTCAACAATGCAATCCGCCTCAAGGCTCTAAACCTAGTAAATGGTTGCAAGGATGGGATTCTAACTCGGAGAGCAGGGGAACCTCCTCATCGGGCGGCTTGGCGGCCGCGATTATCCGAGGGTTTATTTCTGCCGAAGGAGTAGTTTGCTCTTGCTGTTTCCGGGACGGTCAGTTTGGGTTTGAGTTTTCTAGCTCGATTGCGGATGCCGTTAAATATAAAGGATCTAAGTACGTTAAAAGCAATCCAATTGGCTCTTACGCTCGTATAAAAAAATTGCTGGTTGAGGGTAAAGAAGTCTTATTTGTAGGATTGCCTTGCCAGGTGGCCTCTCTTAAAAACTTTGTCGGCAACAAGCTTCTTTCGAATTTATATACGGTTGACTTGATTTGCCACGGTACTCCTTCGCCTGCGATTCTCCGTCAATTCCTGAGTGAGAATGGGATTGACATGAATCAGCTTGAGTCGATTGAATTTCGTTCAAAAGGCAGCTTTCAGCTAAGGGAGAACGAGCGAACGATTGATTTGCCCGGTGTTTTGGATGGGTATACAGTAGCTTTCTTGGCGGGGCTGGACTATACGGAAAACTGTTATCACTGCAGGTATGCAAGCATTGAAAGAGTTTCTGATGTTACATTAGGCGATTCCTGGGGGACGAATCTTACCGAAGAAATGCGTCGGGGTGTCTCCCTGGTTTTAATCCAGAATCAAAAAGGACAGCGACTGATAGACCTTGCTGGTGCTGAGTTAATGACGGTTGATATCGAGACCGCCATTAAGAATAACGGTCAGTTGAGGAGTCCCTCCGAGAAGCCATCTGCGCGAGCGCGATTCTTCGAGGACCTTTCATGCGGTAGATCAATTACCGATGCGGTAAGAAGGTCTTTGCCCAAAAGGTATTTCAAACAATCGCTTAAACGTTTGCTAATTCGCATTGGTTTGCTCAAGCGCGGGGGGGGGGTACGGAATTAAGGTCTCATTAGCACCTGATTCCAACCCCTTGCATTACATTAAAGGAAGCATTCAATGAAGATTCTTCTAATTGGTGAGGTCACAGGCAATACTGGACCTTCAAATGTACACAAGTCATTAGTGGAATATTGGCCTTCTTGCGATTCGATACGGCCGCTATATTCAAAAAGAAAAATCTCCAAGTTATATGAGGCTATTTCTGAGGGTCTTAAGAGCGATGTGATTGTCTCTTGCGGCGCTGGTTGGACGGATATCATTGCGCATCGGGTGCTTTCTGCCTTTGGTAAACCTGTCATTTGCTTTAATCATGGGTACGTCCCTTTTGAGAATGAGATCAACGGTCTCGGATATAGCGATAGAACTGTCAAGGCAATCATTAAGCATTTGCGTACTGCGGATTTGATCGTTGCGAATTCTTTCCTCCAGGAGAACTTTGTTAAGAAACAGCTGCCTGAATGCTCCGATAAGGTTAAGCACGTTTGCCTTGGGGTCAAAAGGTTTAAACAATGCGGCTTCGAAGGCCAACGTGAAAATATCGTTGCTGTTAGCGGGGGCACCCGTCCAATTAAGGCCAACGAAATAGTCGCGAAGGCCGTCTCGATTCTCAGAGATCGTGGTGTCGATTGCTCTTTAAGGGTGTACGGGCGACGGTACTCCGATAACTCTTCCTTAGATAATCTCATGACCTCGGCTGACGGTGAATATAGGGGCCAAGTTGCCTCCGATCAGTTTGTGAACGAGCTTCGAGAGTGCTCGGTATTCGTTATGAATTCTAGGCATGAGCCCTTTGGTCTCTCTGCCCTTGATGCGATTGAGGCCGGATGTTCGCTCCTTCTTTCGACTAACTGCGGAATTGCCGAAGTGATGTCGATTCAGGGATCCGATGTCGTGAAAAACTGCGAGGACCCGATCGAGGTTGCCGATAAGATCGAGGGATTGCTTCGAGCTCCTAACTCCAAGCGGCTGTTTGATTCCATCGATTTTGATGAATGTAGCTGGACCAAAACGGCCGAGACGCTACGAAATTACTGTGCGGAGGTATTAGGGTAAATGGCCGAAAGCAAGAAAGTGACCGTCTCCAAAAGAGATGTGATTTGGAATTATGTCGGCACGATCGCGTCTATGGGCAGTAACTTTTTGCTCTTGCCGCTACTCCTATCTTTTTTATCGAGTGCTCAAATCGGTCTCTGGTACGTGTTCGTAGCCATTTCGGGTTTTGCGCAGCTGCTTGAATTCGGTTTTACTTCTACCTTGTCCCGCAACATTCTTTATTGCCTGAGCGGGGCAAAGAAACTGACCAAACAAGGCTGCGACTATTCTTCTGTTGATGGAGAAGTTGACTGGCACTTGATGCGCGTCGTTCTTGATACGTCTAAAACGATATACGCTGTCTTGGGTCTCATCGCGTTATTTGTTGCGGCAACGTTGGGAACTTTTTACGTTTCTTATGTCACCGATTCTTTTTTAATTGAGGGTTCGTTGCCTGCATGGATTGTGTTTGTCGTTTCCATTTTCACTAACTTGTATTTTCTTTACTGTCTCACGTTTCTCCGTGGGCTTGGAGACGTTGCCGGTGAGAACAGGGCTAAAACGCTTGCCAGGATTGGGCAGCTTGCTATTACGGCGGTCCTTCTGTTTTGTGGCTTGAGCCTTCTCGCTGCCGCACTCGGCTTCTTGGCCTACAGCACTTTGCTGAGGTTATTTGCGATTAGGACATTTCGGAGCCATCATGACGTCGAAGAGGGGATTAAATCCGATGCCGCAGCTGTTGCTAAGGACGAAATGCTTGACGTTCTAAAGACGGTTTCGTTTGTGGCGTGGCGTGATGGTGTCGTATCTCTAGCCTGGTATGGCGCCACGCAGGCAACATCGCTGCTTTGCTCGGCTTTCCTAGGGCTTGAACAAACTGGTACGTATTCCGTCATGTTGCAGTTCGCGACGGCGATCCACCAGATTTCAAGCGCCTATTTACGTTCATGCTTTCCCACCTTCCAGTCTGCCTATGTCAGGGATGACAAGCAGACTCAGAAGGCGGTGGTCGAACGCGGAATTTCCTGCTATGTATGCATGTATATTGTCGCTACAGTTCTTGTAACGGCATGCCTGCCGATACTCACGCTTTTCAAGCATGATTTCATTTGCGATCCAGTTTTGTTCCTGGGTATTGCCCTCTATTACTTCCTGCTTAATCAGCACTCTCTGTTTTGCAACATTATTGTTAGCATGAACGAGATTCCGTACTTCAAAGCGTATTTGGTATCAACTGCTGCTGGAATCTGCGTAAGTTGCGTTTTATGTGGCGCCTTTAGCTGGGGAGCCTGGGGTCTTGTAGTTGGCCAGGCAATTCCACAGCTCTGCTACAACAATTGGCATTGGCCACAATATGTTTTAAAACGTACCGGGCTTGGATATGTGCAGGCTATACACAGCGGTCTTGATTGGTGGAAAAATAGAATGGTTGGGCAAAGAGCCTAATTGAAGCATGTGCCTTTGCATGGTGACACGTAATTTCTTTCGCAAACTGACATCCGCATGGCGAACACGGCCCGCGCCCCGTCATATGATTTCTAGCGGCTAAACAACAAATCATTGACGAAGGGATACGGGTCGTGTCTGCGAACATCGTATAAGTCGACGAGGAGTCGCTGCGCAAGGACATATAGAATCTGGTGAGAAAGACCGTCGAGGAGACGCCCAGCGCGCTGGTAGACGAAAATGTGTCTGATTTTGTCGGGGCCGGCCGGTTAGGTGCTGGGGCTTTGAAAGCCCCAGCACCTTTTGCTTTATGGAACGGCCATGACTATGTGACGTTGCCGCTTGTACTCTTTGCCGTGGGCAAACAAAGGTTATCGACAATATGATTTAGACATGCTGCTAAAGTTTTGTAACGCCACCTGAAGACCACCGTTGCGCTGGCATCCAATCAAGTGATTCTGATGTAAGAAATGCCCTGTCAAAACCAGCATCTGAATTGGAAACTGGCATAAAAGCGAGTGATTTTCTTCTTGCATGTATCTTTACTGTCACATGGCTCCAGAAGATTCGAGTAGGGGTGGTCCTATGTCATGTTTCTTGGGGCGTTGCGGAAGCACCTTGCGATAAGCTGTTTCGCCATGGGGCCGTCGGAGCGCTTCGACTATTTCGTTAGCGTCTTTTCCGAGGGCTCCCTGCGGCTTTTCTCCGATTTTCTTGATTCGGATATCTCGATGATGGCCATTCACTCCGCTAAAGGGCTCGAGTGGGATATTGTTTTCATTCCGGGCGATACGCGTTCCGATTGGCCTGGAGCGATTTGCTCTCGGTGCGAAAGTGCTGGTATGTGCTCGCGTTCTCCGCGTGGATGCCGGATTGTGGATGTGAAGAAAAAGCCAGACGGGCTTATTGAGGAAATGGACCTGCTGTACGTCGGTGTCACTCGCGCCCGCAAAGCGGTATATGTCTCTGCTTCGATGCAGCGCAGGACAAATTACGGGAACTATCAGGTTGCCTGCCCCTCTTGTTTTCGTCTCTTCCGGGCATTGAACCCGTAAGCTGGACGGCCATGGACGGGGAGGGGTGATTTGTGGCGGTATGGAGCGTGTTCGCTATTGGAGCGAGGTCTGGTCCCGGCTCTCGCTGTGGTTTCATGGAGTGTGCCCAAGCTGTTCTTTGACTAGAACGGGTTGGGCACTGGCGTCTTGGTGGGATGCGGTGTTTGTTAAATTGGGCACTGTTGAATATTGCGAAACGGTTGCGCGGCATTGCCGATCATTTGGCACCGTGGGTTTAGTAAACTGCTATAAAAGCAGTTTGAAGTGGGGTTCTCATGATCCGAGTTCGAAAGTTGAAGTTATCGAATCATCCGGTATTAGGTAATCTGGAGTTGGACTTTACCGACTCCTCAAATAAAGCCGTTGATACTGTCATCATCGCTGGAAATAACGGCATTGGTAAAAGCAGCTTAGTCGAGCTGCTCTATCAAATCATGGCACATAAGTATCACGATATGCCATGTTATGTTGATTCGATCGAAGTAGACTTTGACTCCAAAATACGAACATACGAGTTTTATGCCAAGGATATTAAGGGGCACGACTATCTCTATGTCAAAGATGGCTTAGGCCTCGATAATTGGGTGGGTTCGGATGAATTTGCCGAGATTTTTCCCACTTCCGCTATCTTTTCTGATGTCGATATTAATTTTAAGTCTGATCAAATAACTAGTGTAACAAGTCGTAATATTGATGAATCTGTTGAGAGTATTCGCTCGTCAAGTGATCTGCCCACTGAAATTAATCAACTTATTATTGATATTCAGGCTCTTGATGATGCTGATGTCGCTAGGGTTGCTAGGAACAATATGGAAACTGGGCTCTCGCGACTTCAAGTCCCTCAAAGGATGCCTAGGTTCACCAAAGCTTTTGATCTGATGTTTGACGACTTGAATTACGACCGTGTTGATAATCGCAACGGCCATAAAGAAATTCTCTTTAAAAAGAATGGCCATGACGTCCGTGTTGATCAACTAAGTTCTGGTGAAAAGCAGATTGTCTATCGTGGGTGCTTTATGCTGAAGGACTCGCATGCGCTCAGAGGTTCGTTTGTATTTATTGACGAGCCTGAAATTAGCCTTCATCCTTCATGGCAGGAGAAGATTCTTCACTTTTATAAATCGTTGTTTCAGGACGAAGACGGGAACCAAACTTCTCAAATCTTTTGCGTAACCCACTCGCCCTTTATTATTCATGATGAAAAAAGATACAACGACAAAGTAATTGTATTGGCCAGGAATGGATCTGGCGATGTGGTCGCACAGGCTAATCCAGAGTTTTACGGTCCTGGTACGGTTCAAGCGGTGAAGGATGCTTTTTCGGTTTCTTGGTTTGCGAACGAAGCCCCCACTGTTTATCTAGAGGGGCCTACCGATGAGCAGTATTTCAATAAAGCACTTTCTTTTGCCCATATTAATAACCACTTGCGATTTAAATGGATAGGAAAGAAGAGCTCTGATGGATCATGTGAATTCACGGGCGCACCATCGCTTAATAAAGCAGCCGCTTATTTGGATGCAAATCCTCCTTCGGTCTTCACTGCTTTCCTGTTCGATTGCGATCAAAAGATTAATGAGTGTTTAAGCAACAATGTGTTGCGAACGAAAATGAAAACTTACGACTCCAGAAAGCATTTTAAGAAGGGAATCGAAAATGCCCTAGTGCTGGATGACGATTTCGATACGTCGGTTTTTTATCAGGAAAAGCAAACCTTTGGAGATTATGGCGATAAAAAGGTGATCTCCGAATTTCAAAAGCAAGCTTTTTGTGACCATATTTGCTCTCTGCCAGAAGGGGAGCTCAAACCTATTTTGACGCATCTAATTGATGCCATTGAGCGTATTGATAAGCAAATCACGATTGCTAAAGAGCAGAAATAACTACAGACATTACATCGCGCACCGAACGCTTAATGTAATTCCCGTATGCACTGCATTAGCGATGAATTTAGGGTACTATACCGACAGTGATACAGTCGTCGTGGACTCTAAGTGAGGCGATGACAAAGAAGGGTCGTTGTTCGGAGGCTTCCGGCAACGGCCCTTTGATTTTAGGAGCTTGCTTTGGCAAAAGAACTTTAGACTTTTGCTCAACTAATTGAACTCCTAGAGGGCCGTGGGGTGGCGACTGATGCTTCTACGACAGATTGCCTGAGGCGTGAGAGTTATTATGCGGTCGTAAACGGCTACAAAGCTCCGTGAAAAACAGCAGCCTGCTTGTTAAGGCCAAAGTTTTGTAAGGGGGTTCCTTCCCAAGGGGGGCATCCCCTATGTTTATGGCATCTCGACTTGGGGGTCTCCGCTGAAAGACGCGCCCGTAGACAAGCTAAGGATATCAACTAGAATAAAGTCAATTGCGGTGGAAGCCTTCGGGCGACACCTTAAGAGGGTTGATGCGTCGGCCCTCTTTTTTGTTTGCATGTAAGATTCGGCCTGTCAAAACTTACATCCCAGCTGGAAAAAGGCGAAATTGCGGGTGTTTTTCTGCCGGCATGTAACTTTACTGATGCGTTGTTGCTCAGCCTTAATTCGCTACGGTTTGTCGGTAAAGGATTGACTGGGACTGGGCTTTTCCTTACAGTTCCAACCGTGATGAGGCCTTGCGACGGTACGTCCGGCTTGGTCCGTGGAAACCGCCTAAAGGCGGTTTTTGCGTTTAAGGGTTGTTTTCCAGCGGCTTTCGTAGCGGGTATTCATGGTTCGGATGGACTTTGGTTACATGACTTTTCCCGTAGTGGCGTAATTGATGCAGGTCTCCTATCTCTTGCCGTAATATAATTACGGCAAGAGATAGGAGACTCTCATGCTTAAGTGTTTTACTGTTGATGGCTATAGGAATTTTCCGACTCCGGTTACATTTAATTTTGCAGCTTCTCGTGATTATAAGTTTGCAGAAAATAACGTTAAAAACGGAACCGTGAAAACCGCACTTTTGATTGGCAGAAATGCGTCTGGTAAATCGAATTTCGGTTCAGCTTTATTCGACATTACGTTCGGCTTTCCAGAGGCATTCGATTATTCTGACCAGGATGATCGTCTGTTTTTGAATGCTGATTGCGGGCGAGGTACGGCACAGTTCACCTATGTCTTTGAATTTGACGGTCGCGAAATCAATTACTGCTATGAGAAGACTTCTCCGACCACTTGGCTTCACGAGACCCTATCGATTGATGGGGAACGAATTTTCGATTTTAATAACGCACGTGGCGTTTTCGAAGAGAACCACCTTGAACGAATCGGTGCAGCTGGCATTAATTTTGAATTCTTCGACGCTTCGTTGAGCCTTCTTTCTTATATAACGAGCAGTCTTCCAACTAGTGTTTTAGGTATCTTGGCTGAATTACGCCGATTTGTCTCGCACATGAGGCTGATTCGCATGGACAGCTTTCGATTAAAAGGGATTGAAACAAGAAAGGTAATCGACAAAATCATACGCGAGAACAAAGTTGCGGAATTTGAGTCATTTATTCGTAATTTTGGAGTCGATGAGTCCCTGATCGTTATTAAAGAGTCCGACGGCTCGCCTGTTCTGTATTTCAATCATCCCATGCGATACATCCCGTTTGTCGAGGCATGCTCTAGCGGTACAAGAACTCTGGTTAAGTTGTTCTCTGAGCTTGAACTTAACGAGTCGGCCAGCTTTTTGTTCATTGATGAGTTTGACGCTTTTTGTCACTTTGAGATGGCAGAGAGCCTTTTGAAGCTCTTTGCTTCAAAGGCATCGTGTCAGATATTGATCTCAACCCACAATACTTCGCTTGTTAAGAATGGCGTAATGAGGCCCGACTGCGTTTATCAAATTTCTGCAAAAGAGGGCATTCGAACCTTGGCCGATTCTACCGATCGTGAATTGAGGCTTGGCAACAATATTGAGAAGCTTCTCCGAGCCGGAGAGTTTGATTAGCCATGAACAATGCGTCCGAAAAGAACGTCCTGCTCATTGTCGAAGGTGCTAAACGCGAGCCTCAGCTGATGGAGCGCATGTTTGAATCATTTGGCCTTGCGGACACTCATCAAATTGCTCCAGTCGAGATCAACGTTCACGCCTTTCTAAATAAGCTCTTTCAAGAATACGATTGCGATTTTGAGGCCGTTGATCTTAAGCCCTTTGTTGCCGAGCTTCTTTCAGACAAAGATGCTGCGGCTCGGCTTCTCGAATCCAGTTTTACTGACACCTTGCTCATATTTGACTTAGATCCTCAGGATAATCGGCTCGATTTTAAGCGGCTTGAGCTAATGCAAGACTATTACTGCGATAGCACTGATATGGGTCAGCTATATCTAAGCTATCCATCGGTTGAAGCATATCGTGATTTTGATCCCTTGAAGTATTTCTCTCTGGATGATGCCCTTATTCCTTCAGATGTTATTTTTGGTCAGCGATCTTACAAGGACTGGGTTGCCAGGAGGGGAGATTCGCTTGCGGATATTGGGCGTATAGATGGCTATACATTTGCTTGCATTATTGCCGTTCATGCCCTGAGGTCGCTATGGTTAACTAATGAACAGGCGACGCAAAATGCAAACGAGTGCATGGCTGACTTAGCTGCGACTGTGGCGGACATCAATCATTCTAAGCTTTTGCTCAATGAGATTGGTCGTCTGAACAATGATTCATTTTGCGCATGCTGCACCTGCCTTTTCTTTATTGCGAGTTGGCCTAAGCGGCTTAACGACGTTTTGAACAAGGCGATTAAGAGGGGTTTGGGTATTCGTTTGTTCTAAAGAGTCCCCTTCGCCACTTATCTCCGGAAGTGCGGGGAAAAATCGAAACTCGCCGAGCACACACCGATTTTTGCCAACAAAACCGCAGGTCGCGGATGCCCAAAACCGGGGTCTGGTCGACAGGTCTCGGTTTTTCACCGCACTTCCGGAAACGCTTGACGGAAGTATGCGGCAAATTTCGGAACCCTCGAGCACGCTGCTCTTTTCATAAACAGAAGCCGCAGGTAGAAGCGTTGCTACTATCCAGTGTGGTCGGCATGTCTAGAATTTGCCGCATACTTCCGGATTGGGCGCTCATTTAGCACCCTCGAAGTCCCCACATCCTCTAAAAAAGTTCTTAAAACAGCCTTAAAGGCGTTCCAGCTCGCGTTGACAGCGTAAAATACGCATGTTTGACTATGAACGAAGTGGATTTTAGGGGAGGAGAACGCCATGGAGGTGCTGGTTGTTGGCAACACCGCATATGTTGACGATGACTTTTGTGCCAAGGCGTTCCCCGGTGACCACGTTAAGGTCGTCGCTGCTGCGGACACGCGCCGCGACGAGTCATCGCCCCATGCCTCGTGGAAAGAGCTTCTGCAACACCTGGATCAGGCCTACGAGTTCGAACGCGTGGTCTACCTGTCTAATTACCTTACCCCGCACACCGATACCGTGGGCGATATCGAGCTGCTGCGCACGGTCTTTCGTGCGTGCGCGGGTCGCCGGGTCCAACTGCTGTATGTAGCGGGGCCCGCGGGTGCCGAGGGCGCCGCCGATGCCGCGGGGCGAACGGGCAAGGGCATTATCGCGCACGCAGCCAACGACCTGTGCCGCTACTACGCTGCTCGCGAGGGCGTTCAGGCCAAGATTCTGCGCGTGCCGTTCCTGTATACCGCGTCTGCCGCGCTGGAGGACCCGTTTTTGGTGCCGCTGTTCGACGCGTGCTCAACCGGATCGGTCGCTCTGCAGGGCGCGCAGGATGCGGCGTTTCCCCTGCTGTGTGCCGAGGAGCTTGCGGTGCTGGTACGCCGTATCTTCGATAGCTGGGATGGTAACTTTGAGACGCTCGACGTAGCCGATACCTTCTATCACACGGCGGGTGAGGTGGGCGACGCCCTCAAGGCGCTGTTCCCCGGCCTTGCCGTTGCCTATGGCGATTCTGCCGGCTACGCCCTGCCCGCCAGCGACGTCGCTCGCGTGCGCTATGGCTGGTTTCAGCGCTATGACTTGCTGCGCGATCTCTCGACCATTCAAGCTCGCTTGGGCGCTGGACGCATCAAAAAGATCAACCCGCTGCGTGCCGCCATCGACCGCATCCAGATGCGCTCGCTGCCCATCAAATGCCTGGAGACGGGCGTTGCCTGGGTTCTGTTCGAGGTGCTGGAGCATCTGTTCTCGCAATCGGCCCAGCTCAACGTGCTCGATTATCGCCTGCTCTACGTGGTGTTGATCGGCACGCTGTATGGCTTGGACTTTGGCCTGGTTGCGGCGCTGCTGGCGTCGGTGGGTTTGGCCGCGAGCTACTTTACTCAGTACGGTTATACCTTCCAGGGTCTCTTTTACGAGCCGTCCAACTGGCTGCCGTTTATTGCGTACTTTGTGGTGGGTGCCGTGTGCGGCTATGTGCAGCTGCGCAACAGCGAAGCCATTAGGGCGGAGCGCGATCAAAACGAGCTCGTGCGTAATCGCAATACGTTCCTCACACAGCTTTACCACGACGCGATCGAGGACAAGCGCGCGTACAGGCGCCAGATTGTGGGTCGCCACGACAGCTTTGGCAAGATCTTTGCCGTGACGCAGGAGCTCGACGTACTCAACCCACGCGACATCTATCGCAAGTGCTGCGAGCTTCTGGGCGAGATCCTCGAGAACGATTCGGTGGCGATCTACCATGTTTCGGGCGGGGCATTTGCACGCCTGGTGGCAGCAAGTCCCGCGATTGCCGAAGATGCCGCACGCTCGCTCACACTTGAGCAGCTTGCACCTCTTTTGGGCGACGGGGGCCGTTCGAACCTGTGGGTGAACCGCGAGCTGACGCCGGGGCTTCCCATGTTTGGATACACGATCGAGCGCGACGGGGCACCCGCCGTGTTGATCTTTGTGCGTAGTGCGGCCGAAAACCAAATGACCCTCTATTATCAAAACCTGTTCCGCATCTTGTGCGGGCTGGTTGAAAGCGCGCTGGGCCGTGCCTTTGACTACGAGGCGGTGGCGCAGGATAAACGCTGCGTTGACGGCACTTGTGTGCTCAAGCAGGCTGCCTTTGGCCAAGAGCTCGCGGCGGAGCAGGCGCTGGCAGATAGCAAGATGGGGAGTTTTTTGCTCCTGCGCGTGGTACCGGGCATGGAGCCTGTCGGCGAGCTGGTGGGCGCAATTGGGTCGGCAATCCGCGAGAGCGACGCGGCGGGCTTGGTCGACGGCAACGTGCTCTACCTGCTTATGCGCCAGGCAAAGGCGTGCGATCTGCCCATTATCCGCGAGCGCCTGAGCGCAAAGCAGATTGCGGTGGAGCCCGTCGACGGCGAGGACATCGTGGCGCTGCTGCAGCACATCGCTTACACCGGTGACGGTGAGGGGGGTGCCGCTTGATCTCGCTTGTCGTTGCTGCCGTCTTGCTGCTGATTCATGCGCTGGTTTGCCTGATGCTGTGGACGCTCATGAAGCTGGGCCTGCTGCCGGTGCGCGGGCACATGCTGGCTGTGATAGTGCTGGTTCCGCTGTGGGGCCCGTTGCTGGTGGTTCTGCTATCGGTGCGCAGCGCGGTGTTTGGCGAGGGGCTGAAAGAGTCTGCGCTGGAGTCGCTGCGCTTCAACGACGACCTGCATCGCAGTATGTCGGTATCGAGTGGTGAGGACGATGCGGGCGTAGTGCCGCTCGAGGAGGCGCTCATCGTCAACGACCCGGCATACCGGCGCCGCCTAATGCTCTCCATGCTCACCGAGGAGCCCGACGCGTACCTGGCGCAGCTGCAGGCGGCTAAGCTTAACGACGACGTTGAGGTGGCGCACTATGCCGCGACGGCGGTGGCGCAGATCTCCAAGGAGTCCGACCTTAAACTGCAGCAGCTGGAGCGCGCCTTTAAGACGGACCCAAGCGCGCAAAACCTCATCGAATACTGTGATTTTCTTGGTGAATACTTGGGCTCGGGCTTGGCCGAGGGGCGCGTGGCTCAGATTCAGCGCCAACAGTACGCGCGGCTGCTTGCGCGTCGCTGCGAGCGCGAGGATACCCTTGAGCTGAGCATTCGATACGCGACGGCGCTGGCCGATGTCGGACAGATCGACGAGGCGCAGGCCGTGACCGACCAGCTGGTGCTCGACGTGCCCGAGGAGCAGGAGGTTTGGATGCTTTGCCTGCGTCTGGCGGTGATGCGCCGCGACGGTGACGAAGTCCACCGTGTGATCGATGCGATTGACAATCAGCATGTGTATTTGAGTGCCGCCAACCGCGAGCAGCTGGCGTTTTGGCGCGACGGGGGGGAGGCCCGATGAGCGTGGTACAACATATCCGCGACCGTGCAGGCCGCTTTCGCTGGATGGGACTCCTCGTGGTGTGGGCGGTCTTTATTGCCATGGCCGCCGTGCTGCTGATCGAACGCGCCGGCGTACAGTACAGCGCTGGACAGCATAAGCTGGGGATGCTTGCCGCCAACGATGCGGTGCCGGCCTCCTCGGCAATCTTTGGCCAAAAGCCCACGTGCCTGGTCATTACCGACTCGGACCAAGATAGCGTCGACGACGTTAAAGACCAGTTCGACCAGATTTTGCTGGACATGAAGATTGCCCATCGCGATGTTGATATTGCCACCGACGGTGCGGACGCGATCCCATCGCTCACGTCGTTTGATTGCGTGATTGTGCTTATGCCCTCGCTTGACGGACTGGGTACGCATCTGACCGATCTGATGAGTTGGGTGAGTGCGGGCGGCTCACTTATGCTGGGCATGACGCCAGATAACTCGAACTACCTGCAGGCTGTTGCTTCCAAGCTTGGGATCGAATCGGCCGGATATGACTATGCGACAGCCGAAAGTATCGTTCCGAGCGATGACTTTATGTTGGGCGGAGGAGAGCGCTACGAGTTCTCGGATCCCTTCGATTCTTCGCTTTCGGTTTCATTGCGCGAAACGGCGCGCGTATGGGCAAAGACCGGTGACGCGGGCACGCCGCTCATTTGGTCTAACGATTGCGGCAGTGGTCACACCGTGGTGTGCAACATTGGCATCTACGACAAGGTCATGCGTGGGTTCTATGCTTCGGCCATAAGCTTGCTGGGTGATGCCACGGCTTATCCGGTCATCAACAGCGCCGTGTTCTATTTGGACGACTTTCCTAGCCCCGTGCCCTCGGGCGATGGTACTTATATCAAGCGTGACTACGGCCTTTCCATTGCCGATTTTTACACCAAGGTCTGGTGGCCCGATCTGCAAAAGCTCGCGCAAAAATACGGCATTCGCTATACCGGCGTGATGATCGAAAACTACGAGGACGCGGTCAACCAGACCGAGCCCGCGCGACAGGCCGATACCACGCAGTTCCGCTACTTTGGCGGCATGCTGCTGCAGATGGGCGGAGAGCTGGGCTTTCACGGCTACAACCATCAGCCGCTGGCGCTCTGGGATACCGACTATGGCACGCTGTACGATTACAAGACGTGGAAGAACAAGGAGACGCTCGTCGCTTCGCTTAACGAACTTATCGCGTTTCAAGACGAGGTCCTGCCCAACGCTCATGGCTCGGTCTACGTGCCACCGTCGAATATCCTTTCGGCCCGCGCGCGCCAGCTTATCGGCACCGACGTGCCGCGCATTAAGACTATTGCCAGTACGTATTTTGAGGATGGCACCGACCTGCCGTACGTGCAGGAGTTTGGCGTGGCGAGCGATGGCATTGTGGAGCAGCCGCGCATTGTCTCGGGCGGCATGGTCAACGATTCCTATATGCGCCTGGCAGCCGTGTCCGAGCTCAATATGCACTACGTGAGTACGCACTTTATGCACCCGGACGACCTTTTGGACCCCGATCGCGGAGCCAAGGAGGGCTGGGAGGTCTACAAGGGCGGCCTGGTCGACTACCTGGAGTGGCTTACCAAATCTGCGCCCGACCTGCGTCGCCAGACCGGCTCGGAATGCTCTGGTGCTATCCAGCGCTTTTCGTCGGTTACGGTGAGCGTGGATACCAGCGCGGATGCCTGGACGCTTAGTCTGGGCAATTTCCACGACGAGGCGTGGCTCATGTTCCGCGCCAACAACGGCGAGCCGGGTGCGGTGACGGGTGGCGAACTAACGCACCTTACGGGCAATCTGTATCTGCTCAAGGCAAATGATAAGACCCTGACGATCGAGCGCAAGGAGGGTGGCGACAGATGAGAATCTGCTTGGTACTCGAGGGTTGCTACCCCTATGTGCACGGCGGCGTATCTACCTGGATGCATGGCTATATCCAGGCCATGCCCGAGCACGAGTTCGTGCTGTGGGTGATTGGCGCGCATGCTGCCGACCGCGGCAAATTTGTCTACGAGCTGCCCAGCAACGTGGTCGAGGTGCACGAGGTGTTCCTGGACGATGCCCTGCGGCTTTCGGGCGAGCAACACGAAGCCAGTTTTAACGACCGCGAGCGCGAGGCGCTACGCCGCCTGGTGTCGCTCTCCAATCCCGACTGGGACGTGCTGTTCGATATCTTCCACCGCCGTCGCGTGCATCCGCTCTCGTTTTTGCAGAGCCGAACGTTTATGGACATCTTCCGCGACGTGTGCCTGGCCGAGTACCCCTACACGCCCTTTGCCGATGCATTCCACACCATGCGCTCCATGTTGCTTCCCGTGCTTTACCTGTTGGGCAGCGAGGTGCCGGTGGCCGATGTGTACCATGCCATCTCGACCGGCTACGGTGGCCTGCTCGCCTGCCTGGGCTCAAGCGTTCACCATGCGCCGGTGCTGCTGACCGAGCATGGCATCTATACCCGCGAGCGCGAGGAAGAGATCATTCGCGCCGATTGGGTGGTGCCGTCATTTAAGGACCGCTGGATTCGCTTTTTCTACCTGCTTTCGGAGGAGATCTACCGCCGCGCCTTCCGCGTGACCAGTTTGTTCCATAACGCTCGCAAGACGCAGATCGATATGGGTTGCGATGCAGACAAATGCCTAGTCATCCCCAACGGCATCCAGTTCGATCGCTTTAAGGACATACCCTTAAAGCCCGATGACGGCTGGGTGGACATTGGCGCGGTGGTGCGCCTGGCGCCCATCAAGGACGTCAAGACTATGATCTATGCCTTCTTTGAGTTGCATGAGCGCTTGCCGCACGTGCGCCTGCATATTATGGGCGGCGTGGACGACGAGGAATATGGTGCCGAGTGCCATGCGCTGGTGGAGACATTGGGCGTGCGTGACTTGATCTTTACCGGCCGCGTCAACGTGGTCGAGTACATGGAAAAGCTCGACTTTACCATTTTGACGAGCATCTCGGAGGGCCAGCCGTTGAGCGTGTTGGAATCGCTTGCAGCGCGCCGTCCCTGCGTGACGACCGAGGTTGGCTGCTGCCGCGAGCTGCTCGAGGGCGCCCCCGGCGACGACTTTGGCGTGGCCGGATTTGTGAGCCCGCCCATGTATCGCAAGGGTCTGGCCGATGCTATGGAGCGCATGTGCGCGAGCCGTGCCCGCCGCCTGGAAATGGGGGAGCGCGGCCAGCGTCGCGTGGCGACCTATTACCTACACGAGCAGATGCTCGCCAACTATCGCGCGCTGTATGACGAGACGGCGCGTGCGTTTGACCTGCCCAGAGAGGGGGAGTAGCCGGTGGCCGGAATCGGTTTTGAGCTCAAGCGCTTGTTTAAGCGCAAGGGCCTGTTTGCCACGATGCGTGCTTACGGCTACGCCGGCATTGTGTGCACGGGTCCCATGCTGCTGGGCGTGCTGCTGCAGGTGGGCATTTTGGTGCTATGCGGCCTGTGGGGTGTGGGCCGTGCCAACCAGGACCTGCTGGTGTGCATGGTGACCTATACGCTGCTGGCGTCGCTTACGCTCACGAGCTTTTTCTCCATGCCGGTCACGCGCTTTTTGGCCGACATGCTCTTTGCCGAGCGCGACACAGAGATCCTGCCCTCGTTTTGGGGCTCCAACGCCATCATGCTCGCTGCGGGCACGGTGGTCTACGGCATCTTTTTGCTGTTCTCGGGCGCCACGCTGTTGCAGGGGCTGCTGTGCCTGTGGCTGTTCAACATTATGATCGTCAACTGGAACGGCATGAGCTACCTCACGGCCATCAAGGATTACCGCGGCATCCTGTGCAGCTTTGCTGCGGCCATTGGCGTGGCGTGCCTGTGCGCCCTGGCCGCGCTGGCGCTGGGACTGCCGCCCGTCGAGGGCCTGCTGGCCTCGATCGCCCTGGGCTACGGTGTGATGCTCGCCTGGGATGTGGTGCTGCTGTACCGGTATTTTCCTCAGAGCGATCGCAGTCCCTGGCTCTTTTTGCGCTGGCTCGACCAATTTATGCCGCTCGCGCTCACGGGCCAATTTACCAATTTGGGGCTCTTTGCGCACTTGGTGATTATTTGGGCGGGGCCCATTGGCGTGCAGGTCAAAGGCCTGTTTTACGGCGCGCCCTATCATGATGTGCCGGCGTTGCTTGCGTTTTTGACCATTCTGGTCACGACCGTCAACTTTGTAGTGTCGGTCGAGGTCAACTTTTATCCGCGCTACCGCGACTACTACAGCCTGTTCAACGACGGTGGCGTGGTGGGCGATATTGTGGTGGCCGAGGAGGAAATGCTTGCCACGCTCAACCGAGAACTGCGGTTTTGTGCGCTCAAACAACTGTTTGTGACGGCGGCGGTCATCTCGCTCGAGACCACGGTGCTTTCGGCCCTACCGTTGGGCTTTAACAACCTGATGCACGGGTATTTTCGCACGTTGTGCGTGGGCTACGGCCTGTATGCCGTGGGCAATACGGTGTTGCTCATCTTGTTGTACTTTACCGACTACAAGGGGGCCGTGCTGGCCTCGGGGCTGTTTGCCGGTGTGGCCGGGCTGGCGACTGCCGTTTCTCTGCTCTTGCCGCAGCAGTTTTACGGCTTTGGCTTTTTGTTGGGTGCAGCGGTGTTTTTTATCGTGGCGCTGCTGCGGCTCGATACCTATACCGCCAACTTGCCGTATCGTATCCTGAGCCAGCAGCCCATTGTGGCTACTGACAAAACGGGTCGCTTTACACAGCTGGGCCGCTTGCTCGACCGTGCCGAACAGCGCTATGAGGAAGGCCGACATAAGGGCGTGCCGCACGGCGCGTTTGAGCGCGCAGTAGTTCGCGTGTATCGCAAGCATTGGGGAGGTTCTGATGACCGATAGGATGATGTCTCGCCGTCGCCTGTTTGGGGCGGCTGCCGGTGCGCTGTTGCTTTCGGGCTGCTCGGTGCAGGAAGACTCCTCGACCAAAAAGGTCAAAAAGCAGGGCAAGATTAAAAAGGCCGAGGCCTCCGACCAGTCCAAGCACCTGCGCGATAAGGACGAGCTGTACGAGCTCTACGACGACTCGGGCATTGTGACCATGTACCTGACGGTCTCGCGCGGCAACAGCTCCGAGAACACCGACCACAGCTGGGCAGAGATCAACACGTACTCGGTGTATGACTATGCCGACATGGGTGTGACGCGCTATCAGGTTATGGGCCTGCTGCAGCCGGGCGACGAAGAGGGCCCAGTTGCCGGCGAGGTTGGCTATGGCGAGGAAGCGCCCAATGCCACCGTGCAGGTGCGTGGCCAGACGTCGAGCGGTTATACGCAAAAGAATTACAAGGTGGAGCTCAAAAAGGGCAAGGGTACCTGGCGCCAACAGCGCGCGATTGCGCTCAACAAGCACATGGGCGAGGGTATGCGTTTTCGCAACAAGATGGCCTACGACCTTATCCGTGGGATCCCCCAGATGATGGGCCTGCGCACGCAGTTTGTGCATCTGTGGGTGTGCGACCAGACCGAAAAGTCCAACGACACCTTTGAGGACTACGGCCTGTTTACGCAGGTGGAGCAGCTCAACAAGACGGCGCTTAAGGCACATGGCCTTGATAAGAGCGGGCACCTGTACAAGGTGAACAGCTTTGATTTCCATCGCTACGAGGACACCATTAAGCTTGCTGACGACCCCGACTACAACCAGGCAAGCTTTGAGGGCATGCTCGAGATTAAGGGCGATTCGGACCACACCAAGCTCATCGAGATGCTCGATGCGCTCAACGACGAATCGCAAAAGATCGATGACGTGCTCGACACCTACTTTGATACCGAAAACCTGGTCTATTGGATGGCGTTTCAGATCCTGACGGGCAACTGCGATACGCAGAACCGCAACTGCTATCTGTACAGCCCGCTTAACTCCAAGGTCTGGTACATCCTGGATTGGGATAACGACGGCATGCTGCGTAAGCTTGAGCTGAGCCTGACGGGGTTCTCGGATTATGCGAGCTGGGAGCGCGGCGTAAGCAACTACTGGGGCAACGTGATGTTCAATCGTGCGCTGCGCAGCAAGTCGTTCCGCAGCGAACTCGACCGTGCCGTCAAGGACTTGCGCTCGTATTTGACCGAGACTCGCCTGGCCAAGATGATCAAGCACTACCGCAAGGTGACTGAATCCCTGGTCTTTGCTTCGCCCGATATCGACAATCTGCCTGTCACCAAGGACCAATACGAGCAGATCGCCGCGGCGATTCCCTCCGAGATCGAGGAGAACCACAAGAGCTTTCGCGAGAGTTTTAAAAAGCCCATGCCGTTCTACATCGGCGTGCCGCAGATCGATAACGGTAAACTGCGCATTAACTGGGATGCGTCCTATGACTTTGAGGCGCGCGACATTCGCTACACCGTAGAGCTTGCGCGCGACTATGCCATAAGCGACGTGGTCTTTAAGGCCGAGGACGTGCTGCTTCCCGAGGTGACCTGCGATGCGCCCGATGCCGGCCAGTATTTTGTGCGCGTGCGTGCCGCCAACTCCGACGGCTTTACGCAAGATGCGTTTGACTACTATGTGACTGACGACGGCAAGCACTACGGTATGAAGTGTTTTTACGTGCAAGACGGCGGTAAGGTCGTGGAGGACACGTATGAGGAGGGCTAGCGCGCTGCTTGAGCGCTTGGCGGCTCCGCCTGTGCGTACCACGCAGGAGCGTTACCGCCACGAGCTCAAATATCTCATTAACGAGGGCGAGCACGCCGCGCTTGCCTGTCGCATGGTGCCGGTGTTTAAGCTGGACAAGCATGCGCAGGCGGGCGGTTACACTATTCGAAGCCTGTATTTTGACGACTATTGCAACTCGGCCTACGAGGAAAAAGACGCCGGCATTCTCATGCGCAAAAAGTATCGCGTGCGTATCTATAACGGCAGCGACAAGGTGATTAAACTCGAGCGCAAAAAGAAGTACGGCAGCTGGATCTACAAGGAGGACGCGCCACTTACGCGCGGCGAGTTTGAGCAGATTCTGGCCGGCGACTTCGACTTTTTGCTGAGGAGCCCCTATCCGCTCTGCCGCGAGTTCTACATCGAGTGCATCTGCAACATGATGCGCCCGCGTACCATCGTGGACTACGAGCGCGAGCCGTGGGTGATGGATGAGGGCACCGTGCGCATCACGTTTGACATGAACGTGCGTGCCGCGGTGGGAAGCTTCGATATCTTTGACGCGACGCTGCCCGCGCTGCCGGTCCTGGAGCCCGGCAAACTGGTGATGGAGGTCAAGTTTACGGAGTTTTGCCCACAGCTCGTGCGCGATATGGTGCCGCCGGGCGCGGCCGAACTCACGGCGGTCTCCAAGTACTGCCTGTGTTACGAAAAGACCGCCTACCTGCGCGGATTTAACTGCTGGGAATCGGATTTTGGGAACCGAGGGGATATTTAGACCATGAGCACCAGGGATTTTTTTAAGAACTCCGTCTTGGAGGCGTTTGGTCAGGTCGACCCTGCCAAGATTGGCCTGTCGCTGCTCGTGGCGCTCGCCATGGGCATCTTGATCTACTACGTGTACAAGCGCTTTTTTACCGGCGTGGTGTATTCGCGCAGTTTTGCCGTGACGCTCGTGGGCATGTGCGTGCTTACCTGCATGGTCACGCTCGCGATCTCGACCAACGTGGTCATCTCGCTCGGTATGGTCGGTGCTCTGTCCATCGTCCGTTATCGTACGGCGGTCAAGGATCCGCTCGACCTGCTGTATCTGTTTTGGGCTATTACTACGGGCATTACGGCGGGCGCCGGCATGTATGCGCTCGTGGGGCTCACGGCGGTGGTCATCGTGGCGATGATCGCCGGCTTTGTAAGCCATCAGGACAAGGCGCGCGTGTACATGATGGTCATCCACTACACGGGCCAGATCACGGGCGACGACATTGTGCGCGCGTTTGGCCGCACCAAGTTTACGGTGAAGTCCAAGACCATGCGCGGTGACAAGGTCGAGATGGCCGTGGAGGTGTTCTCGGACGGTGTAGATATGCCCTATGCCGACGCCATCCGCGCGCTCGACGGCGTGGAGGACCTCACGCTCATCCAGTACAACGGCGAATACCACGGGTAATTTGGTTCCGGCGCTCGCTAGCGTTTTTTCGACCTGGGTGAAATCGATTCATCCGGAGTGCCTTCATGGGTATCATGATGAAAGCGATTTCAATGACAGGGGTACTCGTGGTAAAGATGAAAGATGTCGCCGAGCTGGCGGGCGTTTCGAGCGCCGCCGTCTCGCGCTACCTCAACGGTGGGTATATCTCGGCGGACAAGGCCGATCGCATTAAGCAGACGATTGAGCTGACCGGATACGTGCGGTCCAGCCAGGCTCGCGCGCTGCGCACAGGCTCCACCAAGCTCATCGGCGTCATCGTGCCCAAGATCAATTCGGAATCCGTGAGCCGCATTACCGCCGGTATTGGCCAGGTGCTCGGTCGTCGTGGCTACCAGATGCTCCTTGCCAACACCGACAACGCGGCCGATCGTGAGCTCGAATACCTCGATTTATTCCAAAACCACCCGGTCGATGGCATTGTGCTGGTGGCAACTATGATTACCGATGAGCACCGTCGCGCGATTGAGTCGTGCCGCGTGCCCATTGTGTTGATCGGCCAACATGTCGAGGGCGCGGCGTGCGTCTACCACGACGATTACGAGGCCGCCTTTGAGCTGGGCCATGCGCTTGCGGGCCGCGTGGACGGCAAGATCGCCTACATTGGAGTTACCGAAGAGGACCGCGCGGCCGGTTATGACCGCCGTCGCGGTTTTGAGGCCGGCTTGCGCGCCGCGGGTAACCCGCTCGATGCCGCATTGATTCGCCTGGGCTCGTTTACGCTCGACTCAGGCTATGGTGCAGCACGTGAACTGCTTTCCGTCGCTCCCGATGTTTCGTTTATCGCGTGCGCGACCGATACCATGGCGGCGGGCGCGCTTCGTGCCATCGATGAGGTTCGCGGCGTGGGCGAGGGCATGCATCGCGTAAGCGGTTTTGGCGACAACGCGTTTTTGCGCGCGCTGACGGGCGGTATTCCCACCGTGCATTATGGCTACCTGACCAGTGGCGTCGAGGCGACCAATATGTTGCTCAACACGCTCGATGGCGTGGAGGGGGAGAGCGGTCTAAAGACGCTCAAACTCGGCCATCAGCTTATGAATGTCTAGATTTTGGGCACGTCTGCCTGCCTCTGAGCCCTTATGTTTGTCTCAAAACTACCATTCGCCGGCTATTTCCTACCGTTCACCCTACTATGAAAACGATTACAGACATATGAAACTGAAATCGATTACAGTGTAAGTGTCAAAGACGGCCGGGTGCACGTGCGCCCGTTTGAGGAAAGGGAAGTCATGGACTACCGCAAATCAGCCCAAGAGGTGCTCGACAACATCGGTGGCGCCGGCAACGTTGTTTCGGCCGCACACTGCGCCACGCGTCTGCGCCTGGTGATTGCCGATAACGCCAAGGTCGACAAGGATGCCCTCGAGAATATCGACGGCGCCAAGGGCGTCTTTGAGGCCCAGGGCCAGCTCCAGATTATTTTTGGCACCGGCACCGTCAACAAGGTCTACGAAGAGTTCATCGCGCTCAGCGGCGTCGAGGCTGCCACCAAGGCCGAGGTCAAGGAGGCCGCGGCACAGCAGCAGAACATCTTTATGCGTGCCATTAAGGTGCTCGGCGACGTCTTTGTTCCCATCATCCCCGCCATCGTGGCTTCGGGTCTGCTGCTGGGCATTATGATCGCCCTCAACTTTATGGCCTCCAACGGCTTTGTCGCGCTCGACACCAATAACTTTATTTACAAGATTGCCGACCTGGTCTCGGGCACGTCCTTTGGCATTCTGCAGATTCTGATCGGCTACTCCGCGGCTAAGGCCTTTGGCGCCAACCCGTATCTGGGCGCTGTCGTCGGCGGTGCGTTCATCAACTCCTCGCTGCAGAGCGCCTACACGGTTGCCTCCGAGGGCGTGCAGACTATGGTCACCGTCATTCCCGGCGTGTACAGCTTTGAGTGGGTCGGCTATCAGGGCCACGTGATCCCCATCGTTATCGCCTGCGCCATTCTGGCCTTCCTCGAGAAGCGCCTGCACAAGATCGTTCCCGAGATGTTCGACCTCTTTGTGACCCCGCTCGTCTCGGTGTTCGTGACCGTGCTCGTGACGCTCGTTGCCGTCGGCCCCATCTTTGTCTGGGCCGAGAACGCCGTCCTCGGTCTGATCCAGGCCCTGCTCACCCTGCCCTTCGGCATCGGTTCCTTTATCGTCGGCCTGTTCTATGCCCCCACGGTCGTTACCGGTATCCACCAGATGTACACCGCCATCGATCTGGGCCAGCTCGCTCAGTACGGTGTGACCTATTGGCTGCCCATCGCCAGCGCTGCCAACATCGCCCAGGGTGGTGCCGCGCTCGCCGTTGCCTTTAAGACCCGCGATGCCAAGATCAAGGGTCTGGCGCTTCCTTCGGCCCTGTCCGCCTTCATGGGCATTACCGAGCCTGCCATCTTTGGTGTGAACCTGCGCTTCTTTAAGCCCTTCATCGCCGGCTGCATCGGCGGCGGTTGCGGTGCCCTGGTCTGCGCGCTCACTTCGCTGGCTGCCTCCGGCACGGGTGTTACGGGTATCTTCGGTATCCTGCTGTGCCTGGCCCAGCCCGTGCAGTACGCGATCATGTTTGCGGTCGCCGCGCTGGTTTCCTTTGCCGTCTCGTTTGTCCTGTACAAGGACGAGTCCAAGACTTCCGAGCAGGCCTAAGAGCTTTTGATTGAGGGGATGCCCGCGGGTCGTATGCTCGCGGGCGTTTCCCGTATCTGGTGCCGATCTCTGGCGCCTTGTAACTTTCGATCCGTTAGGACTTTGATATGTCTAATGCACTCGGTCGCGACCTTGCAAAGCTGGTCGCCGCTGTTGACGCCGCCGCCTCTGAGTGCGGTCATGGCGCGTATGGCCAGCACTTCCACATTATGCCGCCGGCGGGTTGGCTCAACGACCCCAACGGTCTTTGCCAGGCGGGCGGCGTGTTTCACGCGTACTTCCAGTATGCCCCGTTTGATGTGAACGGCGGCGTAAAGATGTGGGGCCATGCCACAAGCCGCGACCTTATGAACTGGGAATATGTTGGCGCCCCGCTGCTGCCCGACGAGCCGTTCGATTGCCATGGCGTGTATTCAGGCTCCGCGCTTGCCGAGGACGGCCGCATTCGCGTGCTCTATACGGGCAACGTTAAGCTTTCCGATGCGGACGGCACGTACGACTACGTCAATACCGGCCGTCGCGCCGATACTGTTTATGTCGAGAGCGTTGATGGCCTTGCCGGTCGGGAGTTCAGCCAAAAGCGCGTGGTGCTGGCGTCCGAGGATTATCCCGACGATCTGACCTGCCACGTGCGTGATCCCAAGGTGTGGCGCGATGATGATGGGCGTTACCACATGGTGCTGGGCGCGCGTCGTCGCGTGGACGGGCCGCATGTCGAAAGCCGTTTTTGTGCGATGCACGGCGAAGGTGCCGGGCGCGATGTGGGCGAGATCTTGGTGTATGGCTCGGCCGATATGCTGAGCTGGGAGCTCGAAAGCCGCGTTTCCACGCCCGAGCGCTTTGGCTTTATGTGGGAGTGCCCGGGATACCTTGAGCTTGAGTCGGATGGCGGTGTGCCGGCGAAGTGGCTGTCCTTCTCGCCCCAGGGCCTCGAGGGCGGCCGTTGGGACCGCGGCAACGTGTATGCCGCTGGCTACATGCCTGTATCGGGCGACATCACTGGTGGCAAGGACGCTTATGAGCTGGGCGAGTTCCGCCTGTGGGACGCCGGTTTTGACTTCTATGCTCCTCAGGAGTTTACGTCCGAGGATGGTCGCCACATTTTGATCGGCTGGATGGGCATGCCCGATGAGCCGACCTATGACAACGCGCCCACCGTAGCGTGCGGCTGGCAGCACTGCATGACGGTGCCGCGTGAGCTCACAGCCGGTGTCGACGGCGTGGTGCTGCAGCAGCCGGCGCGCGAGATTGAGCACCATTATGCCTCGGTGCGTGTGGGGGCGGGCTCGTTGGAGGTTGCCGGCGATACCTGCTTTGATGTTGTTGTTGACGGTGTCGACGGCGCGTTTACCGCGACCGTTGATGGCGAGCTGAAGCTGGCGTTTGTGCCCGCTGAGGACGAACTGCCCCCGCGCTTTGAGATGCGATTTACCGATGAGGGCCGCGCTTCTGCCGGCTGCGGTCGTACTGTGCGCTGGGAGTCCGTCGACGAGGTTCGTAACGTGCGCATTGTTGGCGATGTCTCTTCGGTCGAGGTGTTTGTGAACGATGGCTCGCTCGTGTTTTCGACGCGCATCTATCCCGAGGCCTATGGCGTGACCGTTGACACTCCGGGTGCGAACGTGACCTACCACGCGCTCAACATCTAGGCGATTCGTCGCATATCGGCGCTATACTGCAGCCGTTGCCCACGATGCGGGGAACACCCGCATCGTGGGTTTTTGCTTATGAAGGGGCGGTGCCTTGTGGATGTACAGCAGCTAGAAGAGGCCTGGGCTGTAAGGACCGGCGCGCGAGGGGCGCGACTTGTTGCGGCCTCGCATGTGCCGGCGGCGCTGTCGCAGCTGGGGATTGTACGTCCCGGCGATCTCCTGGTTGCGTTTGCCGATGACTTTACTGATGCGTTTGCGCACGGCTTTGATGGCTGCGATGTCGCGCTGGTGGGCTCGCCGTCTGCCGAGGCGTTTGCCGCCGCATCCGAGGGCTTTGATGCTTCGTTTGATGCCGGGGGTCCGCACCTGTGGTGGTTCGTCAACTCCATCGGCGGGTTTGGTCTGCGTGTGCCCGATCTGCGCGCTCTGGGCCGCGCTGCTCGTGAGGCCCATGCGCTGTTTGTGGTGGATAACACGGTGGCGTCGGCTTTTGGCTGCGATCCGCTGCATTTGGGTGCCGTGCTGTCGCTCGAGGCGCTCGACCGCGTGTGCGCCGACAAGGCTCCGCGCAAGTTGGTTGCCGTATCGGTCGCGCGCTCGCAGCTCAAGCGCCATCGCGTGGATGCCGCGGCTGAGTGCGCGCATGCCCTGCTTGAGGGCTGTGGCTTGGCCAAGCTTGATATGCCTGCTGACGAGGCCGGTGTACTGGAGCGCGGGCTGGACTCGCTCGATGTCCGCATGCAGGCGCATTTCGATCGCGCCCGTGCGCTAGCCGAGTATCTGGCCGCCAACGAGATGGTGCGCAGCGTGCGCTATCCCGGACTGAGCTCGCATCCTGATCATGCGGTTGCAACGGGAATCCTCGAGCACGGCTTTGGCCCGGCAGTTGAATTTGATCTTATCGAGCTTAGCGCAGGGGAGCTGTTCGATACTTTGTCGGGGGAGTTCCGCACATCGCCCGCCGGCGGCGCAGCGACGCGCCTTTCGGCCCCACGCGGCAAGCAGGGGAGCACCATCCGCCTCTTCGCCGGCACCGACAATCCCCTAGTCGTAGCGTCCGCCCTAGACAACGCCCTCCGTAAGTAGCTACTCTTTGATGCTTGCGATGAGGTCGTTGGCTTTGGTGGCGATGACGTTGTTGATGTCGGCCTGCAGCTCCTCGTAGGCCGCTATGGCTCGCTCGCCGGCGGGGGTGAGCGTGGATCCGCGGGCGCCGTCGCGCTCGATGAGCTTGCAGCCCAGCTGACCTTCGGCTTCGTTCACAATGCGCCATGCCTTGGAATACGCCATGCCCATGCTCTTGGCGGCGCGGTTGAGCGAGTGCTCGCGGGCAATACCCTGCAGCAGCAAGACGCAGCCGTGGCCGAACACGCCCGGCAGATCCTTGTCGCACGCTTGAATGACCAACTTTGCCGTCGTCTTGTACTCCATGTGCTCCACGTCTCCCCGCTAAAGTGTTTGCTGGGCAAACGCAAAGCCTGCGTCAAACCCTCGTGTGCTCTTCTTAAATCATGCATTGTAGCAGTCAAAGTGCGTTAAGATACTTCCCCAGTATTGGGCGCCCAAGGTTGGGCTGGGTCCTACGAGGCCTGCAGCCGACCGGTCGCATGGAAAAAGGAGAAACATGGCTACGTTCTTTCCCGGTGAGTCCCACACGTTTTCGGAGTATCTGCTGGTCCCTGGTTACTCGTCCTCGCAGTGCATCCCCAACAACGTCTCTCTTAAGACGCCGCTAACCCGCTTTAAGCGCGGTGAGAAGCCGGCAATCACCCTGAACATCCCCATGGTTTCCGCCATCATGCAGTCCGTCTCGGGCGTCGACATGGGTGTCGCGCTCGCTACCGAGGGTGGCCTGTCCTTCATTTACGGCTCCCAGAGCGCCGAGTCCGAGGCCGCCATGGTCAAGGCCGTCAAGGATCACAAGGCCGGCTTCGTTCAGTCCGATTCCACGCTGACCCCCGACATGACCATGGAGCAGGTCATTGAGCTCAAGGAGAAGACCGGCCACTCCACCATGCCGGTTACCGACGACGGCACTCCCAAGGGCAAGCTCCTGGGCATCGTCACCAGCCGTGACTATCGCCCCAGTCGCGATGACCACCAGACGAAGGTCTCCGAGTTCATGACCCCGCGTGAGCAGCTCATCGTGGGTGACAAGAACATCAGCCTCAAGGTTGCCAACGACGTTATCTGGGACAACAAGCTCAACGCCCTGCCCATCGTCGACGATAACGATCACCTCATGGGCATTGTGTTCCGCAAGGACTACGACAGTCACAAGACTAACCCCAACGAGCTGCTCGATGGCGACAAGCGCTACATGGTCGGCGCCGGTATCAACACCCGCGACTATGCCGAGCGCGTGCCGCTGCTCATCGAGGCCGGCGCCGATGTCCTGTGCATCGACTCCTCCGAGGGCTTCAGCGAGTGGCAGAAGCGCACCATCGAGTGGATCCGCGCCAACTACGGCGAGGACGTCAAGGTCGGTGCCGGTAACGTTGTCGACGCCGAGGGCTTCCGCTTCCTGGCCGACTGCGGTGCCGACTTCATCAAGGTCGGTATCGGCGGCGGTTCCATCTGCATCACCCGCGAGACCAAGGGCATCGGTCGTGGCCAGGCCACCGCGCTGATCGACGTCTGCCGCGCCCGTGACGAGTACTACGAGGAGACCGGCGTCTACGTGCCCGTGTGCTCCGACGGCGGTATCGTCTACGACTACCACATGACGCTCGCCCTTGCCATGGGTGCCGACTTTATGATGCTGGGTCGCTACTTTGCCCGCTTCGACGAGAGCCCGACCGAGCGCGTCAACGTCAACGGCCAGTACATGAAGGAGTACTGGGGCGAGGGTTCTGCGCGTGCCCGCAACTGGCAGCGCTACGACCTGGGCGGCGCCGCGAAACTCAGCTTCGTCGAGGGCGTCGACTCCTACGTTCCCTACGCCGGCTCCCTCAAGGACGGCGTGGGCGGCACGCTCTACAAGGTCAAGTCCACGATGTGCAACTGCGGTGCCCTCTCGATCCCCGAGCTCCAGGAAAAGGCACGCCTGACCCTGGTAAGCTCCACCTCCATCGTCGAAGGCGGCGCCCACGACGTTGTGGTCAAGGATTCGCAGCAGTCTGTGTCTTATCGATAGGATAAGAGCTGTACATAAAGGTTGAGTTTCAACCACGTTATTTAGATAAAGCGAGATGCATGCAAGTCGCAGGCATCTCGCTTGTCGTATTTGCTATCATCAGTCAAGTTAACCTTAGGGTCGGTCGGCTTGGCTTTGTTCGCTACAAGTTCCGCACGCAAAGAAGAGCACTTAATGTGCTCTTCGTCTTGCGCAGGACTGTCCGCAGTAGCGAACAAAGCCAAGCCGACCGACCCCAGCTAAGATTAAAGGAGCTGATATGTGCGATTGCACAGATCATAAGGATGAGATTCCTGCCTACGACGCGCAGGCCATTGAGTCCAAGTGGATGAAGGCCTGGGAGGACTCCAACCTCTTTGCCGTCGACACCGACGACAGCAAGCCCAAGAAGTATGTGCTCGAGATGTTCCCGTATCCGTCGGGCGACCTGCACATGGGCCACGCTCGCAACTATACCATCGGCGATGCCATGGCCCGTCAGGCCCGCATGCGCGGCTTTGACGTGCTGCATCCCATCGGCTTTGACGCCTTTGGCCTGCCTGCCGAGAACGCCGCCATCAAGCACAATACGCAGGCTGCCGCCTGGACGTATAAGAACATGGATCAGGCGCTCGCCACGATGAAGCGCATGGGCTTCTCCTACGATCTGGATCGCATGGTCAAGACCTGCAGCCCTGACTACTACCGCTGGGGTCAGTGGATCTTTGAAAAGATGTGGGAAAAGGGCCTGGTCTACCGCAAGAAGAACCCGGTCAACTGGTGTCCCACCTGCAAGACCGTTCTGGCCAACGAGCAGGTCACCGAGGGCAAGTGCTGGCGCTGCGGCACCGAGCCCGAGAAGCGCGACCTTGAGCAGTGGTACTACAAGATTACCGAGTACTCTCAGGAGCTGCTCGACGACCTGGAGAAGCTCCCCGGCTGGCCCGAGCGCGTCAAGCAGATGCAGGCCAACTGGATCGGTCGCTCCGAGGGCGCCGAGGTCGACTTTACCCTGTGCGACCAGGATGGCGAGCCCATCGAGGGCGACGAGGGCAAGATCACCGTCTTTACCACGCGTGCCGATACCCTTTTTGGCGTTTCCTTCTTTGTCCTGGCTCCCGAGTACGCCGGCCTGCACGAGCTCGTCGAGGGCACGGAGTACGAGGAGGCCGTCACCAAGATCGTCGAGGACTCCAAGCATATCTCTGCCGTCGAGCGTGCCCAGGGCACCCTCGAGAAGCACGGTGCCTTCACGGGCCGCTATGTGGTAAACCCCGTCAACGGCGAGAAGGTCCCCGTGTGGGTTGCCGATTATGTCGTTGCCGACTACGGTACCGGTGCCGTCATGGCCGTTCCCTGTGGCGACCAGCGCGACTTTGAGTTTGCCCGTAAGTACGACCTGCCGATCGTGCCGATCATCCTGGACGATGACGATCGCGCTGCCGTCGAGGCCAGCGGTGAGACCATCGATACCTTCCATGCCGAGACCGTCGACTGGGATTGCGCCCATGCTGCCGAGGGCACGCTCGTCCAGTCCGGCAAGTACACCGGCATGCGCGGCGGCAAGCACTCCGAGGGCGAGGCTGCGATCGTGGCCGACCTCGAGGCCATGGGCTGTGGTCGTCGCAAGGTCGAGTTCCGTCTGCGCGACTGGCTCATTTCCCGTCAGCGCTATTGGGGCAACCCCATCCCGGCCATTCACTGCGAGCACTGCGGTATCGTGCCCGTGCCCGAGGATCAGCTGCCGGTGACGCTGCCCGAGAACCTGGACTTGGGCGCAGGCGAGACCCTCGCCGAGTGCAAGGAGTTCTACGAGACCACCTGCCCGGTCTGCGGTCGCCCGGCCAAGCGCGAGACCGATACCATGGACACCTTCACCTGCTCCAGCTGGTATTACCTGCGCTATACCGACCCGCACAACACCGAGCTGCCCTTCTCCAAGGAAGCCGCCGACCGTTGGATGCCCGTCGATAACTACATCGGTGGCATCGAGCATGCCATTCTGCACCTGCTCTACAGCCGCTTCTTTACCAAGGCACTGCGCGACCTGGGCCTGCTGAGCGTGGACGAGCCCTTCACCAACCTGTTGTGCCAGGGCATGGTCAAGGACGAGAACGGCGACACCATGTCCAAGTCCAAGGGCAATGTCGTGCCCCCGAGCTCGGTCATCGAGCCCTACGGCGCCGACACCATGCGTTTGGCGATCCTATTTATCGCTCCGCCCGAGAAGGACTTCGACTGGGATCCTAAGGCCGTTGAGGGCGCCAACCGCTTCATCAAGCGCGCCTGGCGTATCGTTTGGCAGCTCGTCCAGTCCGGCGACGCCAACGTGGCCTTCGACAAGTCCGCGCTCGACGAGGTCGCGATGAAGCTCTATCGCGAGCGTCACCGCACCATTGCCAAGTGCACCGAGGACTTCGATCGCGGCCAGTTCAACACCGCCATCTCGGCCGTCATGGAGCTCGTCAACGCTGCGAGCGCTTACCTCAATGCCACTGAGGGTACCGCCCGCGACAAGGCGCTGTGCTACGGCGTGGCCAAGGATATCGTGAGCGTCCTTGCCCCCATCTGCCCGTTCTGGGCCGACGAGCTGTGGCACGAGGCGCTCGGCTGCGAGGGCAATGCCTACACCGCTGCCTGGCCCGAGTTCGACCTGGCCGAGTCCGTTGAGGACACGGTGCAGATCGTGGTCCAGGTGCTCGGCAAGGTCCGCGGCCGCGTCGACGTTGCCCGTGATGCCTCTAATGAGGATATGCAGGCTGCCGCCGAGGCCGCCGTCGCCAAGTGGCTCGAGGGCAAGACGGTCGTCAAGGCCATCTGCGTGCCCGGCAAGCTGGTCAACCTGGTGGTCAAGTAAGCACTGCGCGCAAAGCTGACATGCAATAAACGAGGGGCGATCCAGTTGGGTCGTCCCTCGTCTTGTGTTTTATGCCCTGCTTAGCCAGTGTGTCGCAACGTCTTCTATGGGATGTGTACCAGGTCCCTAAAGTAAACGTTGCCCGTTGCCTCTTCGAACATCCAAATGTTGAGGTAGATGTCGTTGAGGTCGTTGTTCACATCAAAGCCCGGATCGTCGAAGGTGCCCACAAAGGTGAGCATGGCGCGCGTTTCCTCTCCAGCGGCGACTGGCTGGCGCATGCGCACATCGCGGACCTTACCGTTGACGTAGGCATAGGAGTCCACATCGCCAAACATCATGTCGACACCGGTGCTGTTGGTCACCGTAAAGACGAGCGCGGCGTCGCCGTAGCCATCCGTGTCCTTGCCCACGCAGGTAACATGGACGTTCTCGTCTGCCTCAAGGTCGATGGGGAGCTGTTCTTGGGAATCGGGACCCAGACCCTGGGAATCGACGATGTCCTCGTCTATTTTGTCGAAGCTCTCCGATGGCGTCGTTTTCTCGATGGCTTTTGTGCTGCCAGGGTTCGGTTCGCATGTGTCGGTTTTGCTATTCGCGTTGCCGCAGCCCAAGAGGGCCAACGAGCACGTTGCGATGGCGAGTGCAGTCATGCAGGGGGTGCCTAGACGTTTCATGGGTGCCTCCTTGCCGTAGAGGATTTGGAAAGGTTCGTCGTTGCGCGACTTGTTGGCTGGCTTGTTGCAGAATGTCCCTTAGCGTAAGTCTGATCGATAGGGGCTCGGGGAGGAATGCCCTAGGGGTCCGAACGGGCCTGTGGATTGGGACGTATGGCCCGTTTTGGGGCTGTTGAGGGCGCGCCGCATGGGACTCCTCGGTCAATTGTCCTATTCTTATGGAGAAGCTGTGCGCACGCTGACCTGCAGATTTGTACTGTGCTTGCACGTTTCCGCAGCTATTGGTATAGTTTGCTTGCAAATGAAGTTGTAATTGAAAGAAGTGGGGTTTCGGCCCCGCTTCTTTTTTGTATGGATGGAGGTGCCGCAATGGTCAAGACCAAGACCGAGCAGGCGATCATCGACGCGCTCGAGGCCGTCGCTCCCCAGCACGATGTCGACATCGTCGACGTCGAGCTCGTGGGTGCCACCAAGGCCCCCTGCGTGCGCGTGCGTATCGAGGGTGCCGAGGGTCAGAGCCTGTCGCTCAACGACGTCACGGCCAACACCAAATGGGTCGGCGATGTGATTGAGGAGTTCGACCCCATCTCTTCGAGTTATACGCTCGAGGTGTCGAGCCCGGGCATGGCGCGCCCGCTACGCCGCCCGTGCGACTTTGCCCGCTTTGTGGGCGAGAACTGCGAGCTCACCTCCACCGCCACCGAGGGTCGTCGCAAGTACGCCGGCAAGATTGCCGTCGCCACCGAGACGAACGTGACCCTCGAGCTCGAGGACGGCGAGTCCGTTACCCTCGATTTCTCTGATGTTAAAAAGTGCAAGTTGAAGCCCACCTACGACTTCAAGCCCGCGAAGGAAGGAAAGTAAGATGGCAGCATCCGACATGATGTCCGCCCTGATGGAGCTTTGCCAGGAGAAGCACATCGACCAGCTCTACCTGATCGACCGCCTGGAGCAGTCGCTCGCCAAGAGCTATGCCGAGATCCTGCATCTTGAGTGGGGCGCCAAGGTGACCATCGACCGCACCACCGGCAAGATCTACGTCTACCGTCTAGAGCCGATTGACGATTCCATGGACGAGGAGGGCAACTTCACCGAGTTCGAGGAGATCGACGTCACCCCCAAGAACACGAGCCGCATCGCCGCCCAGCACGCCAAGGCCGAGATCAACGCCATCGTGCGCAACTCCGCCCGCGAGCAGATCTACGAGGAGTTCTCCGGCCGCATCGGTGACCTCATCAGCGGCACCGTGCTGCAGTCCACGCCCGACTTCACGATCGTCAAGATCCGCGAGGGCGTCGAGGCCGAGCTGCCGCATTTCGACCAGCGCCGTTACGAGAACGAGCGCAACGAGCGTCCGATGGGCGAGCGCTACCTGCATAACCAGCACATCAAGGCCGTGATCATCGACGTTCGCGACCCCAACTCCAACCTGCAGCCGGTTCGCGGCGAGCACAGCCGTCCGCCTATCGTTATCTCCCGTACCCACCCCGAGCTCATGCGTCGTCTGTTTGAGCAGGAGGTGCCCGAGATTTATGAGGGCACCGTCCAGATCAAGTCGATCGCCCGCGAGCCCGGCCAGCGCTCCAAGGTCGCCGTCCACTCGCTCGACGACCGTCTGGATCCCGTGGGCGCCTGCGTCGGCCCCAAGGGCAGCCGTGTTCGCGCTGTTGTGGGCGAGCTCCGTGGCGAGCGCGTCGACGTCATCCTGTGGGATGCCGATCCTGCCGTCTACGTCGCCAACGCCCTTTCGCCTGCCAAGGTCACCCGCGTCCTCATCGACGAGGAGAAGGCTTACGCCGGCGTCATCGTGCCCGACGACCAGCTGTCCCTCGCCATCGGCAAGGAGGGCCAGAACGCCCGCCTCGCCGCGCGCCTGACCGGCTGGCACATCGACATCAAGTCCGAGACCCTTGCCGCCGACATCCTCAAGAACGTTCCCGTTCACGAGGAGCCCGCCGCCGACCTGATCGGTGACGAGGAGGACGAGGACGTCCGCCGCTGCGAGTATGTGTCCGAGGACGGCATCCAGTGCCGCAACCAGGCTCGTCCCGGCTCCCGTTTCTGCGGTGTCCACGACACCGACGCCTTCGATGATGCGGAGGACCTGATCTAGCGCGCGGTCGCGCCGGGCGGGTCCCGGCGCGTCTCCCACGCTCGTTCAGTCTCTAGGCACCCAAGGTGCCAGAAAGGGTAGGTGAAGTCATATGGCAAAAGTCCGTGTGTCCACCCTGGCCAAAGAGTTCGGCATGACCTCCAAGGAACTGATGGGTCATCTCGCCGATATGAAGATTCCCGCTAAGTCCGCTTCCTCCACCTTGGAGGACGCTTATGTCGCTATGGTCCGCAAGCAGCTCGCCTCGGTGATCGAGGCCCGCGCCCAGGAAGTCGAGGCCGCCAAGCAGGCCGAGGAGCAGGCAGCTGCCGCCGAGGAGGCCGCTCGCGCCGCCGAGGCCGAGCGCGAGCGCATCGCCGCCGAGAAGGCCCGCGAGGAGGAGCGTCGCCAGTTTGCCGCAGCCCAGGCTGCCGAGGAGGCTGCCCGCGCCGAGGCCGAGGCCAAGAAGAAGGCCGAGCAGGAGCGCCTTGCCCGCGAGAAGGAGGAGGCTGCCCGCGAGGCCCAGCGCCGCGCCGTTCCCGCTTCCGACTCCGGTTCGCGCTTCCGTTCGCTGCTCGACCAGATCGCCGCACAGGAGACCGTGCTCAAGGAGAAGAAGGACGCCGAGGACAAGGCCAAGGCCGAGCGCGCCGCAGAGCGCGGTAACCGTCGTGGCGGCAACAACGACCGCCGCGGTGGCCGTCGTAACGATCGCAACGCCTCCGACAACAACTCCGAGCGCAACGCTTCCGAGAGCCGTCCGCACAGCCATCGCACTAACGCCAGCAACAACGTCGCTGCCGGCATGGACTTCCCCAACCCCGACAAGCAGGGCAAGGGCAAGAAGCGCAAGGGCGGTCACAACAACGAAGAGGACCACTACAGCCGCATGGCTCGCGAGGCCGAGGAGTACAGCCGCGAGAAGGTGCTCGAGGAGGCCCGCGCCGCCGTCGAGGAGGCCTCTCGCGAGTCCACCGGTCGCCGCAAGAAGCGCAAGGAGAAGCGCGAGCGCGAGGCTGCCAAGGCTCAGGAGGAGCGCAAGATAGAGGAGGCGCTGGCCCAAGGCGTGAATCCCGAGGACCTCGATGCCATCAAGGTCTCCCAGGGCGTTACCGTCCAGGAGCTTGCTGAGGCGCTCGACGTTCCGGCCAACGACATCATCAAGCGCCTGTTCCTGCTGGGTACGCCGCTCACGATGACGCAGTCCATGTCCGACGACCTTGTCGAGCTCGTTGCCGACGACCTGGGCCGTCAGATCAAGATCATCACCCCCGAGGAGGAGAACACCTTCTCGTTCTACGACGATCCCGCCGACCTTAAGCCGCGCGCCCCGGTCGTCACCGTCATGGGCCACGTTGACCACGGCAAGACGTCGCTACTCGACGCCATCCGTCACACCGGCGTTGCTGCCGGCGAGGCGGGCGGCATTACGCAGGCCATCGGCGCTTCGCAGGTCATGATCAACGACCGCAAGATCACCTTCATCGATACCCCGGGTCACGCCACCTTTACGGCCATGCGTGCCCGTGGCGCCAAGGTGACCGACATCGTCATCCTGATCGTCGCCGCCGACGACGGCGTCATGCCCCAGACGGTCGAGTCGATCAACCACGCCAAGGCCGCCGGCGTACCCATCGTCGTTGCCGTCAACAAGATCGATAAGCCCGGCGCCAACCCCGACCGTGTACGTCAGGAGCTCACCGAGTACGGCGTCATCCCCGAGGAGTGGGGCGGACAGAACATGTTCGTCAACATCTCGGCTAAGCAGAAGATTGGTATCGACGACCTTCTGGAGACCGTGCTGCTCCAGGCCGACGTGCTCGAGCTCAAGGCCAACCCGGACACCTTTGCCTCCGGCAACGTTCTCGAGGCCAAGCTCGACAAGGGCCGTGGCTCGGTCGCTACCGTGCTCGTGACCCGCGGTACCTTGCACGTGGGCGATACGCTGGTCGCCGGCCTTACCTATGGCCGCGTCCGTGCCATGCTCGACCCCAAGGGCCGCGCAGTCACCGAGGCTGGTCCCTCCGACGCCGTCGAGATCCTGGGCCTGCAGTCCGTGCCCAACGCCGGTGACGAGTTCCGCGTGTTCGAGGACGAGCGCGAGGCTCGTGCCCTGGCCGACGAGCGTTCGCTCAAGGCCCGTATCGAGGAGCAGAGCCGCGTCAAGCACGTCACGCTCGAGAACCTCTTCGAGACCATTGCCGACGCCGAGGTCAAGGAGCTCAACCTGATCATCAAGGCAGACGTCCAGGGTTCCATCGAGGCCCTTCAGGACTCGCTCGACAAGATGGATCAGTCCGAGGTTCGCATCAACACGATCCACTCCGCCGTTGGCGCCATCAACGAGACCGACGTCGTCCTGGCCGACGCCTCTAACGCCATCATCATCGGCTTTGGCGTCCGTCCCGACGGTAAGGCCCGCTCCGCCGCCGAGCGCGAGGGCGTCGAGATCCGTTGCTACGACGTCATCTACAAGTGCCTCGAGGAGCTCGACGCCGCCCGTATCGGCATGCTCAAGCCCACCGAGGTCGAGGTCGCCACGGGTACCGCGACCGTCCTGGACACCTTCAAGGTGCCCAAAGTCGGTATCGCCGCCGGTGTCCGCGTCGAAGAGGGCGAGATCGCCGCGACCGATTCCGTGCGTCTGGTGCGCGACGGTATCGTGGTCTTCAACGGCAAGATCGCCTCGATGCGCCACTACAAGGACGAGGCCAAGAGCCTCAAGAGCGGTTCCGAGGGCGGCATTGGCCTGGAGAACTTCCAGGACATCAAGCCCGGCGACCAGATCGAGGGTTACCGCATCGACCAGGTTGCCCGTACCGAGTAGGGGGTAGCGCTATGAAGCAAACGCAGGCAACCCGCCGTCTGGGCGAGCAGCTTCGCGAGAAGCTCGGTTATATCCTGCTCTTTGAGGTTTCCGATCCGCGTCTCGACCTGGTTACTTTGACTGCGGTCGAGGTCGCGGTGGACCGTTCGTTCGCGCGCGTGTACGTGTCGTGCGATGCGAGCCGCTACGACGAGGTCATGGAGGCGCTCGCAAGCGCTAAGGGCCGTATTCGCAGCCTGTTGGCTCGCTCGCTCGATTGGCGTGTTACGCCCGAGCTCGATTTTCGCATCGATCGCTCGACCGATGAGGCCGAGCGCATCACGCGTGCGCTGGAAAACGTTCCCGCCACGCTTGCGATCGAAAAGGACGAGGACGGCTATCCGATAGCGGATGCCGCCCAGGAGGCAGCTTTAGATGACTAATTCCGCCGACCTCGCCTCGTGCGAGTCTGCAGATATTCAGCGACGCATCCTCGAGCTCATCGAGGGTGCGTCCTCCATTGCGATTTCGGGACATACTTCTCCCGATGGCGATGCCTTGGGCTCCGTATTGGGTCTGGGCCTTTCGCTCATGAAGTTTTTCCCCAACAAGGACATTGCCCTGCTGCTGGCAGACGATGACCCGGTTCCTCGCATTTACCGCTTTATGGAAGGCTCCGACCGCCTGGTGCCGGCATCTGCGTACACCGGCAATCCGGACCTGTTCATCTCGGTGGACGTACCGGTCGTCGAGCGTCTCAATAATTCCGCCGAGGTGCTTCGTCGCTCCAAGCATGTGGTGTGTTTCGACCACCATCCGGCGCGTGAGGAGTTTGCCGAGCTCAGCCTGAGGCGCGTTGAAGCTGCAGCCTGCGCCATGATCATTGACCGTTTCTTGGACAATTGTGGCATTGTCGCCCGTGATGGCGTTGCGACCTGCCTGCTGTGTGGCTTGGTTACCGATACCGGCCGTTTCCAGTACCAGAATGCCGATGCTGCTGCGTTCCATGCGGCCTCGCGTCTGGTTGCCCACGGCGCCGATCCGGCGCGCGTTGCGCTCGAGGTTTATCAGAGCATGCGCGTTGAGTTTTTGCACCTCAAGTCCATTGTCATGGGTCGCATTAAGACGGTCGCGCATGGACGCGTGGCGTATAGCTATGCCTACCAGAGCGACCTTGAGGCCTGCGGCGTCACCTCGGACGAGTGCGACGGCCTGGTCGATGTGGTGCGTTCGGTGATGGGCGTCGAGGTCTGCATGTTCTTAAAGGGCATTGAGGGCGATACCAAGGTGCGTGGCAACCTGCGCTCCAAGGGCGACCTCGATGTGTCCGAGATTGCTGCCAACTTTGGCGGTGGCGGGCATCATGCCGCCGCCGGCTTTTCCAACAACGGAACAATTCGCGAGACGCTCGCCGTGGCACTTCCCATGCTGGCCGAGCTGGTGGGGGAGGATCCCGCTTCGGTGACCGTCGAGCTCTAACTTATTGGATGGTACATGGCTCGTCGAACGCCTTCTCAATTGAATATGCTGCTCGCCGTCGATAAGCCGGTGGGTTGCACGTCCCACGATGTGGTCTCGCAATGCCGACGCGCCCTCCATGAGCGGCGCGTCGGCCATGCCGGCACGCTCGACCCCATGGCATCTGGCGTCATGGTGGTGGGTGTGGGCCAGGCCACCCGTCTGCTGGGCATGCTCACGCTCGATACCAAAAGCTACGTCGCCGATATTTCGTTTGGCGCCGAGACCAATACCGATGATGCGGAGGGCGAGGCGGTCCGCACGGTGGCTGTTGCCAACGAGCTCCGCGATCCTGCCTATGCTCGTGAGCGCTTGGCCGCCATGCTGGGCCCGCAGATGCAGGTGCCGCCGGCGTTTTCTGCTATCTCGGTCAATGGCGTTCGCGCCTACAAGTCTGCTCGCGAGGGCAATGCGGTGGACCTACCTCCGCGCCCCGTCGAGGTCTATGCCGCCGACCTGATCGCCGTGGGCGGCGAAGGTGATACGTGTGTGTGGACCGTGGCGTTCTCGGTGAGCAAGGGCACCTATATCCGTGCGCTCGCTCGCGACCTGGGCCGCGCTTGCGATAGCGCCGCGCATATTTCCGCGCTGCGCCGCACGGCTTCCGGTGTTGTTTCCATTGGCGCTTGTCATGCGGTCGAGGAGCTTTCTCCCGAGTCCGCGGCTGGCTTTGCCCTGGATCCCATTGCGGCCCTGGGCGCCACACGTGTTGACTTGCCGGGCAATCTTGCCGACGACCTGCTCTGCGGCCGACGCATTCCCGTTGAGCGTGCGCTTGCCGATTTCGATTCCTCGAAGGCGCCGTTTGCGTTGGTGCTCGATGGGGGACTCAAGGCGCTCGCCCGCATTGAGGGCGGGCGCTTTGTCATGGAGCACGTGTTTCCGCAGGCAATCGGCGGTGTTCGATGATGCTGTCCGCTCGCGAGCTCGCGCGTATTTTTTTCTCGGGCGACTCGGACGAGGCTCGCATCGTTACGGCCGATGCGTTTGATGAGTGCGGGCACTTGGGTGCCGCATCGATTGCCATCGGCGTGTTCGACGGCGTTCACCGTGGACACCAGGAACTCATCGAAGCGCTTGTCCGTGATGCCCGTGCCCATGGCTGTAAGGCGGTCGTGGTTACCTTCGATCCGGACCCGGACGTCGTGGTAAGCCCTTCGCCCGCTCAAAAATTGATGACGACGGCCGACCGTCTACATGCCTTGGCTCAGACCGGGGTCGATGCAGTGGTGGCCGTTCCCTTTACGCCTGAGGTTGCGGCGCTTGACCATGTTGCTTTTCTCTCGCTGGTGTCGCGTCTGGTCGACATTCGCTCGATTCGCGTTGGCAGTGACTTTAGGCTGGGTCGTGGCGGTGCTTCTGGTGTTGCCGAGATGCGCTCCTGGGGTGCCGAGCGCGGCGTTGACGTATACGGGCACGACCTGCTTTGCGAGGGCGGTGAGGCCATTTGTGCCACCCGCATTCGTCATGAGCTGGGACAGGGCCATGTGGAGCTTGCTGCTGAGTTGCTTGGCCGCCCGTATATGGTGCGCGGCGGTGTTATTCGCGGCCGTCACGAGGGTTCTGGCATGGGCTTTCCCACGGCAAACCTGCAGGTTCCCGACGTCATTCAGGTGCCTGCCGATGGCGTGTATGAGGGTCTGGTGCTGGTCGATGACACCGCGTGGCCCGCTGCCGTGAACGTCGGCCTGCCGCCGACGTATGCCGACGATTCCGCTTCGGCGCATCTCGAGGCTAATTTAATTGGTTATACGGGCGACCTGTACGGCGCTTCCGTTTCGCTGGCGTTTACGCGCTGGCTGCGTCCGTCGCGCGTGTTCGATTCGCTGGATGAGTTGATCGCGACCGTCGAGGGTAATATCGAAGATATTCGTCACAACTTGGGCGAGCAGGGGGTGAGCATCCGTGATTAGCGTTGAGGAGAAAGACCAGGTACGCGCTGCGTCTGACCTAGTCGCCATCGTGCAGGAAACGGTTGAGCTCAAGCCTCGCGGCCATGAGTTTTGGGGCTGCTGCCCCTTTCATGGCGAAAAGACGCCGTCCTTCCACATTATTCCCGCCACGCAGGTGTGGCATTGCTTTGGCTGCGGCGAGGGTGGCGACGTCTTCACCTATATCATGAAGCGCGAGAACCTGAGCTTTCCCGAGTCAATCCGTTATTTGGCCGATCGCGCGGGTATTGAGCTGCATGACACCGGAGATCGCCGCGAGCGCGGTACCAAGCGTGCCCGAATCTACGATCTGTGCGCCGAGACCGCCCAGTTCTACCACACCATGCTTATGCGCGGTAAGGACGGCCGTCCGCGCGAGTACTTTGCCAGCCGCGGCATGGGCGGCGACGTCTGCCGCCGCTACTGCCTGGGCTTTGCGCCGGGTCGCAACGCGCTGGTGTCGCACCTGTCCCAGGCGGGTTTTACCCCGCAGGAGATGATCGACGCCAATGTTGCCGTGAGCCGCGGGCGCGGGCAGCTTGCCGACCGCTTCTACGACCGCGTGATGTTTCCCATCTTTGACGAGCAGGGTCACAACATTGCCTTTGGCGGTCGCATTATGGGCGACGGCCAGCCTAAGTATCTCAACACCGCCGAGACGAGCGTGTTTCATAAAAAGCGAAACCTCTACGGCTTTAATTGGGCCAAGGAGTTTATTGTCGCGCAGGATACCGCCATCGTGGTAGAGGGCTATACCGACTGCATCGCCTGTTGGGAGGCGGGGATTAAAAACGTCGTCGCCACGCTGGGCACCGCGCTCACGGAGCATCACGTCAAGACGCTCACCCGCTTTGCCAAGCGCATCGTGTACATGTTCGATGGTGACGCCGCCGGCCAAAAGGCCGCTCGCCGTGCGATTCAGTTTATCGAGCAGGATTCTATGGACCTGCGCTGCGTGGTGCTGCCCGACGGCAACGATCCCATGGAGTTCATCACCGCGCATGGTGGCGAGGCATTGCAGGCGCGCATCGATGCCTCCGAGCCCCTCATGGACTTTGTGTACCGTTCGCTGCAGGAGTCGAGTGACATCACCACGCCGGGCGGTCGCGCCAAGGCGCTGGAGGATGCGCTGACGCTTATCTATCCGTTGCGCGACAGCTATATGATCGACACGTACTTTATCCAGATTGCCGACCTGTTGGGTTTGGATCTGGAGACAGTGCGTGCGAGCTCGGGTCGCGTGTTTCGCGATGTCGCCAAGCGCGAGGATGCGGAACGACGTCGTGAGCAGAACTTTGAGCGCCAGCGGGCGCAGGCCGAGCGCTCTGGTAGCGCGGGCAGTCGGGCATTGGGTTCCCGCGATGCCGGTCGCGGTGCTTGGGCATCGGGCGCTACGCCGCCGGTGTCCGAGCCGGTCGAAGAAGAGCCGTACGACTACGTCCCGCTCGATGCCTACGATGCCGCGCCCGTGGAGGTCGTCGACGACCTGCCGCCGATCGACGTGCCTGATGGTATGGGCTCTGTTCCTGTGCCTGATGGTTCGGACGCACCGGCTACGGCGGCGCCGATGGTCTTGACCGATCTAGAGCGCAAGTCCTTGGCAGGGGAGCGCGAACTGTTGACCATGCTCACGAGCTACCCCGACCTGTTCCGCACGTATGCCGACCGCATCTGCTCCATCGAGTGGGTTGACCCACGTCACGAGTCCATCGCGTGGGCCGTTCTGGCAACGCCGCCGGGAACCGATCCTGCAGCCTGCATGGATGCGGCGCGCTCGGTGTGTCCCGAGGCGGCAACGCTTGTGAGTGCCGGGCGCATCTCGGCGACGAGCAAGCACCCCACCGAGACGAACATCGTGTTTATGCTTGATACGCTTGAGCTCTACACCATCAAGCGCCGCATGCGTGCCGCACAGGCCAAGCTGCGCCAGGATCGTTCGCTCGATGATGAGGCCCGTCGCGCGCTGACCGTGCAGGCCGCGCAGGATTCGCAGCGTCAACGCGAGTTGCAAAAGTCGATCGGCGGCGTGGCGGACCCGTTCCGTTTGATCGGTCTGGAGGCCGCAGGCACCGAACAGGCCTAGATGTTGTGGTCAACCAGCGTATTCTCGCCTATATCCAGTCCTCTTTTTGGGTATAGAGGTCTATGTGTGTGCTAAAGTATTGAGTCCTGTGGACTATGAAGGGAGAATCTGTGCCAAAAAAGACTGAGAGCACGGGTACTGGGCTGGAATCCTACGTTGCAAAGCTCATGGGCAACGGCTCAAACAGGACTTCGGTAACCGAGGACGAGATTCAGGTCGCCCTGAAGGATATCGATGTTTCTGACGAGCAGCTCACCGCGGTGTATTCCGCGCTGCGCAACAGCGGCATCCAGATTATCTCCGCGAGCGGTAACGACGACGCCCCCATGGGCGTCGACGATGACGATAACGATACCGATACCGACGATTTCGATGACGACGACGAGCACGATTCCGGCTCGCTCGACGATCACGAGCTCAAGATGGCCCGCCAGGCCGACGCCGAGATGGGTTCTTCCAAGAGCAAGAAGAAGCGCACCGTGCGCACGTCTCGTTCGCGTTCGCGCGTGCGCGGCATCGATGCCTCCACGGTGATGCTGACCGGCGACCCGGTCCGTATGTACCTCAAGGAGATCGGCAAGGTCGACCTGCTGACCGCCTCCGAAGAGGTCGATCTGGCCATGAAGATCGAGGCCGGTCTTGAGGCCACCGAGAAGCTCGAGGCTGCCGATGCTGGTGAGCTCGAGCTTACGCGTGCCGAGATGCGTCGTCTTACGCGCATTGAGAACGTGGGCCTCGAAGCCAAGCAGGCGCTCATCAGTGCAAACCTGCGTCTGGTCGTCTCCATCGCCAAGCGCTATGTCGGTCGCGGCATGCTGTTCCTGGACCTGATTCAGGAGGGCAACCTCGGTCTGATCCGCGCCGTCGAGAAGTTTGACTACCAGAAGGGCTTTAAGTTCTCCACGTACGCCACGTGGTGGATCCGTCAGGCCATCACGCGCGCTATCGCCGACCAGGCCCGTACCATCCGTATTCCCGTGCACATGGTCGAGACCATCAACAAGCTCGTCCGCGTGCAGCGTCAGCTCCTTCAGGACCTGGGCCGCGACCCGACCCCCGAGGAGATCGGTGCCGAGATGGACATGAGCGCCGACCGCGTCCGCGAGATCCAGAAGATCTCGCAGGAGCCCGTGTCGCTCGAGACCCCCATTGGCGAGGAAGAGGATTCCCAACTGGGCGACTTTATCGAGGACTCCCAGGCCATCGTTCCGCCCGATGCCGCCAGCTTCTCCATGCTGCAGGAGCAGCTCACCCAGGTGCTCGACTCGCTTGCCGATCGTGAGCGCAAGGTTATCGAGCTGCGCTTTGGCCTTGTCGACGGACATCCCCGTACGCTCGAGGAGGTCGGCCGCGAGTTTGGCGTCACGCGCGAGCGCATCCGCCAGATCGAGTCCAAGACTCTGGCCAAGCTTCGCCACCCGAGCCGCTCGAGCAAGCTCAAGGACTATATCGAAAGCTAGTCAAGCAAGAGGCGCCCTCAAGCACATCCGCTTGAGGGCGCTTTCATGTAGTCGTTGGGGACGTTCTTGAATGACTGGTCGTTTAAGAACGTCCCCAATGACTAGGTCGGAAAATTTCTTAAAAAAGTTCTTGCCCTGAGCTGATTCGTCCGTATAATAAACTTCGTTGCTTGAGAGCACGCACCTATTCCTCGGTAGCTCAATGGTAGAGCACGCGGCTGTTAACCGCGCTGTTGTAGGTTCGAGTCCTACCCGGGGAGCCAGGTTGTAAAACCCGTCGCTTATGCGGCGGGTTTTTTCATGCCGCGATCGCCGTTCGCGAACGTTACCATATCATCATTTCGTGTCGAGGATGTAATCCCGAGGCCCGCCACCTCAACATGCCGCGGTCGTTGTAGAATATTGCAATGATTGCTCCCACGACATAGTGCCGCGAGCACCAAGAAAAGGAGATTCTTGTGTCTGAGACCATTAACGGCAGCCTGAGCGTCTCGAACGACGTTATTGCCGATATTGCCGGTTATGCCGCGATGACGTGCTATGGCGTTGTCGGTATGGCTGAGCAGCTCCAGGGCGCCGAGAGCGTGCGCCTGCTTGCCGGTCAGCGCCTCCGCAAGGGCGTGCTTGTCTCCGCCGACGAGAACGGCCTTACGGTCGATCTTCACGTCGTGCTCGAGAACGGCGTCAACATGAAGTCCGTCTGCCACAATCTTTCGAGCTCCGTTGCCTTCACTCTGCAGGAGATCGCCCAGATCGATCCCGCCAGCCTTAAGATCAGCATCCATATCGACGCGCTCAAGAGCCGTCTGAACTAGCATCCGAAAACGGAGATTCAAATACCCATGATTGCAAAGACCATTCGCACCTGTTTTCCGATCGCTGCGGCTGCCGTTTCCGACAAGGCCGAGGAGATCAACAAGCTCAACGTCTTCCCCGTACCCGACGGCGACACCGGTACCAACATGTCGCTCACGCTCGCCTCGGTGACCAAGGAGCTCTCCGCCCTTCCTGCCGACGCCGACATGGAAGCCATCGCCGGCGCCATCACCCACGGCTCCCTGATGGGTGCCCGCGGTAACTCTGGCGTTATCACGTCGCAGATTCTGCGCGGCGTGGCCGAGAGCCTTGTCTCTGCCGACGAGCGCATTACGTCCGCCAACATTGCCTTCGCCTTCCGTCGCGCCGTCAAGGTCGCCTTCCAGGCTGTCCGCAAGCCCATCGAGGGCACGATCCTCACGGTCCTGCGCGATGTCTCGACCAAGGCCGACGAGTGCGAGAAGAAGAAGTTCTCGGCCGAGGATGCGCTCGATGCTATCGTCGTCGAGGCGTACCAGTCCGTCGCCCGCACGCCCGACTTGCTGCCCGTCCTCAAAGAGAACGGCGTGGTCGACTCAGGCGCCTTTGGCTTTGCTATTTTCCTTGAGAACTTTGTTGCCGCCGCGCTTGGCCGCAGCACCGTTGTCGAGGATTTCTCCGCCACGTTTGATTCCGCTGGCTCTGCCCGCGACGCGGCCCTTGGTCGCGTTGAGATCGAGGCCAACGACGATTGGGAGGGCTCGGAGTTCCGCTACTGCAACGAGTTTCTCTTTAAGGCCGACGCCCCGTTTGACGAGGACGAATGCCTTAAGTTCCTAGGCTCCATGGGCGACTGTGAGCTGCTCGTGGGCGCCTATCCCGACTACAAGATCCATGTGCACTCCAATACCCCCAACCTGGTGCTCGAGCACATGCTGCAGCTCGGTCAGATCTATGAGGTCTTTATCCACAACATGGAGATGGAGGCCCACGACCGTACCGCCAAGATCCACGAGGATCAAGAAAAGGCCGTCGAGCCCGCCAAGGCGTTGGGTTTTGTCGCCGTTGCTGCCGGTTCCGGTGAGGCCGACATCCTCAAGTCCCTCGGCGTCGACGTGATCGTCTCGGGTGGCCAGACCATGAACCCCTCGACCGCCGACCTGCTGGGCGCGGTGGACCAGGTCAACGCGACCTCGGTCATCATCCTGCCCAATAACGGCAACATCCGCATGGCTGCCGAGGCCGCAGCCTCTGCCTGCACCGACAAGAGGGTCGCCGTCGTTCCCACCAAGACCGTTCCGCAGGCGTTCTCCGCGCTGTTCGCGGTCCTGCCCGATTCCGAGCTCGAGGATGCCGTCGCCGCCATGGTCGACGCCATCAGCGAGGTCCGCGATGGCGAGGTCACCCGCGCCGTGCGCGATTCCAGCGCCTCTGACGGCTCTCCGATTCACTCCGGTGACGTCATGGGTATCATCGCCGGCTCCATCGACGTGGTCGGCTCCGACGTGAAGCAGGTCACGCTCGACTGCATCAACCGCATGCAGGAGGAAGAGGAGGGTGACGCGCTGACGATTCTGGCCGGCGAGGAGCTGTCCGATGAGGCCTTCCAGGAGATCGTCGACGCTATCGAGGAGGCTCAGCCCGATCTGGAGATTGACGCCCATCGTGGCGAGCAGCCGCTCTATCCCGTGATCTTCTCGATCGAGTAGGCAACTGCCCATGTCCGAGCTGTGCTCCGTGCCGCGCGTCTCGGAGCGCTTTGCCCAGAGCAATGCGCTCGACGAGGATATCGCGCGACTCAAATATGTTTCGGGTAAACGTGAGGAGGCCCTTCGCCGTCTGGGAATTCGGACGGTGGGGGACCTCCTTCTCCATATCCCTCATCGATACCTCGACTTTACCCTTTCGTGGTCCATCGAGATGGCGCCCATCGGCACCGTGTGCACCATCATCGCCACGGTCGACCGTATCGTCCAAAAACAGCCGCGCCCGCGCATGAAGGTGACTGAGGTCTCACTTGTTGACGAGACGGGCGTGCTACAGGTCGCCTTTTTCCGCCAGCCCTGGATTGCCCAGCAGCTTAAGCAGGGCGACCACTTGGCCGTGATGGGCAAGGTCGAGTTTGCCTACGGTTTTAAGCAGATGGCCTCGCCCCACTTTGAAAAGCTCGAGGACGGGCGCGCCGCAGGCACCATTCTGCCGGTCCATTACGTGAGCGATGGCGTGAGCCAGGCGTGGATGCGCCGCATCGTAAGCGGCGCGCTCGAGGTCGTCGGCAATCCGTTCGATCCGATTCCCGCGCCGCTGCGCGCAAAGCGGAAGCTCATGAGCAATGCCCGCGCGTTGCGTTCGATCCACTTTCCCTCGAGCATGGCTGAGCGCGACATCGCACGCCGGCGTCTTGCCTACGAGGAGTGCCTCTACCTGCAGCTGGCGCTGCGTCTGCGCAACGACGGCGGCCTGGTCGATGTGGTGCCCTATGCCCACACCGCGGGCGAGCATCTGGGCGCGCTTAAACAGGCCCTTCCGTTTTCGCTGAGCGACGAGCAGGAGGCCGCATTCCAAGACATCCTGCATGACATGTGCGATGGCGGGCGCGTGATGAACCGTCTGCTGCTGGGCGATGTCGGTACCGGTAAGACCGCCGTTGCCGCCTGCGCGCTGGCTGTGGCTGCCGATAGCGGCACGCAGGCCTGCGTTATGGCGCCCACGGGCGTGCTGGCGCGCCAATATGCTGATAAGACCGGCCCTCTGCTCTCGCAGGCCGGCATGTCCTGGGCGCTTCTGACGGGCGCCACGCCGGCCGCAGAGCGCGAGCGCATCCATGCCCAGCTGGAATCGGGCGAGCTTGACGTGCTCTTTGGCACCCATGCGGTGCTTTCGGATACCGTTGCGTTCAAGCATCTGTCGCTTGTTGTCATCGACGAGCAGCACCGCTTTGGCGTTGGCCAGCGCAACGCCCTACGCGCGAAGGGCCCCGGTGCCGATTTGCTCGTTATGACCGCAACGCCCATCCCGCGTACGCTGGCGCTTTCGGTCTACGGCGATCTGGATACGAGCATCATCCGCCATCGGCCCGTCCCTGGCGCTGGCGTGACGACACGCGTGCTCACCGAGTCGAGCCGCGACCTCGCCTATGGCGCCATCCGCGAAGCGCATGAAAAAGGTCAGCAGGCCTACGTGATTTGCCCGCTCGTGGAGCCGAGTGACTCGGCCGATGAGTTGGAGGACGTGCCCGGTATCGCCCGCGACGAGGAGGGCCGCGTGACGGTCCCCGTGCCGCTGCATGATACGGCGACCGAGCTCGACCGCCTGCGTCTGGCGTTGCCGGGTTTTGTCATCGAGCGCCTTCACGGCCGCATGCCGGCGGGGGAGAAGGATCGTGTGATCGACGCCTTCAAGCGTGGCGAGATCGACGTGCTCGTCTCGACTACGGTGGTCGAGGTGGGCGTCGACGTGCCTAACGCCACCGTCATGGTCATCGAGAACGGCGAGCGCTTTGGGTTGGCTGCCCTGCACCAGCTGCGCGGTCGCGTGGGCCGTGGCAGAGTGTCGGGCACGTGCCTGGTCATGACGCACTCCAAGGGCAACGGCGGCGCGTCGGCGGCGCAAGATCGTCTGCAATCGCTCGAAAAAACCTCGGATGGCTTTACGCTCGCCCAGATGGACCTGCGCCTGCGCCATGAAGGCGAGATCCTGGGTTATCGCCAGCATGGTGGTGTGACCCTGCGCTTTGTCGACCTGGATGCCGACGAGGAACTGATCGAGTGGGCCCATTTGGACGCGGTCGAGCTCTTGCGGTATGCTTGCACCCTTGACTCCGTGGCGACGCGCCCCCTGCGCGATGCGGTCGCCATGCGATATCGACACATTTTTAAGGAGGTCAGCGGAGGATGAGAATCATCGGCGGCGAATGGCGCGGTCGTAAGATCGAGGAGCCCCGTGGTCGCGATGTCACCCGCCCCACGACTGATCGCGTACGCGAGGCGTGCGCATCTATGGTCATGTCGGCATTCGACTTCGATCTGGACGAGGTCCGTGTGCTGGACGCCTTTGGCGGCTCCGGTGCCTTAGGGTTAGAGATGCTCTCTCGTGGGGCTCGCTTGCTCACGACGTTTGAGATCGATCGCAACGCCGCGCGGCTCATTGCCAAGAATATCGAGTCGCTCTGCCGTGACCGTGCGCGTTGGCGCGTGGTCACGGGCGATGTCCTTGCGAGCGCTTCGCGCGGCCGCGTGCCGGGCGGCCCCTTCGATCTGGTCTTGCTCGACCCGCCCTATGCTTTTGGTGCCAAGCCGGTCGACGAGCTGCTGCAGAACCTGGCCCAGCAGGGTCTGCTCACCCCGGGTGCCTATGCTCTGTTTGAGCATGCTGCCGCCGACGCGGGTGCACATCCTGCCGGCTTTGTAACCGTGCGTGAGAAACGCTATGGCATCACCTCGGTCGACCTGCTCCGTTGGGTCGGCGAGGGCGAGGATGACGATACCGCCACCGATGCCGATGACAGCGACGGCACGACGTTTCAGGGGGATGCCCATGAGTGACACCATTAACCGCGTGATCGTCCCGGGTACCTTCGATCCCATCACGTTTGGCCATATCGACGTCATCCGCCGCGCCCGCCGCATTTTTCCCAGTGTGATCGTGGCCGTTGCCGAGTCGCAGGGCAAAAACGGTGTGGGCACCACGTTTACGCTCGATGAACGCGTGGCGCTGGCCCGTGAGGCACTCGGTGATATCGATGGCGTCGAGGTCCTGCCCTTTACTGGCCTCTTGGTCGACTTCGCTCGTGATCAGGGGGCGGGGGCCGTGGTCAAGGGTCTGCGCGCCATGACTGACTTTGAGTACGAGCTGCAGCAGGCCGACCTCAACTACCGCTTGGATAACGAGCTGGAGTCCATCTTTGTCATGAGTGCGCCGCAGTACGGCTATATCTCGAGCTCGGTTGTTCGCCAGATCGCCTCGCTCGGCAGCGATGTATCGACGTTTGTCCCGTCCAACGTGGTCGAAGCGCTCAAACATCGCTTTTCGTGACGTTTCTTATTGCCTGGTGGCATGTGGTAAACTAACACGATGATATGTTACCTATGAAAGGAGACCGGATGCCGGGCGAGAATTTTCCTGGCGATAGGATCGTCAGCTTGGTCGATGAGCTCGAAGGGCTGATCGAGGAAGCCAAGCCGCCTTTCGGCAAGAACGCTCAGTTCAAGGTCATCGACGCCGACGTGTTCTTCAACATCCTCGACGAGATCCGCATGAGCTATCCCGAGGAGTGGCAGAAGTCTCGCCGTATCCTTAAGGAGCGCGAGGAGCTTATGGCTTCCGCCGCCGCTCAGGCCGATTCCATCATCGCTGACGCTCAGCAGCAGGCCCTCACCATTGCCGGTGAGCAGGAGATCGTCCGCCTTGCGCAGCAGCAGGCCGACGACATCCGCGATCGTGCCCAGCAGTACGAGCGTGAGACGCGTTATGCTGCCGAGGACTACGCAGAGCAGGTCTTTACGCACCTGGAGGAGAACCTCAAGAGCCTGACCGGCACCGTTACCCGTTGCCGTCAGCAGCTCAACGAGGGTGCCGCCCAACAGAATGGTCAGTGGTAATGGCTGAGTTCCCGAGCGTTACCGTCGATCTTTCCGAGCAGCTCGAGTTTCCTGGAGATTCGTATCCGCTGACCGGTAAGGTCGATGTCGCCACCTACACGGTGGGCGAGAAGGAGTACCAGCTTCAGGACGGCATCGACTACGACGTTGTCTTTACCAATGCCGGTACCGGTGTCTTGCTCACGGGCATGGTCCGCGCGCACGCCACCGGTGAGTGCGACCGTTGCCTGGAGCCCGCCTCGTTTGATATCGCCGGAGAGATCGAGGAGTTCTACCTCTTTGAGGAGCCCGAGGATCCCGAGGCCTACGAGGACGGCTACGAGCTTCTGGGTGAGGACCGCATCGTCGATCTGGGTGAGCCCATCAATGACGCGGTCGTTATGGACACGCCGTTTGTGGTGCTCTGCAAGCCCGATTGTCGCGGTCTGTGCCCCACTTGCGGTTGCAATCTGAACGTCGAGCAATGCGATTGCGCCGCCCAGGCAGAGGCAGAATGGGCCGCTGCCACGGAAAATCCATTTGCAGCATTGAAGAATCTCAAGCTTGATGAGTAAAACTGTGGTAATATCGCTACTTGCGCGTAATCGCCACACTGGATAGTTCATAAGGAAGGTCACTATGCCCGTACCTAAACAAAAGCAGGGTCGTATCCGCACTCACACCCGTCGTTCCGCCAACATGAAGATCTCGGCTGCGGCTCAGTCCACGTGCCCCCGTTGCGGCGCTGTCAAGCTTCCGCACCACGTGTGCCCCAGCTGCGGTTTCTACAAGGACCGCGAGGTTATCGTTACCGAGTAACGGTATACTCTGGATGCGATGCCGTTCCAAATGGAACCACAATGGCCGGCTCAATGAGTCGGCCATTTTTGTATAAGGAGCTTGTATATGAGTAACGTTCGCGTTTGTGTAGACGTTGTGGGCGGAGACGAGAAACCTCAGGTTGTTCTTGATGGTATCGAGGCTGCGCTTGCCGCCGATTCCGATATCGAGGTCTTGGCAGCTGGCCCCGCCGAAATCGTCAATCCCTTTGCAGCTTCCCATGCACGTGTTGAGGCCCTTGAGGCACCTGACGTTATCGCCATGGATGACGATCCCATTCGCGCCGTGATGACCAAGCGTAAGTCGTCGATCGTGCTTTCTTGCCGCGCCATTAAGAAGGGCAACGCGGATGCGTTTTTCTCCGCCGGCTCGACCGGTGCCATGACCGCCGCTGCCACCGCCTACGTGACGCCGTTTAGGTATCAGGCCGAAGGCAAGAAGCAGCCGGTGCGTCCGTGCCTCACCAATGCGTTGCCCAATCGCGCCGGCGGTCTGACGGTGCTGTGCGACATGGGTGCCAACCCCGATGTGGAGGTCGATGACATGGTGCGTTTTGCTCAGATGGGTAGCGCCTATGCCCGCGTCGTCCTGGGCATCGAGCATCCCCGCGTGGGCCTGCTTGCCAACGGCACCGAGGACGAGAAGGGCTCCAACTTTACCAAGGCCTGCTTCCCGGCCATGAAAGCCGCCGTTCCCGGCTTTGTTGGTAACTGCGAGGGCACCGATCTTACGTCGGGCAATTTTGACGTCGTGGTCGCCGACGGCATGTCGGGCAACATCGCGCTCAAGGCCACCGAGGGCGCTGCCAAGATTTTGCTGCAGGAACTCAAGGGTGCCTTTATGGCCTCGCTCGGCACCAAGATCGCCGCGCTGCTCATTAAAAAGCAGATGCGCGAGATTAAAGCCAAGCTTTCGGGCGACGCCAAGGGCGGCGCGATTCTTTTGGGCCTGCGCGGCGTGGTCCTGATCGGCCATGGTGCCACCTCGGTCGAGGCTGTTAAAAACGGTACGCTTGCGGCGGCCGAAGCCGTGCGCGCCGGGCTGGTCGAGAATGTCGCCAACTCTATGGACGGTATCGTTTTATAAGAGCGAGTTAGAGTGCTGTTATGTGCTTCGCGGCGCACGTCGTGGGGTAGAATCAGAACCGTGTCTTGGTACCGCCCGGGCGGTACCATTCTTTTGGTATTCATGCACTATGAGAGGAAGCGCTATGGACCGCTCCGAAATCTTCGACAAGATCGCCGAGGTCGCTGCTGACGTTCTGGGCGTCGATGTTGCCGAAATTAGCGATGAGACCACCTTTGACGACCTCGATGCCAACTCGCTCGAGCGCCTGCAGCTGGTTACGGCTATCGAGGACGAGTTCAACCTCGAGATCGATGACGAGACTCTGCTCTCGCTCAACTCTGTCGCCGACGCCGTCGACGCCATCGAAAATGCCAGGGAGGCCTAGGTCTTGGCTTTGTCTGAACGACTTACGCGCGCCCAGGAAATTCTGGGCCATGAGTTCAATAATAAGGTGCTGCTGCGCGCGGCTCTTACGCATCCCTCGGCAGTCGAAGGCCAGCCGGTTTCTGCCAGCTATGAGCGCCTTGAGTTCTTGGGCGATTCCATTTTGGGCGCCGTGGTCGCACGCTCCCTGTTTGAGTCCTATCCGGAGTTTGACGAGGGCAAGCTCACACGCCTGAAGGTGTCGCTTGTCTCGGGCGCTACGCTGTCCGAGGTTTCTCACGAGCTGGGCATCGACGACATCATCATCTTTGGTGCCTCCGAGACCGGTACCGGTGCGCGCGGCCTGCATTCGGCGCTCGAGAACGTCTACGAGTCGCTCGTGGGCGCACTGTACCTGGATGCCGGCTGGGATGCCGCAGCGGAGTTTATCCATCGTACGCTTAAGCCGCATTTGGCTTCCGAGCGTGCCGAGCATCCTGCAAACCCCAAGTCGTTTTTGCAGGAGTGCGTGCAAGCCGACGGTCACGAACCCCCGGCGTATAAGCTCGTTGGCTCCGAGGGCCCGGCGCATGCGCCCACCTTTACCGCCGTGGTGCTCATCGATGGCATTCGCCAGGGTCGCGGCTCCGGCTCCTCAAAGAAGGAAGCCGAGGGAGCTGCCGCGCTCGAAGCGCTCGACCGTATGGGTTACACCACCAACGGCGTGATTCTGAACAAGAAGCACGTGTAAGCGAGGAACCGTGTATCTCAAGTCCCTCACGCTCAAAGGGTTCAAGTCGTTTGCCGACCGCGCCCATATGACGTTTGAGCCGGGCCTGACCGTCATCGTCGGTCCCAACGGCTCGGGAAAATCGAACATCTCCGACTCGATTCTGTGGGTCCTGGGCGAGCAGAGCGCCAAGCAGCTGCGCGGCCAGGCCATGGAGGATGTCATCTTCTCGGGCTCGTCGGCGCGCAAGCCGGTGGGTGTCGCCGAGGTCACGCTGGTGCTCGATAACTCGGACCATATGTTGCCCGTCGACTTTGACGAGGTCGCCATCACCCGTCGCATGTATCGCTCGGGCGAAAGCGAGTACCTCATCAACTCGAGTCCGTGCCGCCTGATGGACATTCAGGACATCCTGCACGATTCGGGCCTGGGCAAGGATACGCATTCCATCATCAGCCAGGGCAAGCTCGACGCCATTTTGCAGAGCCGCCCCGAGGAGCGTCGCGCCCTCATCGAGGAGGCCGCCGGCATTTCCAAGCACAAGCGCCGCAAGGAGCGAGCGCTCAAAAAGATTAAGTCGATGGACGAGCACCTGATGCGTGCCCGCGACATCAATAAGGAAATCGCCCGTCAGCTGCGACCGCTGGAGCGTCAGGTCGATCGCGCGCGCAAGTACAAAGAGCTGTCCTCGCGCGCGAACGAGCTTACGCAGATGCTGGCTGTCGATGAGCTTCGTTCGCTGCAGTCGCAGTGGAACGACCTGGAGAGCCGCTCCAAGGAAGGTGCTGCCGAGCTGGAGCTTGCGCAGTACCGCATGAGCGAAAAGGAGCGCGAGCTCGAGAAGCTCCAGGTTATGCTTGAGGAAAAGGGCCTGTTTGTGGGCGACTTGGGCGAGCAGCGCCGCCATATGCAAGATGTGGTCGGCCGTATTAACTCCGACATGCGCCTGCTCGAGGAAAAGGGTCACAACATGGTGTCGCGCCTGTCTGACATGCGCGGGCAGATTTCGAGCTCCGAGCATCAGCGTCGTCGCGTGCTCGAGGAGCTCGAGGACGCGCGTGCGCAGCTTGAGGAAGTGACCGGCGCGCACATGCAGGCCCAGGAGGACGTTGACGCCGCTGGTCCTGCCGCCGCAGAGCTCCACGAGCGGCGCGTGGCGCTCGACAATCAGATTTCGCAGCTTACGCGTGAGCAACGCGATGTGCAGCGCGTGGCCGACAACGCCGCGCTCGAGCTCGCCAAGGTGAAGGACTCGCTGAGCAATGCCGAGGTCGAGGACAACATGTATGCCTCGCGCCTGGAGCAGATCGACGAGCAGCTCGAGGAGGTCATGGCTTCGCTCGAGAGCCGTCGCGACCGCGCCGAGGAGCTTGAGGGCGCTCTTGAGGAGGCGCGCCAGGCCCAGGTCGATGCGCGTGAGGCCACCGAGGTCGCCCGTGCGGCCCTGAAGGACTTGCGTAATCGTGAGAGTGAAGCGCGTAACAAGCTCTCCGAGGTGCGCTCGGAGCTTGCCAGCCAAAAGAAGCTTGATGCGCGCATGGCCGACAGCTCGCCGCTCGTGAGCCGTCTGGTGGGTGCGCTGGGCGATGACGTAACGGGTCGCCTGGGCGATGTGCTCGAAGCCCCTCGCGAGCTTGAGGGCCTGGTTGAGCTATTGCTCGCCGGCGATATCGATGCGCTGCTGTTCGACGATACGTCTGCGCTTGAGCGTGCCGGTCGTGCGGCTCTGGACCAAAAGAAGGCCTCGGGCGAGGCACTGCTGGTGGCGCGCGGCGTGAGCGGCTCTACCGCCGCTGAGGGCGCCTCCGGTACCCGTCTGGTTGATCGTCTGTCCGTGCGCGCAGGCTACGGTCCCGTCGTCGAGGCGCTGCTCGGCGGCTATTACGTCGTTGACGATCTTGCTGCCGCGCTGTCGGCGCCGGTCGTTGAAGGCGTGACTTACGTGACCCCCGATGGCGCCCGCGTCGCCTGCGGCGGCCTGGTGCGCGTGGGGCTTGATGCCGGCGAGGCTTTGGGTGCCTTGGAGCGCAAGCGCCGCATCCGTGAGCTCGAGGGCCTGGAACCCGATCTGGCTGCCATCTTTGAGCATGCTTCGGACCAAGTCGTCGAGGCCAACGTTGCCGTCGAGGAGGCCCGTGCCGCCGAGGGCGATGCCGCCGGTGAGATCGCCCGTCTTGAGGGCGAGCGCCGCTCGCTGCTCTCCGAGATCGGCCGCTTGGAGCAAAGCGCCAACAATGCCGAGGTCGAGCGCGTGCGCATCTCCAAGCGCCGCGAGCAGGCTGCCGAGGCCGTTCGTGCCGCGCGCCCGCGCGTTGACGAGCTCACCCGTTCGCGTGACGAGGCGCGTGCACAGGCAAGCGACCTGGGTCTCCAGATTGCCGAGGCCAACGATGAGCTCGATCGCGTTCGCCGTGACGATTCCGAGGCCGCCGGTAAGCTCGCCGATGCCAAGGTGCGCCTGGCCCAGACGAGCGAGCGCCTGCGTTCGCTGAAGGGCCGCGTGCCCGACCTTGAGCATCGTCTTGAGGGCATCGACCGTCGTATCCGCGGAACACGCCAGGCTTCGCGCTCGCTCGAGCTGCTGCGCCTGCGCGTCGACCCCATGCACGAACGCTATTCTGCCCTGTTGGAACGCGCGTCGGATTGGGCAGCGCGCCTGCGTGACCAGGCCTCTCTGGAGGAGGCGGACTCCGCTTCGCTCAAGAAGACCATCGAGGATGCCAAGGCAGAGGTTGCCCGCGCTAAGGAGCGAGTCGATACCGCCTCCGCCGCGCAAAACGAGTTCAAGGTCGCGCGTGGCAAGCTCGAGGTGCAGGTCGAGGCTGCCATCAAGGCCATTACCGCCGATGGCACGACGGTGCTCGAGGAAGCGCTCATGCTTCCGGTGCCCACGGACCGCGATGCCGCCGAGCGCGAACTCAACCAGCTTGTGCGCCAGATCAACAACCTTGGTCCCGTTAACCAAGTTGCCATGGAGGAGTACGAGCAGCTCAAGCGCCGCGCCGACTACATCGAGGAGCAGCTGGCCGATCTGGAGAGCGCGCGCAAGGCGCTCACCAAGATCACGGTGGCCATTGATCGCAAGATGCGGAAGGCCTTCCTGGTGACGTTTGAGAAGGTCGACGCGAACTTCCGCGAGATCTTCGCTATGCTCTTCCCGGGCGGCCAGGCTCATCTGGAGATGACCGATCCCGAGCATCCTGCCGAGACGGGTATCGAGGTCGTGGCGCAGCCGCGCGGCAAGCGCATCACCAAGATGATGCTCATGTCGGGCGGCGAGAAGAGTCTGACGGCGCTCGCCCTGCTTTTTGCCGTGTACCGCACACGTACGGTTCCGTTCTATGTGCTGGACGAGGTCGAGGCGGCGCTTGATGACGCTAACCTGTCCAAGCTCATCGGAGCCCTCGATGTGCTGCGTTCCGATACGCAGCTCTTGGTTATCTCGCATCAGCGCCGTACTATGGAGGACGCTGACGTCCTCTATGGCGTCTCGATGCAAGCCGACGGCGTCAGTCGCGTCGTCTCGCAAAAACTCGATCGCGAAACCGGAAAGGTCGTGAATGCATAATGGGATTCTTCGATGCTCTCTCGCGCGGACTTGAGCGCAGCCGCGAGGCCCTCAACGAGGTCTTCTACTTTGGCGGTGAGGTCGACGAAGATTTTTGGGAGGACCTGGAGGACACCCTCGTAATGGGTGACATGGGCGCCGAGGTCGCTATCAAGGTCTCCGATGACCTGCGCGATGCCGCGGCCAAGAAGAACCTCAAGACCGCTCCGCAGCTTCGCCGCGCCCTGGCCGAGCAGCTTGAGCAGCACTTTGTGCCCATCGAGCGAGATCCGTTCTCCGATACGCCGAGCTGCGTGCTGTTTGTGGGCATCAACGGCGCCGGCAAGACCACGACGGTCGGTAAGATCGCGAGCGCCATGGCTGCCCGCGGCAAGAACGTGGTGATCGGTTCGGCCGACACCTTCCGCGCCGCCGCCATCGAGCAGCTTGATGTGTGGGGCCAGCGCGCTGGCGTCCCCGTCATCAAGCGCGACCGCGGCTCCGACCCGGCAAGTGTTTGCTACGACGTGCTCGACGAGGCCGACAAGCGCGGCAGCGACCTGGTGCTTATCGATACCGCCGGCCGTCTACACACGAGCCCCGAGCTCATGCGCGAGCTTGCCAAGGTGGTCAATGTGACCCGTAAGCGCGCCGCTAATATGGCCGCCGGTCCCATGCCGGTTTCGGTCGTGCTTGTGATCGACGCCGCGACGGGCCAAAACGGTCTGAACCAGGCGCTCGAGTTTAACGAGGCGCTGGGCCTGGACGGTATTATCATGACTAAGCTCGACGGCACGGCAAAGGGCGGCATCGCCATGGCCGTGGCCGAGAAGCTCAAGCTCCCGATCCTGCGCATCGGCGTGGGCGAGCAGGTCGATGACCTGCAGGAGTTCAATGCCAAAGATTTCTGCCGCGCCCTGGTGGGCGAGTCCAATTAAGGAGTGACTAGTGTTTGATTCCCTGAGCGATCGCCTCAACGACACATTTGACCGCCTGCGCGGCAAGGGCAAGCTGACCGAGGCCGATATTACTTCGGCCATGCGCGATATTCGCATGGCGCTGCTCGAGGCCGACGTTAACTTTAAGGTTGTCAAGGAGTTCGTCGCCAAGACTAAGGAGCGCTGCATGACCGCAGAGGTCATGGAGTCGCTCTCTCCGGCGCAAAACGTCGTCAAGATCGTGCTCGACGAGCTTACCGAGATGCTCGGCTCCACCGAGAGCAAGCTCGTCTTTAGCAACCGTATTCCCAATGTCATCATGCTCGTGGGCCTGCAGGGCTCCGGTAAGACCACGGCTGCCGTAAAGCTGGCCTACCTGCTCAAGAAGCAGGGTCGCTCGCCGTTGCTCGCCGCGTGCGACGTCTACCGTCCCGCTGCTGCCGACCAGCTGGCCACGCTCGGTGGCGAGATCGGCGTACCGGTCTTCCGCGGCGACGGTGCGCACCCGGTCGATATCGCCAAGGGCGCCATCCAGGAGGCCGTCGACCACCTGCGCGACGTGGTCATCGTCGATACCGCCGGACGTCTTCAGATCGATGAGCAGATGATGCAGGAGGCCGTGGACATCAAGAAGGCCGTTAAGCCCGATCAGGTGCTGATGGTCGTCGATGCCATGACCGGCCAGGATATCGTCAACGTCGTCTCGACCTTTGCCGAGCGCACCGACTTTGACGGAGTGATCATCTCCAAGCTCGACGGCGATGCCCGTGGCGGCGGCGCGCTTTCCGTGCGCCAGGTGACCGGCAAGCCCATCAAGTTCGTGAGCATGGGCGAGAAGCCCGATTCGCTGGAGCCGTTCTATCCCGATCGTATGGCCAAGCGCATTCTGGGTATGGGCGACGTTGTCGGCATTATTGAGAAGGCCCAGGAGGCGGCCGACGCCGAGCAGCTCGAGGCTGCCGAGCGCATGCTGCGCGAGGGCTTCACCATGAATGACATGCTCGACCAGATGAAGGCCGTCAAGAAGATGGGCGGCATGAAGGGCATCCTGGGCATGCTCCCCGGCGGCCAGCGTGCGCTCAACCAGATGGGCGGCAACCTGGACGAGGGCATCTTCGACAAGAACGAGGCCATCATCATGTCGATGACCAAGGAGGAGCGCCTTCGCCCCTCCATCATCAACGGTCAGCGCCGTGCCCGCATTGCCAAGGGCGCCGGCGTGACTCCCACCGAGGTCAATAGCCTTATGAAGCAGTGGGGCGAGATGAACAAGATGATGGGCCGCATGCGCACGATGGCCAATCAGGCGCAGGCCGGCGGCAAGAAGGGCAAGAAGGGTAAGAAGGGCAAAAAGATGCGCATGCCCAATATTCCCGGTCTGGATGCCATGGGGCTGGGCGGCATGGGCGGCCTGGGAACGGGCGGCCCCAAGTCCGATATGGACCTGCTGCGCCAGATGGAAGCGCAGATGCGTAATAAGAAATAGAGCTCTAATTCCAGTTTGATATGGCAAAGGCCACTCGGAAGCTACCGGGTGGCCTTTGTTGTTGGCTTTGATTGTTGGGTTGCGTTCAGCGTCGCGCCCCGAGCTCGCGGTGTCGTGCCGTTAGTGGCAGCCACAGCCCTCGTGGCCCTCGTGCTCGTGATGGTCGTGGCAGCTGCAGGACTCGCCGTGTTCGTGGGCGTGGCCGTGGTCATGGCCGTGGCAGCCGCATGTGGCCTCGCCGTTCTGTGCGAGCGTGCCGGCAATAAGGGCTTCGACGCAAGCGTCGCAGCTGCCCTGGGCACCTGCGTATACCGTGATGCCGGCTTGGGCAAGCGCGTTGATGGCGCCACCGCCGATGCCGCCGCAGATGAGCGTGTCCACACCGCCGTTGGCGAGCAGGCCCGCCAGGGCGCCGTGGCCGGTGCCGCCGGTGCCCACGACCTGCTCGTTGAGCACCTTGCCGTCCTGAATGTCGTAGATCTTGAACTGCTCGCTGCGGCCAAAGTGCATAAAGATGTTGCCGTTGTCGTACGTCGTTGCCACCCTCATGGTGCCGACCTCCTTTGCTGGCCATGCGGCCGTCGTCGAGGCGATGGGGGAGTACGCGATATTGCCGCCCTCGATGACGAGCGCTCGTCCGTTGACCAGCGCATCGGCCACCTTGCGATGTGCGCGGCTGCAAATGGCCGCCACCGTTGCACGGGCGATGCCCATCTGCTGGGCGACCGCCTCTTGGTTGAGACCTTCCAGGTCGCACAGGCGCAGCACCTCAAGCTCGTCGACGGTCATGTCGATGGCATCACCGCTGGCCAGGCCATCGGGGGTGAAGCCGCGGTATTCGGGGATGATCCCGACGCGGCGCAGTTTTTCGCGTCTTCCTGCCATACACTCTCCAAATCTGACATATGTCAACAATAGAATAGCGAGCGAACGGAACCGTGCAAGGCATTTTTGGCATATGTCAGAAAATGAGGGCTTATGTTTGGGCTGTGGGGCCGCGTGCGCCTGGGCTACAATGAATCTCGCTTGTAGGCGACTGACAGGAGGGTCAATGAGCAAAGCTGATCAACGGTTTGTAGCCATGTGCCGCGATATCTTGGACCATGGCACCACCACCGAGGGCCAAAAGGTCCGTCCGGTGTGGGAGGACGGCACCCCTGCCTATACCATTAAAAACTTTGGTGTCACGGCGCGCTATGATCTGCGCGAGGAGTTCCCCGCGCTCACCCTGCGTCGTACGGCGCTTAAGTCTGCCATGGACGAGATTCTGTGGATCTATCAAAAGAAGTCCAATAACGTGCATGATCTCAACAGCCATATCTGGGATGAGTGGGCCGATGAGACCGGTTCCATCGGTAAAGCCTACGGCTATCAGATTGGTCAGAAGAGCCATTACGTCGAGGGCGACTTCGACCAGATGGACCGTGTGCTGTACGACCTTAAGCACACGCCGTATAGTCGCCGCATTATGACCAATACGTACGTGTTTAGCGATCTGTCCGAGATGCACCTTTATCCGTGCGCCTATAGCGTGACCTATAACGTGACGCAGCGTCCTCAGGACGACAAGCCGACGCTCAACATGATTCTCAACCAGCGCAGCCAGGACATTTTGGCCGCGAACAACTGGAACGTGTGCCAGTACGCCATTTTGCTGATGATGGTCGCGCAGTCGGTCGATATGATTCCCGGTGAGCTGCTGCACGTGATCGCCGACGCCCATATCTATGATCGTCATGTCGATATCGTCCGCGAGCTTATCGAGCGTCCGCAGTTTGCGGCACCCAAGGTAACGCTCAACCCCGATGTGCATGACTTCTATGCGTTTACGACCGATGACCTGATCGTCGAGGGCTATGAGCACGGCCCGCAGGTCAAGAACATTCCCATTGCGGTGTAGGTGGTGCTCATGACGTGTAAGCTATCTGCTATCGTCGCCGTGTGTGACGATTGGGGCATTGGGTGCGAGGGCGACATGGTGGTGTCCAATCGCGCCGATATGCGCCATTTTGTGGCCTGCACCAAGGGCTGCCCGGTTATCATGGGACGCAAGACGCTGCTGAGTTTTCCCGGCGGGCGTCCTCTCAAGAACCGCCGCAATATCGTGCTTACGCGCGATATGGGCTTTACCCACGAGGGCGTCGACGTGGTGCATAGCGTTGACGAAGCGCTCTCTGCGGTTGCCGATGAGCTCGTTGCCTGGGTGATCGGTGGCGGCGATGTCTATCGGCAGTTTTTGCCGTACTGCGTGGAGGCCGAGGTCACTCATAACCACTGCGTCCATCCCGTGGACACGTACTTTCCCGACTTGGACGCCGATCCCGCGTGGGAGATTGCGCAGCGTAGCGGGGTCGCGACGATTGCCGCCGGTGAGGGTGACGAGGGCGTCAATTATGAGTTCGTGACGTATCGTCGCATCGAGACGTAAATCGTCTGGCGTGAACGGTATCATCGGGTTGATTGAATGCATGGGGCGGCGCTTAGCGTCGCCTCGTTTGGTATAGATGTGCTGTAAAGAAGGGTGCGGGCTGGCTGCTATGACTGATGCCGTTGAGGTTCTGCGAATTGATTCGCTCGAGGACGAGCGGCTCGATGCCTACGTGCGACTGACCGAGCGTGAGCTTCGCTGCGTGCTGGAGCCGCAAAAGGGCATCTATATTGCGGAGAGCGCCAAGGTCATCGAGCGTGCCGTGCGCGCCGGATATGAGCCGGTGAGCTTTCTTCTGGGCGAGCGCTGGCTCGACCAGATGATGCCGCTGTTTGACCAGCTTGTCGTGCGCGAGGGAGCGGGTCCGGTTCCCGTGTTCGTGGCCTCCATGGAGCTCATGGAGCAGTTGACGGGCTTTAACGTGACGCGCGGCGCGCTGGCGGCGTTCCGTCGCCCGCGTCAGATTCCGGTTGATGAGTTCTTGGGCGGCGTCGTCGAGGCGGCGGGGGATCGTCCGGTGCGCGTGTGCGTGCTTGAGGGTATTGTCGATCACACCAATGTCGGCGCGATTTTCCGCTCGGGTGCCGCGCTCAATGTCGACGGAATTCTGGTGAGCCCTACGTGCTGCGATCCGCTGTATCGTCGCTCGGCCCGCGTGAGCATGGGCACCGTGTTTCAGGTTCCGTGGACGCGCATTGGCAGCGAGGCGCGCGTATGGCCGCATGATGGGCTGGCGGCGTTGCACGATGCCGGTTTTTCGTGTGCCGCTATGGCGTTGACGGACGATTCCGTATCGCTGGACGATCCCGTGCTGCAGGAGATTGACCGCTTGGCAATCTTTATGGGTACCGAGGGTGCCGGCTTGGGCGCCAAGACCATTGCCGGCTGTGACCACGCGGTGCGCATTCCGATGGCGCACGGGGTCGATTCGCTTAACGTGGCCGCGGCGAGCGCCGTCGCCTTTTGGCAGCTGTGCCCGCACGTGAGCAATGAGTATCACTACCAGCCGGGTTTGTATCACTAGGCAGTTTTCCGCACCGCGCTCTAATTCGGGGTGTTTCGGTCGCCGCCAGTCGGTGCTAAGCTGGTTTTGGTTTTGGTTTTAAATTGCTGTTTTGCTGTTTGACGTATGCGTGTGGGGAGGGCGTGTGGCTAAGAAATCTACGGCTATTGATGTAACGCAAGGAGTCATTTGGCAGCAATTGCTGTCGCTGTGCGTTCCCATCTTTTTTAGTTCGTTTTTTCAGCAGGCCTACACGCTTATCGGTACGTATATCGTTGGCCAGTTTGGCGGCAAGCTCGCGCTGGGTGGCATTCAAGCCACGATGGTGCTCACCGAGCTCTGCATTGGCTTTTGCGTTGGCGTCGGCGCCGGCTGCGCGGTCATTACCGGTCAGTATTTTGGCCAGCACGATGATGAACGACTGAGTCGTTCGGTCCATACAGCCATGACGCTCGCACTGGTGGGCGGTATCGTTTTCTCGATTCTTGGCATAGTGTTCGTTGAGCCCATGCTGGTGCTTATGAACACGCCGCATGAACTATTGGCCGAGGGCGTGGCCTATGCTCGTTGCTATTTTGCCGCCATGGTTGCGGCGCTGCTGCTCAATATGGGAACGGCATTGCTGCGCGCCGTGGGCGACACGCGCGGGCCTGCTGTGATCATCGCTTCCGGCTGCCTTGTTAATGCGGTGCTGGATGTCATCTTCGTTGCCGTGCTTCATATGGAGGCTCTGGGCTGCGGCATCGCGGTGGCGCTGACCATTTGCTCCAACGCCACGATGATCGTGATTCGTATGATGCACGCTCCGGGTGCATGGCGTCTTTCGCTGTCTAAGCTCGGCATCGATCGCGGTATTTGCAAGAGTATGATCTCGTGTGGTCTGCCACTCGGTTTTCAATCGGCTGCCTATTCGATTTCGAACGTGCTGATCCAGGTGTCGGTTAATTCGTTTGGCGCCGATGTCACGACTGCTTGGGGTCTATCTGGGCGCCTGGATGGCATTATCTGGATGGTGACCGAGGCGCTCGGCGTATCGATCACTACGTTCTCGGCGCAGAACTTTGGCGCGCGCAATTACGAGCGCATGCGCAAGGGATATCACACGTCGCTCGTGCTTTCGTTTATGCTCATTGGTGGCCTGTCTGCCGTGCTCCTGGTGTTTTCGGGTCCGCTGTCGCGTTTGTTTGTCGACGATGCTTCGATTTCGGCGTACACCACGACCATCATCCATTTCATTGCGCCGTTCTATGCGATTTTCTCGATTATCGAGAACGCCTCGGGTTCCATCCGCGGTGCCGGCGTGAGCTTGCAGCCGATGCTGCTCACGATTTTTGGCACCGTCGTGCTCAGGGTGATCTGGGTGTTTGCGATTATGCCGTTCGATCCGTCGCTTGAGCACCTGCTGCTGGTCTACCCCGTAACCTGGCTCATCACCGCCACGATGTTCACCATCTACCACCACAGCGGCAACTGGCTCGGCCGCGCCACCGCCTAATGATCCCTTGGGGCGGAGGAAAATGGATCATTGCTCTCCGTCGCGATGTCGATGATCCGTTTTCCTCCGTCCCCTTCGGATCAATTAGTATTCGATGCCTTGGCGGGCTAAGAGGCCTTCGTCGAAGTAGTGTTTGACGGGGCGCATTTCGGTGACTAAGTCCGCGAGGTCGGCCAACGGCAGCAGCCCGCGGCCGGTGAGCATGAGCTCTGTGGTGGTAGGCTTCAGTGCGATCAGCCCCTCCACATCCTTGCGCGTCACGAAACCTCGGCGCATGGCCTCGCCGAGTTCGTCCAAAATCAGAACATCGACCTGTGATATCTGCTCGCATGCGAGCTCCATGATCTGCGCCGCGCAGGCCTCGGGCGTGTCGCGGTCGGCTTGTACGATGCGCAGACCCAAACGGGGCGCCGCATCATGCTCGGCGCAGTGAAGTTTCTTGGCAAACTGCAGCCTAAGAACGTCGAGTCCGTAGCCCGTCGCGCGCAGCGCGAGCCCCAGCGCAGCCGTCGTCTTGCCCTTGCCGTCGCCTGTATAGATTTGAACCTTGCCGACTTACAGTGATGCCATCTCTGTCCTTTCGTGCCCGGCGTCGGTTTATCGCCGTCCGGGTTGGGTATTCTAGAAAGCATTATCAACCCCAGTAGATGGAGTTCAAGCAGATGGAGATGGATGACAACAAGCGTAGACGGAATATGATCCTCTACGTGCTCATCGCCTTCGTCGTCTACCTCGTGCTCTCGACCGTTCTGTTCCCCAACATCGGTCACACGCAGCAGATTACGAAGACCGATTACTCGACGTTTGTCAAGGCGCTCGATAAGAAGAGTGTCGACAAGGTCGAGTACAACACGGACGATTACTCGATTTATTACACCAAGAAGGGCGAGGACGAGAACATCGCCTATAAGACGACCGGTGTGCCGAACGATGCGGGCTTTACCGATCGCGTGCTTGAGTCTGGCGCTTCGCTGGAGTCGGTCGTTCCCGATAAGAACTCGGGTTTGATGACCTACTACCTGCTCACACTCATTCTTCCCATGGCGATTTTCTTCCTCATCGGTTGGTGGCTCAACCGCCGCATGAAGAAGGCTATGGGCGATGACGGCCCGTCGATGAACTTTGGCGGCGGCGGTTTTGGCGGCGGCGGACTGGGTAAGTCCGGCGCGCGCGTGATCGCCTCCAAGGACGTGGGCGTGACCTTTAAGGACGTCGCCGGCCAGGAAGAGGCCAAGGAGTCTCTCAAGGAGGTCGTCGACTTTCTGGAGAAGCCGCAGCGCTACGAGGAGATCGGCGCCAAGCTGCCGCGCGGTGCTCTCCTTGTTGGCCCTCCGGGTACCGGTAAGACCCTGCTTGCCAAGGCTGTTGCCGGCGAGGCCGGTGTTCCGTTCTTTAGCATTTCGGGCTCTGAGTTCGTTGAGATGTTTGTTGGTCGCGGCGCTGCAAAGGTTCGTGACCTGTTTAAGCAAGCCAAGGAAAAGGCCCCGTGTATCGTCTTTATCGATGAGATCGATACCATCGGTAAGAAGCGCGATGGCGGCGGCTTTAGCGGCAACGACGAGCGCGAGCAGACGCTCAATCAGTTGCTGACCGAGATGGATGGCTTCGATAACCACAAGGGTATCGTTGTCCTTGCCGCAACCAACCGTCCCGACAGTCTCGATCCCGCTCTACTGCGCCCCGGTCGTTTTGACCGCCGCATCCCCGTTGAGCTGCCCGATCTGACCGGCCGCAAGAACATCCTCGAGCTGCATGCCAAGAGCGTGAAGACCGAGCCGCCGATCGACCTGACCGCGATTGCCCGCGCCACGCCCGGTGCCTCGGGCGCTGACCTGGCCAATATCATCAACGAGGGCGCCCTGCGCGCCGTTCGCGAGGGTCGCAAGCGTGCAACCCAGGACGACTTCGAGGAGTCGGTGGAGGTCGTCATTGCCGGTCAACAGCGTAAGTCCACGGTGCTGTCCGACCACGAGAAGCAGGTCGTTTCTTATCACGAGATCGGCCATGCCATCGTCGCTGCCCGCCAGAAGGGCTCTGCGCCGGTCACGAAGATCACCATCGTGCCGCGCACGAGCGGTGCTCTTGGTTATACCATGCAGGTCGAGGAGGACGAGCGCTTCCTGACGACGCGCCAGGAGGTCTTGGACAAGCTCGCTGTCTATTGCGGTGGCCGCGCAGCCGAGGAGCTCATCTTTGGAGAGATGACGACCGGCGCCGCCAACGACATCGAGCAGGCTACCAAGCTCGCCCGTAATATGGTGACGCGCTTTGGTATGTCCGACGAGTTTGGCATGATGGCGCTCGGTACCGTGCAGAACGCGTATCTCAATCAGGACACGTCGCTCACCTGCGCCCCCGGTACGGCCGAGCGCGTGGACGCGATTGTCGCCAAGCTGATCGAGGATGCGCACGACCGCGCTTTGCAGATTCTGAAGGAGAACAAGTTTAAGCTCCACGAGCTGGCTCGTTATCTGTATAAGAAGGAGACCATCACGGGCGAGGAGTTCATGAACCTCCTCACGCGCGAGAATCCGCTGATGCCCAAGCAACAGTAAAGCCGCGGCCGAGCCAGTAAACGCCGACGCCCCATTTGAGCAGCTTTCTCAAATGGGGCGTTTTGCTTGAGGGGGATGGAAATGAAGATCGTGGTGAGTGCCTGCTTGATGGGCGAGAGCTGCAAGTATAACGGGCTCGACAACTATCATCGCGAGTTGGTCGAGTCCTGCGAGCATACGGGGACCGAGGTCCTCTTGGTGTGCCCTGAGGTCTTTGGCGGCCTGCCCACGCCGCGCAGGCCGTCCGAGATTGTGAACGGCGAGGTCCGTACCTGCGAGGGTGCCTCGGTCGATCGCGAGTTTCGCCTGGGCGCTCAACGTGCGCTCGATATGTGCGAGCAGGCGGGCGGCCCGTCCGAGATTGCTGCGTGCGTCTTGCAGGACCGCAGTCCCTCGTGCGGCGCGGGTCGCATCTACGACGGTACCTTTAGCGGTACGCTCACCGTGGGCAACGGCGTCTTCGTTGATCTGTTGCTGCGTCACGGCTATCGCGTTATACCAGCTAGCGAGTTCGACCCCAGCATGCTGGAGCAATAAAAAACCACCACAAGGGCACTGCTCCCTTGTGGTGGTTTTGGGCTAGGCCTAGAGCGTGTGGCCGTAGGCGTTGGCGGCCTTGATGGCGGCGGCGAACTTTTCGTCGGTGAAGGGCTCCGGGTTGCCTTGCTTCCACTCGTTGGTGGCGTGTGCGTATTCGCACAGGGCAGGGATGTCGGCCTCGGAAAGTCCGACCTGCTCAAGCGTTACGGGCAGGCCCATCTGCTTGTTAAAGGCGGCGTAGCGTTCAAGGCTCTCGGTATCGCCCGTATAGGCAAACAGCACGAGCACGCCCAGGCTCACGACCTCACCGTGCAGATAGGTTCCCTCGCGCGGAATGCTGCACGTCGCATTGTAGAACGCGTGCGCCACGCTCGAGTTGTAGTAGTAATCGTTTTGGTTGGTCAGGTTCGAGACATAGCCCGTGTTGACCACGATGTCGAGCGCGATCTGCTTGACGGCCTCGCTCGACAGATTCCGGCGCACGTCCTCAAGACCCTGGACGCCATAAGTAAACAGCGGCTCGGAGCAGGTGTGGGCGAGTGCCAGGCCAAGACCGGCGGTATGCTCCAAATTACCGGCGCTCGTGGCGTATTCGACCTCGGGCTGCTTGGACAGGGCATCGCCCACGCCGGCCCAGAAGTACTCCGCCGGAGCTTCGGCGATAATCTTGGGGTTGATGAAGATATGCGCAGGTCGGTTGGGGTACGAATATCCCTCGAGCGAGCCGTCGTCGTTGTACACGACGGCAATGGCGGTCGCGGCCGAGCAGTTGGAACAGATCGTCGGGACGGTGAAGACGATCTTCTTGAGCTCGATGGCTGCGGTCTTCACGGTGTCGAGTGCCTTGCCGCCGCCACAGGCGATAAGCACGTCTGCCTGCTGGCAAGCGGGGGAGTTCACGACCTTGGCGATATTGGCGCGCGTGCTGTTGGTGCCGTAGACGCGCGTCTCCAGAATCTCGACGTCGGTACCTTCAAGCGCCGCCTCGATGCCCGGCAGCGCCGCAGCTAGGGCTCGCTTGCCACCAATGATGGCGACTTTCTTCGCGCCGTACTCCGCCAGTGCGGCGGGCAGCTCGGTAAAGCAATCCTCGCCGACGGTGTAGTCGCTCATTCCGATTGTGCGCATGGCAGCCTTCTTTCGTTAGTTAAAGTGCTTTCAGGTATTTTGCTCCTAGAGAAGGCTAACGACCACGAGAAATTTCTTACGTATGAAACCAGTGTTGAGGGTTTTTCGCCGGCGCGGAACGTGCTAGCATACTCCGCATAAGCGTTGATGGGGACGAGTAGTCGGCCGTCCGCATGCCACAGAGAGCGGGGAGCGCTGAGAACCCGTGCATGCGACCGATGAAAATCACCCCGGAGCTGCGGTCCCAACGGACGTGCCGCGCAGGCACGTCTTAGTAGATATCGCCGAGATGGTCGTCGATACAGGCCAGCCGAGTAACGGATGCGAGCGCGCGAATACGCGGGCGAGGGCATCTAAGCTGGGTGGTTAAACGAAGAGCTTTTGCGGGCATACAGCCCGTTTTTGTGGCGCTTCGTCCCAGCTTGTAGGGACGGGCGCTTTTTTGGTGCCCAACGGGCGTGCGCGCCCACGACATGAAAGGGGTACCGTGGCAAACGAGTACAAGCAGACGATGAATCTGCCCAAAACCGGTTTTCCCATGCGTGCCGGTCTTTCCAAGTCCGAGCCCAAGCGACTCAAGGACTGGCAGGACAACAAGGTCTACGAGCAGGTTCTGAAGAAGAACGAGGGTCACAAGAAGTTCGTGCTGCACGACGGCCCTCCGTACGCCAACGGCCCGATCCACATCGGCCACGCCATGAACAAGATCTCCAAGGACATGATCAACCGCTACTGGATGATGCAGGGCTATGAGGTTCCCTATGTTCCCGGGTGGGACTGCCATGGCCAGCCGATCGAGCATAAGGTCGAGGAGAAGCTCGGCACCGAGAAGTTCAACCAGACCTCCACGGCTAAGATCCGTGAGCTTTGCAATAAGTTCGCTGTCGAGAACATCGAGCTGCAGAAGGCCGGCTTCCGTCGCCTGGGCGTGCTCGGCGATTGGGACAACCCCTATCTGACGCTCTATCACCAGCATGACGCCGCCGACATCGAGGTTTTCAAGGCCATGTTCGATAAGGGCATGATCTATCGCGGCCACAAGCCGGTTCACTGGTGCAAGCACTGCCACACCGCGCTAGCCGAGGCCGAGATTGAGTACTCCGACGAGACGAGCCCGTCCATTTTCGTGCGCTTCGAGATGACTTCCAAGCCCGCCGGCCTCGAGAACTTCGACGGCCCGGTTGACTTTATCATCTGGACGACCACGCCGTGGACCATCCCCTCCGACCAGGCCGTTTCCCTCAAGCCCGGCGCCGCCTACGTTGCCGTTGAGCACGATGGTCGTGCCGAGGTCATGCTCGAGGACCTGGCTCCCAAGTGCTGTGAGGAGTTTGGCTGGGAGTACACCCCGGTTATGGTCGACGGCAAGCCCTATGTGGTTCCCGCCGAGACCTTCCACCACATCCACTACAAGCAGCCGATCTTTGACGGTGTCGAGGGTGTGGCGCTGCTGGCCGATTACGTCGGTGTCGATGACGGTACCGGTATCGTCCACAACTCGCCCGGCCACGGCGTCGACGACTACTTTGCCTGCCTCAAGGAGGGCATCACCGACATCTGCATGCCGGTCGATGACGACGGCAAGTTCTACACCGGCGAGGAGTTTGGCACCGGTGGCCCCTTCAGCGGCATGGATACCGATGAGGCCAACCCGCACATCATCGATTTCCTGCGCGAGCGCGGCACCCTGGTCCTCGAGAAGAAGATCACGCACAGCTATCCGCACTGCTGGCGCTGCAAGCACCCGGTGCTCTTCCGTGCTACCGACCAGTGGTTCGTCTCGATGGACAAGACCGGTCTGCGCGAGCAGGCTGGCAAAGAGGTCCGCGAGAACGTCAAGTGGTATCCGGCTCACGCCGCCAACCGCATCGGCGCCATGGTCGAGCAGCGTCCCGACTGGTGCATCAGCCGTCAGCGCAACTGGGGCGTGCCTATCCCCAGCTACACTTGCGCCGACTGCGGCGAGAAGGTCATGAACGACGCCACGCTCGACGCCGTCATCAAGCTCTTCCACGAGAAGGGCTCCGACGCCTGGTTCACCGACGCTCCCGAGAGTTACCTGGGCGAGGCTTGCGTTTGCCCCAAGTGTGGCGGCCATCACCTCAAGGCCGATAAGGACATCCTCGACGTGTGGTGGGACTCCGGCGTTTCCTGGAAGGCCGTCTGCGAGTACCGTCCCGAGCTGGAGTATCCGGCGGATGTGTACCTCGAGGGCTCCGACCAGCACCGCGGTTGGTTCCAGAGCTCGCTGCTCACCTCGGTGGGTGCCAATGGCCACGCTCCGTACAAGGCAGTCGTCTCGCAGGGCTTCACGCTCGACGGCCAGGGCCGTAAGATGTCCAAGTCGCTCGGCAACGTCATCGACCCCAACAAGGTCTGCGACGAGATGGGTGCCGACATTATCCGCCTGTGGGTTGCCTCCGTCGATACCAGCTCCGACGTATCCATCGACCACGAGATTCTCGCCCGTACGTCCGATGCCTATCGCCGTTTCCGCAACACGCTGCGCTTCCTGCTCTCCGAGCTCGAGGGTCAGTTTGAGCCCGAGACCGACGGCGTCGCCTTTGCCGACCTGCTGCCGCTCGACAAGCTCATGGTTGCCCGCCTGACTCAGGTCCAGGCCGAGGTCGACGACGCCTACGCCAGCTACGAGTTCCCGCGCGCCTACCGTGCGCTCTACGACTTCGTGGTTACCGAGCTCTCCAACGTGTACCTCGACGCCCTGAAGGACCGTCTGTACTGCGACAAGCCCGGCTCGCTCGAGCGCCGCAGCGCCCAGACCGTGCTGGCCGAGCTCTTCTCGATGCTCATGCGCGACCTGCAGCCGATCCTGTCCTACACGGTTGACGAGGCCATGGCATATGCGCCCGCTGGCTGCGTCGATCACCAGAAGTACGCCGCGCTGCTCGATTGGTACAAGTCGCCCATCACGGTCGACGAGGCCAATGAGTTCGAGGGCGTGCTCGAGGCTTCTCTTGAGCTCCGCGGCGCCGTGACCAAGGCCCTTGAGGATGCCCGTTCTGCCGGCACCTTCACCAAGAGCCAGCAGGTTCGCGTCAAGGCGGTCGTTCCCGCCGAGATGTACGCGCTGCTGACCGGTGATAAGGCCGTCGATCTGGCCGAGTTCTACATCGTCTCCGATGTTGAGCTGACTCAGGGCGAGGAGCTCTCCGTCTGCATTGATGCTGCCGAGGGCGAGTGCTGCGACCGTTGCTGGAACTACCGCACCACCGTTGGCGAGTACAACGGCCACGCGCATATTTGCAAGCGCTGCGCGGAGGCGCTGTAGTTACGCGGTTTTACCAAACCGCGTAACGGCTCGACGCTGCAAACCCGCCAGAGCGGCAATCTGCCTTTCAGCTTCGGCGGCATGACCATAAGGTCTATGCCGCCTTGCTTCAAGGCACCTTGCTCGCTCTGGCGGGTTTTCGCTGTCGGTAACGAATCATCGGCTATTTCGTTGCTGGTCAATATAGGATATTGATTTGCGTTAAACGGAATTTGAGTTCTTAGGGTAGGGGATTGATTTGGTTCGTGGTGCGGATATGACGCCGCCTTTGGGTTGGCGGCTAGGTGTTGCTGGTGGTGTGGCATTGGTTGTGCTGCTTCTTGACCAGCTGACCAAGCTTGCGGTTCGTGCCGTGGGCGAGGCTTTGCATGTGACCATCATCCCCGGTGTCATCGACTTTATGTTTGTCCGTAATATCGGTGCCGCCTTTAGCATGGGCGAGGGGCATGGTGTTGCGTTTGCTTTGCTGGCGCTGGCGGTCATTGTCGCCATTGCTGTGTACTTGCTCCGTGCACCTCAGCTCGCTCGGCTTGAGGTTGTGGGCATGGCGATGGTTGCGGGCGGCGCCATTGGCAACGCGATCGACCGTCTTGCTTTTGGCTTCGTGACCGATTTTATTGCCACTACCTTCATTGATTTCCCCGTCTTTAACGTTGCGGACATCGGTATTACCGTGGGTGTCGTGCTCGCCCTCGTTGGTTACATGTTCTTGAGCCCTGCGGCCCGCGAAGTCGATGCGACTGCCGAGCTCAATGCCCGTGATGAGGCACGCGCCAAGCGCAAAGCCAAGCAGCGTGGGGAGCGTGCCCGCAAGATTCGCGAAAGGAATGAGCGCTAATGGCCGACATCCATATCCTTGTTGCTGACGATTGCGCTGGCCAGCGTCTCGATGCCTATCTGGGTGCCAATGACGGCTGCCCTACGCGCTCTGCCTGTGCACATCTGATCGAAGGCGGCGCCGTTGCCGTCAACGGCGAGACCTGCCTGTCAAAAAAGTATGCCGTGCGCGCCGGCGACCGCATCTCGGTTGACTTGCCCGAGCCGCACGATCCGACCGACGTGATTCCCGAGGCCATCCCGCTCGACATTCGCTATGAGGACGACTATCTCATCGTGCTCTCTAAGCAGCGTGGCCTGGTGTGCCATCCTGCGCATGGTCATGAGAGCGGTACGCTTGCGAATGCCCTGGTCTATCACTGCGGTATCGACCATCTGGGCACCGTTCAGGGCGAGGACCGCCCCGGCATCGTGCATCGTCTGGATCGCGATACCTCGGGCCTTATGCTCGCGGCTAAAGACGACGATACCCAGCGCGCGCTCCAAAATCTTATCCGTACGCGCACGCTCGACCGCCGCTACATTACGCTTGTTCACGGTCACATTGCCATGGACGAGGGCACTATCAATACCGGTATCGCCCGTTCTACGCGGGACCGCGTGAAGATGGCGGTTTCCGATGATCCCTTTGCACGCCAGGCCATCACGACCTTTAAGGTCCTCGAGCGCTTCGATTCCACGCGTTTTGACGACGGCTATACCCTCGTCGAGTGCCACCTATTTACGGGCCGCACACATCAGATTCGCGTGCATATGCGCCATATCAACCACGCCTGCGTGGGCGATCCGCTTTACGGCAAGTGCGATGCGCGCGCTGACCAGGGCCTGACCAGGCAGTTCCTGCATTCCTGGCGCGTGGCATTCGATCATCCCGTGACGGGGGAGCGCATTGAGTGCCGTGATGAGCTACCGTGGGATCTTGCGGCGGTTCTGGATGATCTGGCCCCGCGTTCGCTCGGCCGTACTACCGCTGGCGACGAAATCGTCCCGCAGCTCGGTCTGCTCGAAGCCTAGCCAGTATTAGGTGGTTTCTTGAACTCGGTAAGACTGCGGTAAGATATACGGTTGTTTACGTAACGCGTTGCTGGGAGCCTGCATGCTCGCCTTTTTACAAACCAACACACCCATCGTGATCTTCAACCAGATTGTTGTCACGCTGCTCACGGTCTGCTTTCTGTACCAGGTGGTCTTCTTTGTCATTGGCGCTCTTCGTGGCGAGGTCGCGCCTCCCAAGGCAAAAAAACTCCATCGCTATGCTTTCTTTATTGCGGCACATAACGAGGAGGCCGTGATTGCCAACCTCGTTCGCTCCATCAAGGACCAGGATTATCCGTCCGAGCTTATCGAGGTCTTCGTGGTCGCCGATGCCTGCACCGACAACACCGCGCAGCTCGCGCGCGAGGCCGGTGCCATTGTTTACGAGCGTAATGACCTCGCTCGCAAGGGCAAGAGCTGGGTCATGGACTTTGGTTTCGATCGCATTCTCAACGAGTATCCCGACACGTTTGAGGGCTACTTCATCTTCGATGCCGACAACGTCATCTCCCGCGATTACGTGTCTAAGATGAACGACGCCTTTGACCAGGGATTCCATGTGGTCACGAGCTATCGCAACTCCAAGAACTTCGGCAGCTCGTGGATCTCGGCAGCTAATGCTACCTGGTATCTGCGCGAGGCGCGCTTTCTCAACAACGCGCGCAATATCTGCAAGACTTCTTGCGCTGTCTCGGGATCGGGCTACCTTATCTCCGCCAGCGTTATCGAGGGCATGCACGGCTGGCAGTTCCACACGCTGACCGAGGATATCCAGTTCACTACGTTCTGCGCCATTCACGGCATTCGCATTGGCTATGCGCCAGCGGAGTTTTTTGACGAGCAACCCGTGACGTTCAAGGCATCCTGGAAGCAGCGTATGCGCTGGACCAAGGGCTTTTACCAGGTGTTCTTTACCTACGGCAAGCATCTTGTCAAGTCGATGTTCCGCTATCGCCGCTTTGCCGCCTACGACATGTTCATGACGATCGCCCCGGGCATGCTGCTGTCTTTGATCTCGATGCTCGCCAATGCCACGTTCCTCATCGTGGGCGGCCTTTCGCACGGCTTCTTGGCTACCGAAGTTGAGATGCAGGCGTGTGCCGCTTCGCTCATTATGACCTTCGCCATGATGTATCAGACGTTCTTTATCTTGGCACTGCTCACGACTATCTTTGAGTACAAGCATATTCACTGCGCGCAAAAGTGGCGTCTGGTGACCAACCTGTTTACCTTCCCGATCTTTATGTTCAGCTATATCCCCATCACCGTGGCTGCTCTGTTCCTTAAGGTCGACTGGGTTCCTACCCAGCATGCCGTAAACGTCACCCTCGACGAGGTCATGCAAGGCGCCAAATAACCACCACCAAAACCACCACAAAGGGGACAGGCACCTTTGTGGTGGTTTTTGTATTTGATCGCTCAGTTGAGGGAGTTTCGATGTTCTATATCCCGTTTTGGATTTGCATCTTTGCCGGCGCGGTCATTGATGCCCGAGAGCGACGGTTTCCCAATGAGCTTGCCGGCGCATGTGCCGTGGCGGCTTTTGCGGGCGTTTGGCTCGACAAGGGTGTTAACACAACGCTTGACCACGCAGGTCTTGCCGTCATCGTGTATCTTGCTCTCGTGCTGACTGAGTCCCTCTGGCGTCGTCTTCGCCAAACCTCGGGCATTGGCATGGGAGATGTCAAGGCGCTCTTCGCGCTTTGCACGCTCGATCCTATGGGTGGCATCGTGGCATTTGCTGCCTCGCTCCTGGCGCTTGCCATCACCTGCCTCATCACAAAATCGCGCTCCCTGCCATTGCTCCCGTTTTTGGTGCCGATTTTTGCCATAATCGAGGTCGTGGGCTGCACTTTGTAACCGATTGCGCTTCCTTCTTAAGGAGCATGCCATGGCAACTAATCAAGAAACGGCCGTCATTAAGGCGCGCGTGGACCGTATTCCTTCGGCGTTGTCGCCCGAACTTGTCGAGCGCATTGCCGCCGATCGTGCTTCGGGCTATGTCAACCCGTATCGTTGCAACGACGATCAGGTAATTCGTCGTATTGATCGCGCCGCCGACAAAGGCACGCTTATGCGTCCGGCGTTTATGCGCGATACCGAAAAGATACTTCATCTTCCGGCGTACACCCGTTATGCAGGCAAAACGCAGGTCTTTAGCTTCCGTAGCAATGACGATCTGTCACGCCGCGGTTTGCACGTGCAGCTCGTCTCCCGCATTGCGCGCGATATCGGTCGCGCCCTGGGGCTCAATTGCGATCTGATCGAGGCGATTGGTCTGGGTCACGACTTGGGACACACGCCTTTCGGCCATGCCGGCGAGCGCTTCCTCAACGATATCTATCATGAGCGCACGGGGCGTTATTTTTTCCATAACGTGCAGTCGGTCCGTGTGCTCGACGCTTTGTACGGCCGCAACGTGTCGCTCCAGACGCTCGATGGCGTGCTGTGCCACAACGGCGAGTACGAACAGCGTGTTTTTGAGCTTTCGGACATGGGCTCTTTTGAACAGTTTGATCAGACGGTTGAGGATTGCATTGCCGCGGGTTACGGCGCAATTGAGCACCTGCGTCCCATGACGCTCGAAGGCTGCGTGGTCCGCATCTCGGATATCCTTGCCTACGTGGGGCGCGATCGCCAAGACGCCATTGCGGCGGGCCTGCTGTCACCCGACGCCTTTGATGATGGCCGGGGCGGTGCCTACAACAGTTGGATCCTCACGCATGCCTCCATCGATATCGTTGAGCACAGCTATGGTAAGCCTCGTATCGAGATGAGCGAGGACCTGTTTGAGGAAATTCGCCGAGCCAAGCGCGAGAACTACGAGAAGATCTATAGCAAGGGTGGTATCGAAGGCGATTCCGAGGCGGAGCTGCGCGAGGCGTTCGTAAAGCTCTACGACCGTTGCCTGCGGGATCTAAACAGTGGTGACGAGTCCTCGTACATCTTTAAGCACCACATTTCTCGCATCGAGCAGCAGCTTTCCTACTACGATCGCGCCTATGCCTGGCAGGACGATAAAGATCAGACCGTAGTGGATTACATTTCGAGCATGACGGATGGCTACTTCTGCGAGCTCACGAGTAAGTTGTTCCCGGGATTGAAGTTTCCGCAACGTACCTATATTAACGAACGGTAGTTCGTATATATTCGGTATACTGTTAGTGGAAAACGTTTTTGATTGATGCACGGGATGGCTATGGACGACCTTTTTTCTGCTTCGACGCGCGAGCGTTCCTTTAAAAATGCGCCGCTCGCGGTGCGCATGCGACCCAATTCGCTCGACGAGTACGTGGGCCAGCAAAAGGCCGTCGGTAAGGGTTCATGGCTGCGTGCCGCGATTGAGCACGACGTGCTTTCGAGCGTGATTCTGTACGGGCCTGCCGGTACGGGTAAGACGACGCTGGCCCATATTATCGCCAACCATACCAAGAGCGAGTTTGTCGAGGTCAGCGCTGTGACGGGTACCGTGAAGGACTTGCGCCGCGTGATTGATGAGGCCAAGACGCGCCTGAATACGTACGACCGCCGCACCATTCTATTCATCGATGAGATTCACCGCTTCTCTAAGTCGCAGCAGGATGCCCTGCTGCATGCAGTTGAGAACCGTACCGTCATTATGATTGGCGCTACGACGGAGAACCCGTACTTCGAGGTCAACTCGGCACTGCTCTCACGTGGTCGCGTCGTGGAGCTTGAGCATCTGAAGGATGAGGATATCGCCACGCTTATTGAACGTGCGCTTGAGGCGCCGCAGGGCTTGAACGGTAAGTTCTCGGCCGATGAGGATACGGTCAAGACCATCTGCACGCTGGCAGCGGGTGACGCTCGCTCGGCGCTCACGACGCTCGAGCTTGCGAGCGAGATTGCCGTCACGCGTCCCGATACCGAGGGAACGCCAGCGCCCGCGGCGGGGGAGCGCTGTCCCATCACCGTGGATGACGTAAAGATCGCCAACCCGCGTCGCGGCTTTACGTATGACAAAAACGGCGACATGCACTACGACATCATCAGTGCGTTCATCAAGTCCATGCGCGGTAGCGACCCCGATGCCACGATCTATTGGCTCGCGCGCATGATCGATGCTGGGGAGGATCCTAAGTTTATCGCTCGCCGCATTATGATTCACGCTTCTGAGGATGTTGGCAACGCCGACCCGCAGGCGCTTTTGGTGGCGCATGCCGCGTTTAAGTCTGCCGAGGTCATTGGCTATCCCGAGTGCCGCATTAACCTGGCTCAGGCTGCACTCTATGTGTGCTTGGCGCCAAAATCCAACGCGTGTGAGGCTTCGATCGATGCGGCGCTGGCCGATATACATTCTAGTGGGCTTCGCGAGGTGCCGAGTTATCTGCGCGATCGCCATCGCCCAGGCAGCGATGAATACGGTGTGTATAAATACCCGCACGATTATCCTGAAGGCTGGGTCGATCAGCGCTATTTGCCCGAGGGGCTGGAGCGCGGTGCGTTCTGGCAGCCTGCCGGGCGCGGCTGGGAAGAGTGGCGCGTAGAGCAAAGCGAACGTGACCGCAGCGGGAATGCACCGAAGTAGCTGCTGATAATTTTGTCCCACGTTGCTGCTCTTGGCATGTTCGGTCCCCTTTGGGGTACCATGAAAAGCGTTTGTATTTCGATTCTTCCGGGAGGCTTGTATGAGTCCCATTCAAATCGCCCTGCTGCTGCTCGCCGTTGCCGGCGTGTGGGCCATCGCTGAGCTCGCGCTTACCCTGCGCAAGACCCGCAATGTTGTTGACTCGCTCGATAAGACCGTGAACGACCTCAACAACACCATCGCCGAGGCTCAGCCTGTGGTGGCAAAGCTCGATGGCGCTGTCGATGAGCTTACGCCGGCGCTTGCTCAGATGGAGCCGCTGCTTAAGTCGAGCAAGACGGCAGTTGATGCCCTTACCTCCAATCTCGTAGAGGTCGAAGCCGTGGTTCGCGACATTTCTGAGGTTACCGGTAGCATGGCCGAGGCCAGCAATGCTGTGTCGAGCGTGACTGATTCTGCGGCAGGTGCCGTGCAGAAGCTCTTCAATAAGGTGAAGGCTCCTGCAGCTGACACCGAGCGCAAGCTTTCCGCTGCCGCCGAAGAAGCCGAGCAGCCGACCGAGCGCGTCCTGATTGGCGAAGCCGGGGACGATGTCGCTGCTGGTGACAATGATGCACAGAAGCCTGCTGCTAAAGCAACCCAGTATTACACCTACACCCCCGCCCAGACCTCCGAGGAGTCCTGCGATGAGTAGCGAAGCAACCTGCCCCATCACGCTGACCGTTGCCGGCGACCCGCGTCTCGCTCGCCTTGTGCGCATGACGGCAGCCAACGTTGGTGCCCTGTGCTCCATGTCTGTCGATCGCATCGAGGACATCCGTATGGCTGCCGAGGAAGCCTTCATCTTTGGCTGCACGGCTGTTGATTCCGACGATATCTCGATCAAATTCGATGTCGACGAATCGCACGTGGGCATGACCTTTACCTTTGGCGATCAGGCGACTGTCGATGAGGATGACCAGGCAGCTGTATATGCCGAGCTCATCCTCGCTAGCGTGTGCGATTCCTATGAAAAGACTGCGGCGCCCCTGACGCTTTCCCTCGACCTCAAGGCGGATATCTAATATGACCGAACGTTCCCGGAGCGGCAAGACCGCTTGGGACAAGGAGAAAACCCGCGAGCTGTTTCGTCGTTACAAGGAGACCGGTGACCCGGACGCCCGCGAGCAGCTCGTCATGTCCCATATGAACCTGGTAAGGTTTCTTGCCAACAAATTTAAGAATCGCGGCGAGCCGCTCGACGACCTCATGCAGGTCGGCTATCTGGGCTTGCTCAAGGCTATCGACCGTTTTGATCCCGAGCGCGGACTCGAGTTCACGACGTTTGCGACGCCCACTATCCTGGGCGAGATCAAACGCCATTTTCGCGACAAGGGCTGGAGCGTGCGCGTGCCGCGCCGTCTGCAGGAGCTCTCGGCCAAGGTCAACCAGGCTACTGACAAACTTACCAACGAACTGCAGCGTTCGCCCAAGGTTGAGGAGATCGCTGAGTATCTAGATGTGACTGTCGATGAGGTCCTCGAGGCTATGGAATCGTCTTCGGCCTATACCTCGGTGCCCATCGAGGCTCCTGGTGCGTCCGATTCCGACGATGCTCCCTCGATTCTCGACCGTTACGCCGACGATGACAACGAGCTCGACTTTACCGATGACCGCCTGGTGATCGAGGAAGCCATCCGCGATTTCTCGCCGCGCGAGCGCGAGGTGATCGAGCTGCGCTTTGTGAAGGGCATGACCCAGATCGAGATTGCCAAGAAGCTGGGCATCTCGCAGGTGCAGGTCTCGCGTCTGCTGCGCCGCACGCTTAAGAAGATTCAGGACAAGATCGACCCCGACGGAGTGATGATTCGTTCATGAGTGAGCACCCCCAACAAACCGATCGCGTGCTGCGCGACACCCGCGTTCTGACGCTGCGCATTTGGGCTGTTGTCGGCTGCATTGTTATTGCTGCTGTCATCTTTAACCTTATGGGCATCCTGGCACCGGTTATTGAGTTTCTTGCCGTTGGCTCCATCATTGCTTTTGTGATGTCCCCGATCACCAACTGGCTCGAGCACCATGGCGTGAATCGCGGCATCGGTTCGCTTATTGCGCTAATTGTTGTTGTTGCCGTGCTCGTCGGTGTCGTTTGCATCTTGTCGCCGATTCTCTTTGGTCAGATCATGGAAGTCCTGAGCCGCCTGCCCGAGCAGCTTCGTGTTGCGGGTGGCGATCTCAATGAGATGATCTCGCATGCCAAGACGCTCAACAACACGCCGCTCAAGGAGTATCTGGACGATAATCTTTCGTCGCTGGTTGCCGTGGCATCGAAGTATGTGTCTCAGATTGCTGCCGAGCTTGGCCGCGGTGTGTTCCCGCTCATCACCAATACGGCCTCGCAGTTGTTCGTGATCTTCCTTGGTCTGGTGCTTGCGTACTGGATGGCCTGCGACTACCCTCGCATGCACCACGAGATTTGCACCATCATCGGTCAGGAGAAGGAGACCTCGTACCGCTTTATGGTCGCCATCCTTTCTCGCTCTGTCGGCGGCTACATGCGCGGTATGGTCGTGACGTCCATCTGCGGTGGTTTCCTCGCCTTTATCGGTTTTATGATCATCGGCCATCCGTATGCGGCGCTCATGGCTATCTTTACCGGCATCATGCATTTGGTTCCGGTCGTCGGTCCTTGGGTGAGCGCAGCAATCGCCACAGTGCTCGGTTTCATGTTCAGCCCCATGTTGGCGTTATGGACGCTCATCGTGACGATGGTCGCGCAAAACGTCACCGATAACGTGATTTCGCCTAAGGTCATGCAGAGCTCGGTGCAGGTGCATCCCATCATGAGCCTCACGGCGCTCGTTATTGGCTCGGCACTCATGGGCCCCATCGGCATGATTATTGCTATCCCGCTTTGTGCGGCCCTCAAGGGTATCTTCGTGTACTACTTCGAGAATGAGACCGGCCGCCAGCTTGTGGCCTATGACGGCGCCGTGTTTAAGGGCACGCCGTACCGCGATGCCGATGGCAACCCGGTCGCCGCCTACGACGCGCTCGGCGACGACACCTTCATCTACGAGTCTGAGCTCATCGGCAACGAGACTGCGCCCGAGGCCAAGGCCATGCCCAAGCCCGAGCTCGATAATCCCTGGATTAAGCTCTCTGGTCTGCAGCCCGATGCCACGGGCTTCTTCAAAAACCCCTTCGCCAAAGACGATGACTCCAACTCGGACGTCGATACCAAAACCGGCATCGACGGCTCCATGGACGATGACGACAACTAGCGGGGTAATTCGGGTTAACATTCATACGTGCTAACATGCAATTTCGCTGGAGGGTCGCTGTTTGGCGACCCTCTTTTTTGCATAGGCGCGGTGGGATGGTAATATCGTTACGTTTGAACTGTTTCGATGTGAAACCGAGGAGATTCCCTCTATGAGTGCTGATTACCCGTCAATGACTACGGCCGAGATCCGCTCCAAGTTCCTCAACTTCTTTGAGGAGCGCGGTCTTAAGCTCTATCCTTCTTCGTCCCTCGTCCCCGATGATCCCTCGCTGCTGCTTGCCAACGCCGGCATGAACCAGTTTAAGGAGTACTACCAGGGCAAGAAGACCATGAAGGAGATCGGCGCGATCTCCTGCCAGAAGTGCGTCCGCACCAACGACATCGATTGCATCGGCGAGGACGGCCGTCACCTGTCGTTCTTCGAGATGCTCGGCGATTTCTCTTTTGGCGGCGTTTCCAAGGAGCAGGCTTGCGCATGGGCCTTTGAGCTCATCACCAAGGAGTTCAAGCTGCCGCTCGACCGCCTGTACTTTACCGTCTTTACCGAGGACGACGAGACCCACGACGTGTGGCGTTCTCTGGGCGTTGCCGAGGACCACATCTCCCGCCTGGGCGAGGACGACAACTTCTGGGCCGCTGGCCCCACCGGCCCCTGCGGTCCGTGCTCCGAGATCTACTTTGACATGGGCGAGGAGGTCGGCTGCGGCAGCCCCGACTGCAAGCCTGGCTGCGACTGCGACCGCTTCCTTGAGTTCTGGAACCTCGTGTTTACCCAGTACGACCGTCAGGAGGACGGCTCCATGCCGGAGCTGCCGCACCGCAACCTCGATACGGGCATGGGCCTGGAGCGCATGGCTGCTATCATGCAGCACAAGACTGCTAACTACGACGGCGATCTGATGCAGCACCTCATCAAGCTGGGCGAGGAGATCAGCGGCAAGACCTATGACGCCGACGATTACTCTGGTGCCAGCCGCTCGCTGCGCATCATCGCCGACCACTCTCGTGCCGTCGACTTTATGATTTCGGATGGCATCCTCCCCGGTAACGAGGGTCGCGAGTACGTCCTTCGCCGCCTGCTCCGTCGTGCCGTGTTCCACGGTCGCCTGCTGGGCATCGAGGGCGCTTTCCTGACCAAGTTCATCGACGAGGTTAACGCTCAGATGGGCGAGGCCTATCCCGAGCTGCTCAAGAACGTCGCGCTCGTCAAGGGTATCGTTGCCTCCGAGGAGGAGCGCTTCTCCACGACGCTCGACAACGGTCGCGTCTACCTGGATGAGGCACTGGCAGCGCTTGCCGAGGGCGCTGTGCTTCCGGGCGATGTTGCCTTTAAGCTGCACGACACCTTTGGTTTCCCCATCGACCTAACCGTCGAGATCGCCGGCACCGCTGGCCACGACGTCGACATGGACGGCTTCACTGCCTGCATGGAGGACCAGAAGGCCCGCGCCCGCGCCAATGCCAAGGGCGACGCCTGGGGCAGCTTCAACGACGTGTGGGTTGACCTTTCCGACAAGGTCGCTGCGACCGAGTTCGACGGCTATGACAACGATGTGATCGAGGGCGCCAAGGTTGTCGCCATCGTGCGCAACGGCGAGTCCGTCGAGTCCGCTGCCGCTGGCGAGGACGTCGAGGTTGTGCTCGACCGCACCCCGTTCTATGCCGAGATGGGTGGTCAGCAGGGCGATGCCGGCAAGCTTTCCGCCGAGGGCGTTGTTCTGACCGTTGCCGACACCAAGAACCACAACGGCCTGTATGCCCACGTCGCGCACGTTGCCGATGGCACGCTGATTGTCGGTGCCGCTGTTACCGCCGCGCTCGACGCCGAGCGCCGTGGCTTCCTGCGCCGCAACCACACCGCCACGCACCTGCTCGACGCCGCCCTTAAGCAGGTCCTGGGCGAGCACGTCTCTCAGGCCGGCTCGCTGGTGACGCCCGAGCACCTGCGCTTTGACTTCACGCACTTCGAGGCTCTGTCCTCCGAGCAGCTCAAGGCTGTCGAGGACCTGGTTAACCAGCAGATCTTCGCTTCCAAGCCGGTCGTGACCCGTGTCATGGGCATCGACGAGGCTAAGGCCGCCGGCGCTGTCGCTCTGTTTGGCGAGAAGTACGGCGATGTCGTCCGCGTCGTCTCCGTGGGCGCCGAGGACCAGCCGTTCTCCCGCGAGCTCTGCGGTGGCACGCACGCTGCCAACACTGCTGAGATTGGCCTGTTCAAGATCATTTCCGAGTCCTCTACGGGCTCGAATGTCCGTCGTATCGAGGCCGTGACCTCTAAGGGTGCTCTCGACTATATGGCCGACCGCCTGGCGCTCGTCGACGCCGCCGCCGCTGCGCTCAAGTGCCGCGTAGACGAGGTTCCCGCCCGCGTGGAGAACCTGCAGGCCGAGCTGCGCGAGACGTCCAATAAGCTCAAGAAGGCTCTGACCGGTGGCTCCTCCGACGCCATCTCCAGCGCCATCGAGGGCGCCGTCGAGCTCGACGGCTATAAGCTCGTTGTCGCTGAGCTCCAGGGCCTTGAGGCTGCCGACCTGCGCAACGTATGGGATACCGTGCATCAGAAGGTCGCCGGCCCTGTCGCTTGTGTCGTCGCCAGCGTGACTGAGAAGGGCACTCCGGCCCTGCTCGCTGCCGGCTCCGATGACGCCGTCAAGGCCGGTTTCCACGCCGGTAACGTGATCAAGCAGATCGCGGGTCTGGTTGACGGTCGCGGTGGCGGTCGTCCCAACATGGCCCAGGCCGGTGGCAAGAATGCTGCCGGCATCGCCGATGCCCTCGCGGTCGCTAAGACCGCGCTCGGCGCCTAAGAATCTAAGAAGTCGCTGTGGTTGCGCTCGCGCTGGACATAGGGGAGACCAGGATTGGCATCGCCGTCTCGAGCCGTGATGGCAAGATGGCGATGCCTGTCAAGGTGCTTCCGGCTGCCGAGGTCACCGGTATGGCCAAGACGTTCCGCTACCTGGTTGAGGACTATGAGCCCGACATCCTGGTAAGCGGACGTCCCCTGACCATGGCCGGTGAGCCCGGCCCTCAGGCCGAGCGCGTTGCCGCCGTGGCGCAAAAGATTGCCGACGAGCTCGATCTTCCGCTTGAGTTTGAGGACGAGCGTCTGTCCTCGCAAGAGGCCAAGCGTATCCTGCGCGAGCAGGGCCTCAACGAAAAGCAGATGAGGGGCAAGATCGACATGATTGCCGCCAGCCTGTTTTTGCAGACGTGGCTCGATCGTATAAACGAGGAGGTTTCGCATGCCTAACGCTTCCGATCCGCGCCAGCAGAATCGTACACGGCAGCCGGCGTCGCGCCCTGCTCAGCCTGGCCAGCGTTCGGCACAGCCGACGCAGCGTGCAGCTCAGCCTGCCGCGCGCCCGGCGCAGTCCTTCTCTCATTCGGCCCAACCTGTTCAACGGACGGGTCAGCAGCCTTCTGCTCGTTCGGTTCAGCATTCGGCTTCTCACGCGGCTCAGCAGCCCACTGCTCGTACGGCCCAGCCTGCAGGCGGCACCCGCTTTAAGCAGCAGGCACCTACCCAGCGAACGCAGGCCCCCCAATCGCATTCGCATCACGCTCGTGGTTCGCATGGCGTTGCTCCGGCGACCCGCTCGAGCTACAACACGCATGCTCGTCGCGGTGCTCAAAAGAAAAGCTCCCCGGTGCCTATGATTATCGGTGGCGTTGTTGCCGTGCTTGCGCTTGTCGCGATCGTTTTCTTTGTCGTGCCAGCCGTCAAGGGCTTCTTTGGCGGTGAGGGTGCGAAAGTCGTTGCTGGCCAGCAAGTTACTATCACGATTCCCGATGGTGCCTCGGGTGACGCCATCGCTTCGATTCTCTCCGAGAACCATATCGTCGAAGATCCCAAGGATTATTACGCGGCGGTCAAAAAGCTCAACGCCGACATGTCGCTTAAGCCTGGCACTTACTCGTTCACCACGCTCATGGATGCGACCAAGGTCGTTCGGCAGCTCATGGAAGGCCCCAATGCGGGCTCCGATGCGCTGACTATCCCTGAGGGCCTGACGGTTGACCAGGTCGCCGACCGTGTGGCCAAGGCGTACGACAGCATTTCGAAGGAGGACTTCCTTAACCAAGCTAAGGCGAGCAATTATGTGAATGGTTACGCTTTCCTTAAAGACGCTGCAAACGATTCGCTCGAGGGCTTCCTATTCCCCAAGACCTATTCGTTGGGTAAGGACCCGTCTGCCGATGATGTGATTCGCGCCATGCTTGATCAGTTCCACGCCGAGTATAAGTCGCTTGACTTTGCCAGCTGCGAGGCCAAGATCAAGGAGCGCTATGGCGTGGAGATGTCCGATTACGACATCGTTAACCTTGCCTCGATCGTCGAGCGCGAGGGCCTCAACGCCGATCAGCGCGCGCACGTGGCATCGGTTTTCTATAACCGTCTGGCGGGCAAGCTCGATGGCCTGCGCTACCTCAATAGCGATGCGACCATGATGTATGTCACCGGCGGCGAGGTTACCGCCGACGACCTGCAGAGCGATAGCCCGTATAACACCTATAAGCACGAGGGCCTGCCGCCCACGCCCATCTGCTCTCCGTCGCTCGAGGCACTCAAGTCCACCCTTGAGCCGACCGACTCCGATGACCTGTATTTCTACATTACACAGGACGAGGAGTATTTCTCGAAGACCTACGAAGAGCACCAACAGTCTTGGAATTGATCATGAGGATTTTTAGTCCCAAACGATATGTTGCCTCAGTCGACCGCATCGACCTCGATACCCTGTGGGCCGACGGCAAGCGCGCCATTCTACTCGACCGCGATAACACCCTGGTGCCGCGCGATACCGAGCGGGTTCCCGCTGCGGTTTCCGCTTGGCTCGAAGCCGCCCATGCCAAGGGCTTTAAGCTGTGCATGGTGTCCAATAACTGGCATCGCGATCAGGTCATGGCATCGGCGCGCGAGTTGGGGCTCGAGGCCATTAGCCACGCCATGAAGCCCGCCCCGTTTGCCCTCAAAGCGGGCCTTAAGCGCCTGGGTGCCACGGCTAACGAAGCCGTACTGATCGGCGATCAGCTTTACACGGACGTGTGGAGCGGTAACTTTGCCGGCGTTGACACTATTCTGGTCAAGCCGCAGGCAACCCAGGACCTGTGGTACACGCAGATCTTCCGTATCTTTGAGCGCCGGGCCCTGCGTGACCTTCCCTGCGAGGAATAGGTTTCGCCATGTCTCAGCACATCAAACACGGCTGCGACCATATCTTCTTTATCGGCTTTTTGGGTGCGGGCAAGTCGACGCTGGCGCGCAACGTGGGCACTATGTTCAAGCGTCGATTCATCGATACCGATCGTTTGGTTGTGCGTCGAGTCGGCAAGTCGGTAACCGAGATATTTGAGACTGAGGGCGAGGATCGTTTTCGCGAGCTCGAGACCTCGGCTCTTCGTTCGCTTCAAAGCGAGCGCAGCCTGCTGGTATCGTGCGGGGGTGGCATCGTCGAGACGCCGGTGAACATTGAACTGATGCACGAGATGGGTACATGCGTGTACCTCGAAGGTGACTTTGAGGATTCGTTGCGTCAGATTCGCCGCTCCGATACCCGGCCCGATTTCCGCTCGCCCGAGCATGCCGCGCGCCTGTTTGAGCATCGCCGTCCGCTGTATCGTCAGGCAGCCGATATTACCCTTGATATTCGCAACAAGTCCTTCGAGGACGTTTCCTACCTTTGTGCCGAGATGCTTTTGGAGCGTGGACTGCTATGATTCGCCGTCAACTTATCAATTTTCAAAACCGCAGTGTCGATGTCCGCGTCGGATTGGGCGCGTTCGAGGAGCTGTCGCGCATGTTTGCCTCGGCCGTGGGCAAGCCTAAGCGCGCGATGGTGGTTTGGAACGACGCCACATCCGAGCGTTTTGGCGAGGTCGTCGAGCATGCGCTGATCGACGCCGGTTTTGCCGTGTCGCTGCTCGTCCTCGAGGTCTCGCCTTCCGGCGCTACGCTGGCCGATGCCGATACCGTCTTTGGCGCCCTGTCGGATAACGGCATTACCTGCGACGATCTCGTTGTCGCTGTCGGCGACACGGCGACCTGCTCGGTCGTTTGCTGGTGTGCCAATCAGTGGTGCGGTCGCACCGAGTGCGCCTTGCTGCCGACGACGTTCGACGCCATGCTCACGGTCGCGACGACCATGAAGCCGCTCGTCGCCTCGTCGGCGAATGCGCTTCCCGCCATCGCGTTCCGTCCCGAGCCGGGCTTGGTCGTGTGTGATCTCGACCTTGTTCGCGAGGCGGACCCCGAGGACCTCAAGCTCGGCTATGTGATACTTGTTGGCACCATGCTTTCGATCAGCAAGTCCCGTTGGAATCAGTTTACTGAGACCGTCCCCGAGATTCTCGCGGACGAGGAGGTCGCGCTCGTCAATGCCGTTCAGTGGTCTCAGACTGCCTGCAAGGACGTACTGATGGCCACGAACCCGAGCGCCCGCCATGCACTCGATTTTGGCAAGACGGGGGAGCGTACCCTGCGTGCCTGCTTGGGCGATGCCGCTTCGCAGGTCCCCGCCTACCAGCTGTTGTCCGAGGGCATGCGCTTTGAGTCGCGCCTGGCACATGATGCTTGCGACTTCGATATCGATTACGTCTTTGAGGTCGATGACTGCCTAGAGGACTTTGGTATTGAGGAGCTTGCCTTCGATCTGGAGCCTGCCGCATATATCGAGGAGTTCCGCAGGCAGCAGTTTGTCCGCTCGAACCGCAGCATGTTGCCGCTGCCCGCGGCACTCGGCGCCATTCGTCTAACGAACGTTGAGGACGAGGTCCTGGAGCGTCATACTCACGCCTACTTGGCATCTCGCAAAGAACTTCTCTAAGATTTATTGACATCCATCGGCTTTCGTATCATGTTGAGGGACGGGTTTCCAATCGGTCGCGGATCGCATGCGATTCCGTCGTTCGGTTGAGGCCCGTCCCGCACTTTTTGAGACAACAAGAAAGGAATCTGCATGTCTGAGTTTACTGCCGGCCCTGCCGCACGTATCGAGCGTGTCCGTACCCTGATGGTCGAGCGCGGCTACGATGCCATCGTGGTGCGCGACGAGGCCAACCTTCGTTGGCTCACGGGCGTGAAGGGCGTCTTCGACTACACCTTCGAGTTCCCGCACGCCGCGTTTATTACGGCAGATCAGTGCCTGTTCCACACCGACTCGCGCTATCTCAACAGCTTTGAGGAGAACACGCCCGCCGGCAGCCCCTGGGTCTACGACATGGACGAGGGCACCATCCCCGGTTGGGTCGCCGGCAAGATCGCGGCCAACAAGTGCCGTGTCTGTGCTGTCGAGGACGACATGCAGATCAACTTCTACCAGGGTATTCAGCGTGGTTTGGAGGATCGTTCCGTCGCCTGCATGTTGCCGCTGATGCATGACGATATCCGCAAGATGCGCGCCATCAAGGACGCCGAGGAGATTGAGCTCATGCGCCATGCGCAGTCGATCACCGATGCCGCCTTCCAGCACATGCTCGGCTTTATTAAGCCCGGCATGACCGAGAAGCAGGTTCGCAACGAGCTCGAAAACTATATGTTCGCCAACGGCGCCGACAGCCTGGCCTTTGGCTCCATCGTGGCGAGCGGTCCCAACACCGCCAACCCGCACGCCGTGCCGAGTGACCGCGTGATTGAGAAGGGCGACTTCGTCCTCATGGATTACGGCGCGGGCTACTGCGATTATCGCTCCGACATGACGCGCACCGTCGTGATGGGCGAGCCTACCCAGGAGCAGCTCGACCTGTACGCGCTCGTGCGCCGCACCCACGAGGAGTGCGTCGCCGCCATCTATCCGGGCGTCGAGGGCAACGACATTTTTAAGCTTTCCAAGAAGATCCTCGGCGATGCCGGCTATGGCGATTACTACAACCATGGTCTGGGCCACGGCGTGGGCATCGACATCCACGAGCTGCCCAACTTCAACCGCAGCAAGAACATCATCGAGGTCGGCTCGGTTATCACCATGGAGCCCGGCGTCTACCTGCCCGGTGTGGGCGGCGTGCGCTTGGAGGACTACGGCGTGGTCACCGAGAACGGCTACGAGCCCTTCACCAAGACGCCGCACGACCTGCACGTCATTGATTGCTAATACACCTCGGTAGATTTTAAGGTATGTCTTAAAAAACTGCTTTTGTGGGGCGGGGCGTCCGGATCGATTCGGACGGCCCGCGTTCTCTTTTTATGCGCTCGCTGCAGGCGCCGTCTGCAAGTGTATAATTTCGGTCGTATGTAATTTGGACGCTTGTGCGTTCTGCCCATAACAAGAAAGGTCGCTATGCCTACCATTTCTACCGCCGACTTCAAGAACGGCCTCGGTCTCCGCATTAAGGACAAGGTCTACACCATCGTCGAGTTCCAGCATGTCAAGCCGGGCAAGGGCGGCGCGTTTGTGCGCTATAAGACCCGCGACATCAAGAGCGGTCGTGTCGTCGAGAATACCTGCAACGCCGGTACCAAGTTCGAGAGCGTCATGCTCACCACCCGTGAGTTCCAGTACCTCTACAACGATGGCACCGACTACATCTTCATGGACAACGAGACCTATGAGCAGGTTCCCGTTCCCGAGGACATGGTGGGCGAGAATTCCAAGTGGCTGCGCGAGAACGACATCTGCCAGCTGCTCTTCGCCGACGATGAGCTCATGGGCGTGACCCCGCCGATGTTCATCGAGACCACCATCGTCCAAACCGACCCGGGCTTTAAGGGCGACACCGTCCAGGGTTCCACCAAGCCGGCCACGATCGACACCGGCGCTGTCATCCAGGTCCCCATGTACCTCAACGAGGGCGAGGTCATCAAGGTTGACACCCGCGACGGCAAGTTCGTCTCCCGCGTCTAGCAACCAACTCTTCTAGGAGGACTCATGCCCCAGGAAATCAAGATTGACGGCATCGGCATTTCGCCCGATGTTCTGACCGCCATCGTCTCGCGCGCCGTGTCGGATGTCGAGGGCATCGCCTCCGTTGGCGTCAAGGACCTTGCCACCAACCTTGTCTCCATGATGCTTTCGTCCAAGGCCCCGGCATCCGAGCCGGCGGTCGAGGCCGAGGTCGTCGGCGACAAGCTCGCACTCACCGTGCGTGTCGTGGTGTTCTTTGGCTATCCGTTCAAGAAACTCGCCGAGGCCGTTCGCGCCGCCGTGGTCGCCGCCATCGATGCCCAGGTGGGCGTCGAGGTCGAGCGTGTTGACGTTTGTATCGACGGCCTCGTTTTCCCCAAGGAGTAACCTTTGAGCCTTAAGGTTTATCGCGGGCGTACGCTTGCCCGCAGTCAGGCGCTGCAGCTGCTGTTCCAGGCCGAGGCCACGGACAGCCCGCTCGAGCGCGTCCTCGAGGGCGATTTCCTGATTTCGAAGGGTCCCCTTGACCCCTACGCGCTGGAGCTGTGCCGCGGTGCCTACGAGCACATCGACCGCATCGACTGCGCCCTGCGCGCCATCGCCAAGAACTGGGATCTCATGCGCATGCCAGGCGCCGACCGCAATCTGCTGCGTATCGCCGTCTATGAGATGCGCTTCCTCACCGACGATGAAGTCTCGGACGCCATCGTGATCAACGAGGCTGTCGAGCTTGCCAAGGCCTATGGCACCGACCAGTCCGCGTCGTTTGTCAACGGCGTGCTGGGCAAGATCGCTCGCAGTGAGGAGCTGCCGGGCGAGGAACTGTACCAAGAGCTGCTGGCCGAGGATCGCGCCCGCGAGGAGGCACAGGCTGCCGAGGCGGCCGCTAAGGTCGCTGCCGCTCAGACTGCCGCCGGTGTACTTGCCGAGGATGCGGACGCTGCCGAGGCCGTCGAGGAGTAGCCATGCCAGAGGGTTCCGTCCGCAACTTCGATGAGATCTCGGATCGCCTGGACCAGATCATCGCCACCGTTCGCTCCAAGGATACGTCCCTGGAGCGTTCGCTCGATTTGTTTGACGAGGCGATTGAGCTGGGCTCCCGTGCGGTCGATATGGTCGACAAGTTTGAGCTGACGCCGCGTGAGGCAAACAAGCTCGAGCAGGAATACGATGAGGATGCGGCAAACGAGTCCCAAGATAGACAGACTGCATCCCCGGATACGAATGGTTGATGGCATTCATGAAACGCGTGCGTCTCGATGACGAACTGATTTCACAGGGCATCTGCGCCGATCGCGCGGATGCCCTTCGCACTCTTATGGCCGGCTTGGTCTCGAGTGGCGGCGAGCGCTTGACTTCGCCGGGTCTTAAGGTGACCCCGGGCCTGCTGCTGCACGTGAAGGGGCGCATCCCGTACGTTGGCCGCGGCGGTCTTAAGCTCGAAGGCGCGCTTGATGCGTTTGACATCAATCCGACGGGCCTTGCCTGTCTGGATGTAGGCTGCTCGACCGGCGGCTTTACCGATTGCCTGCTCAAGCGCGGCGCCGCCACCGTTGTTTCGGTCGATGTGGGTCGCGCCCAGTTTGATTGGTCGCTGCGCCAAGACGATCGCGTGACGCTCCACGAGCGCACCAACGTGACGCAGCTGCCCGAGCTCGGCTACGGCGGCGCTATCGACCTGGCCGTGTGCGATGTGTCCTTTACGAGTATCGCGAAGATCATCGACGCCGTGCTGGCGTGTCTGAAGCCTTCGGGTTCGTTTTGCACGCTCGTAAAGCCTCAGTTTGAGGCGCCGGCTGCGTTGGTGCGCGAGGGCGGCATCGTGACCGACCCCGCTGTCCGCCGCGATACGCTCGTGGCGGCGATCGAGCTCTTTGCCGCCAAGGGCCTGTACCCGATTGACGTGTGCGTGTCGCCCATCCATGGTGCTAAGGGCAACGTCGAGTTTTTCCTGTACGGCACGAGATTTGTCCCCGGCGAGCGCGCCGACACTGAGCTGCAATCCCAGGTATCGGTTTTGAGCGAGAAAGCTGCAACGCTATGAAGGTCTTTCTGGTTCCCAATTACTACAAGCAAGAGGCGGTCGAGAGCGGCCTGATGCTCGAGCTTTGGCTGACGCGCCAGGGCTATGAGGTCGCATGGGCTGCCGACCAGCGATCCAAGATTCAGAGCACGCCTGATATTGACGGCTCCGATTTGGTCATTACGCTCGGCGGCGACGGTACGTTGCTGCGCGCTGCCCGCATCCTCAACCATCGCGAGATTCCTATCCTCGGTCTTTCCTATGGTCACCTGGGCTTTTTAACTGCTGCGAGTCCCGAGGAGCGCGACATTCTGCAAGTCGTGAGCGACGCCCTGTCCGGCGAGCTGCATGTGAGCCGTCGTGCTACCATCGCCGCGGATATCGTGTCCGTGCGCGACGATGGCACGAAGGATGTCGTGCGCACCTTCGCCCTCAATGACATGGCGCTTACGCGCGGCCCCCTGTCCGATATGGTCGAGTTTGACATCACGGTGTCCGGCCACCATATCGACCGACTGCGTGGCGACGGCGTTGTCGTGTCCACGGCGACTGGTTCTACGGGTTACGCGCTCAGTGCCGGCGGCCCCATCGTGAGTCCCGACTATACGGGCATGGTGTGCGTACCCATTGCTCCGCACACCATTCAAGCTCGCGCTTTCTTGACTTCGCCGAGTGATGTCGTCGAAATCTTTATGTCTGATGACCGTCCGAGTGTTCCGGCGATCGCTATCGATGGACAGTTTATTACCTGCGATGGCACCGTTGAGAGCGTGGCTGTGCGTCGCGGGCCCGGAGATGTGCTGCTGCTCGATTATGGCCCCGAGAGCTTCTATAACTCGGTGAGTCGCGTATTCTACGGAGTCCGTCATGATCGATGAGCTGCAGGTTTCTAACATTGCACTCATTCGCGAGGCGACGCTAGTGCCGAGTGCCGGTCTGACTGTCCTGACCGGCGAGACCGGCGCCGGCAAGACCGCGTTGCTCTCGGCCCTCAAGCTTATTTTGGGCGAGCGCGCGGATTCGTCGACGGTGCGCGAGGGCGAGGCGCTGGCGAGCGTCGAGGCGCGGCTGTTCGACGGGCCGCACGACACGGAGGGGTTCACCGTGCAGCGCAGCCTTTCTGCCGAGGGCCGCAGCCGCGTGAAGATTGACGGCCGCATCGCCAGTGTGCGCGAGCTTTCGGAGCGCGTTGGTGTGATGATGGATCTGTGCGGCCAGCACGAGCACCAGCGCTTGCTCGATCCGGCGCATCACGTTGCGATGGTCGATGCATGGGCAGGGCGCCTGGCACTCGAGGCGCTGGATGCGTACCGTGCCTGCTTTAAGGCTTCGCGGGCTGCCGCTAAGGAGGTTCGACGTGTCGAAGAGGCCTCGCGTGCGCAGGGGAGCCGCGTCGAGGAGGCGCGCTTTGCGCTCGAGCGCATCGGCGAGGTCGACCCCAAACCGGGCGAGTATGAGGAACTCGAGGAACTGCTGCCGCGCTCCGAACATGCCGAGGTACTGGTTGCCACGGCTAACGATGCCCATGCATCGCTTGCCGCCGAAGGGGGAGCGCTCGATGCCGTGAACAGCGCCGTGGCAGAGCTTTCCCGCATGGCTACCGTCGATCGCAAACTGGGCGATATTGCCGATGCGCTTTCGGATGCCTGTATCTCCCTTGAGGATTGCGCGAACGAGCTTCGTGCCTATCGCGATGGCGTCGCCTTCGATCCGCGCGAGCTCGCCTGCATGCGTGAGCGGTATTCCGACCTCAAGGGTCTGCTGCGTCAGTGGGGTCCTACTATGGACGATGTTTTTGCCATGCGCGATCGCTCGCAAGAACTGCTGTCCCTGGTCGATGATGGCGATGAACAGATCAAAAAGGCGCGTGAGGCACTCGGGAGCGCCGAGCGCGAGCTGTTCGCTGCTGCCAGGGCACTTAAGCGCGCTCGCAATACGGCGGCCCCGCGCTTCTGCCACGAGGTCGGCCGCCAGATGGCTCGCTTGGAGATGGGTAGTGCCGAGCTCGTCTGGGAGTCGCGCGATCTTCCCCGTGCTGAGTGGACGCCCGTTGGTCCTTCGAGCTACGAGCTGCTATACCGCAGCGGTGCCGGCTTGACGCCACGTCCCCTGCGCCGCATTGCGTCGGGCGGCGAGCTCAGCCGTGTCATGCTGGCAAGTAAGGTTGTCCTCGGTAACGCGGACGGTGTCGATACGCTGGTGTTTGACGAGGTCGATGCTGGTGTCGGTGGCTCCACGGCGCGTGCACTCGCGGGCGTGCTGGCAGATCTCGCCTCTACGCATCAGGTGATTGTCGTAACCCACTTGGCGCAGGTCGCCGTCATGGCCGACAAGCATTATGTTGTCAGCAAGGAACCAGGCGATGTTCCCCAGACGCATTTGGACGAGGTAACCGGCGAAGCGCGTACCGCCGAGATCGCCCGCATGTTGAGCGGCGATCAGTCCGAGGCAAGCTTGGCGCATGCCAAGCAGATGCTTGAAGAAGCTCGAGGTTAGGTCGTATCAGCGGTGTTGGTGGGACAAAATAGACTGAAATTTTTATCCCACTACGCGTTTTACTCAACGACCTTATCCGGCTGGATGAGCTCCTCGTAGTAGCTGATATGCTCACGCGCGTCTTCGATCTCGGGCAACAGGAAGTTGTAGATGACTTCGATGATCATCGTGGCGCTGATTTTGGAGAACGCAAAGTCGCCCGTCGTCAGCAGCGCTTCGTGGTTGACGGTATTAAAAGTGTAGTCTGCCAGACGCGCTAGCGGGGATTTGCTGTCGCTGCTGATGACGACTACGGTTGCGCCGCAGTCGCGAGCCGCTTTTGCCATGCGATTCAGTCGGCGCGATTTGCCGGAGTTTGAGATAAGCACGATGACGTCACCCGGGCGCAACGTGAGCGCAAAGCCGATTGATGTCTCGCTAATGGTGCTCGCCATGCAGCGCAGGCCCAGCTGCGAAAACTTAAACGTCGCATCGAGCGCGACCGCGTTCGTATTGCCCACAGCCGCAAACTCAATAACCCCTGCATGCTTAAGGGCATGCACAACAGCCGCCAGCGTATCGTGGTCGATTCCGTCGATGGTCGCATTAAGCTCGCTCACCTTGGCAGCCAGGATGTTCTTGAGGCTCTGCTCCATATTGTCGAGCGAGACCTCGTCGGTCAGGCCCTCGTTGCGCTGGCTTTCCAAATCCCTCGCCAACGAAAACTGAAAGCTGCGGAAGCTGCCAAACCCAAGCTTGCGGCAGAAGCGCGAAACGGTCGCCTCGGACGTGGCAGCGGCGCGTGAGAGTTGAGCCGCCGTGAGGCGTGGAGCCTCGGACTGGTGCTCCAATATATAGTCGACAATGCGCTGCTCGGATTCGCTGTATCCCTGATGGGTGCTAATGAGGGAAAGTGCGCTCTTGCTACTATCGGTCATGGATGGCTCCTGGTTGGCATGAAAATCTAATTTGATTCGCAATGCCATAGTATACGGGCATTTTCAATTACAAGATACACCTTGCCGTTTCAAGTGTTGATGGTAAACTTTCACTTACCGTTTACGGTTATGAAAGAACCTTTCACCGGAGAATTGCACCTTGTCTCTTCTCACGCGGACGGTAGGTTGGTATCTTTCAGTTGTGGAAAAACGCGCATCGAAGCGCGTGTAGGGGAGCGCCCGCGGGCGCTGTACTCAAGAAGGAGGGACACATGGCTAAGTTTGACATCATCGCTGCGACCGGTTGCCCGACCGGCATTGCGCACACCTTCATGGCGAAGGAGGCGCTGGAGAAGGCAGCTGCCGAGCGCGGTCTGACCATTAAGGTCGAGACTCATGGCCAGGTCGGTGTCGAGAACGAGCTCACCAAGAGTGAGATCGCTGGTGCCAAGGCCGTCGTCGTCGCAGCCGACAAGGATGTCCAGGCTGAGCGTTTCGCCGGCAAGCCCATGGTTTCCGTTGGTGTTTCCAAGGCCCTGTCCGTTGAGGCCGCCGGTAAGCTGATTGACCGCGCACTCGCCGCCAAGGGCGACAGCACGGTTGCAGCCGCTGCCGATGTCGAGGACGAGGTCGAGGAGAAGGAGTCCATCGGCCACATCATCTACAAGCACCTTATGAACGGCGTCAGCCACATGCTGGTCTTCGTCGTTGCTGGTGGTGTTCTGACCGCCGTTTCGTTCCTGTGGGGCATTACGTCTTTCGATTCGACGGCGTCTGACTACAACAGCTTTGCTGCGATGCTCAAGATCATCGGCGGCATCGCCATGAACCTTATGGTTCCGGTGCTTTCCGCCTACATCGCCGAGTCCATCGGCAAGCGCCCGGCGCTCGTCCCCGGCTTTGTTGCCGGTATGATCGCCATCCAGGGCCTGCCTGTTAACGCCGAGACCGGCATGATCGACGCCGGTGGCGCCGGCGTGGGCTTCGGCTTCCTGGGCGGCATCGTCGGCGGCTTCCTCGCCGGTTATGTCATCCTGCTGCTCGAGAAGGTCTTTGCCGGTCTGCCCAAGAACCTGGACGGCCTCAAGGCTATCTTCCTGTACCCGCTGTTCTCTACCGCTATCGTCGGTCTGGTCATGCTCGGCATCTCTGGCCCCATGGCTGCCATCAACACCGCCATGATGGACTTCCTCAAGGGCCTGTCCGCCTCTGGCGCCGTTGTCCTGGGTCTTGCCATCGGCTGCATGTGCGCCTTTGACATGGGTGGCCCGGTCAACAAGGCTGCTTACGTCACCGGTACCGCTATGCTCACCGAGGCTCTGGCCGCCGGTGTTGGCACCGATACCTACAACTTTGGCACCAACTTCATGGCTGCCGTCTCCGCCGCCTGCATCGTTCCGCCGCTGATCACCACCTTTGCCGTCGTTGTCGGCAAGAAGTACTTCAGCCAGGAGGATCACGACGCCGGTGTAGTCAACCTCATCCTTGGTTGCACCCACATCACCGAGGGCGCCATTCCGTTCATGACCAAGAACATCTGGCCCGTCATGCCCATTATGATGCTCGGTTCCTCTATCGCTTCGATCCTGACCATTATGTTCAACGTTCACGATCCGGCGCCTCACGGTGGCTTCCTGGTCCTGCCCGTTGTCGAGAACGGTCCGCTGTGGGTCCTCGCGATCCTCATCGGCGCTGTGGTCGGTGGCATCCTGTTCGTGGCCTTCAAGAAGTACGACTTCGAGAAGAACCAGAAGGCCGCTCCTTTAGCCAAGCCCGTTGAGGCCCCCAAGGCCGCTGCCGTCGAGGCCCCCAAGGCCGAGGCTGCCGACTTCGTGAAGGTCGAGAATGTCTTTGTCACCGAGGACTTCGCTTCTCGTGACGAGGCTCTGAGCTTCGTTTCCAACCAGGCCGTCAAGGCCGGTATCGCAAGCGACGCCGACGCCGTGATGAACGCCTTCCTGGCCCGCGAGGCCGAGGGCACCACGGGCATGATGGAGGGCTTCGCCATCCCGCATGCCAAGTCCGACGCCATTACCGAGGCTGCCGTCATCGTCGTCAAGGACGAGTCTGGCGTGACCGGTTGGGACACCATGGACGGCGCTCCCGTCAACGTTGCCATCGCCCTGCTCATTCCGGGCGCTCAGGCTGGCACCACGCACCTCAAGATCCTGTCCAAGGTCGCCGAGGCGCTCATGGACGAGGACTTCCGTGCCACCGTCAAGGGTTCCACCGACGCCGCCGAGATCGCCAAGACGATCAACGCCCGCCTGGTCTAATCCCGCAACACGCGAATACCATCGCCCCCTGTATATAAGGCGGAGTCCCTCTCCAGGGCCTCCGCCCTTTTTCTATCCCTCCCATAAGTTGCGGTGAAATAGGGACTGTTTAAACGATTCAACCCCAAATTCAGTCCCTATTTCACCGCAACTTATAAAAGGGCATAGAGAGGGCTGCCTATCTAGTCTTTGTCGCGAACAGGTCATCAGCCAGAATTTCTTTCAGCCGACATTACTTTGGACCGACTGGGTTTCCGCAGCTTGCTCGCCC